>Ga0255774_10000342_pt1 | contig 42563 bp, 32 predicted proteins | sample 101ome_17_FD_179972 | JGI IMG/M metagenome (GOLD analysis project Ga0255774, IMG submission 179972) | Coastal salt marsh microbial communities from the Groves Creek Marsh, Skidaway Island, Georgia - 101407AT metaG (version 2) | ecosystem: Environmental > Aquatic > Marine > Intertidal zone >... | reverse complement strand
TTAGGGTTTAGGGTTTCGAGTCTCGACGATCCCTCCGTACACTACAGATACAGTGTACGATGTGGACCTATATCGGAGGACGCGGAGGACTCGAGGGGGTCGTCGTCGTCCCGCACGTCCGGTCCGCGATGTGGTGCGTAACCGTGATCGATCGGATAGTGAAAATCGGACTCGCGTACGGGTACTTCTCAAATATTTAGATGTCACGTACGTGGATGTACTACGTACAAGAACCACATACCCTTCGCGTGCTGCTCCCCCGGGAGTCGTCCTTTCGTGATGTTATATACGTCTTTTGAGTATGTAGTGTGATGAAGAATACACCGGGAGGTACACGGTGTGACTTCACACGCTCCGTGGACGTCTATGCATCGACGGCGTACTTGTCGCGTGTGTGGATATACAGTAGTGGTATTGAGGACGTAGTGTGTCCCTCCCTAGACCAAGAGTGTCGACGAGTGCGTGGGAGGGCGCCGTCCGGCGCGCGCGCGGTGAAAGTCGCGCCCTGACGCGCGCGCGCGCGGGACGGGGTGACGCGTAGGCGTGGAGTCGCGCGAACGAGCGTGGAGTCGCGCGAACGCGCGTCGTGCGTCGTCGGGTGTCGTCGTCGGGCGTCGTCCCGAGGCGCGCGGGCGTGGGCGAGGATGATGACGCCGACGACGACACGGTGGACGACGACGACCGCGTCGCCGACGGTGGGAACGCGCGTCGGTCGGTCGTCGCGGTCGGTCGGGGTCGTGCATCGCGCGTCGGCGTCGGCGTTCATCGCGCGCGCGTGGGGGGGGGGCGTGGACGGCGTCGTGGGAGAGGGCGACGCGTCGTCGCGGTGGCGGTCGTCGCTCGCGGCGGCGGCGGCGGCGGCGGGACGACGACGACGACGCGCGGGGACGACGACGACGACGAGGACGACGACGAACGCGTGGTTCGACGACGGACGCGGGCGCGAGGAGAGTGGTGGTGGTGGTGATGACGATGCGAGCGCCGACGACGAGCGTCGAGCGTCGACGTCGAGACGGGCGGCGGGGTGGACGGTGGCGGCGGAGACGAGCGGGGCGTACGGCGAGGCGGCGCGAGGAGGAGGACGAGGAACGCGCGGGAACGGTGGACGAGGAGGAGGACGCGGGCGAGGGGATGGTGGGAGACGGGAGGCGTCGTCGAGGAATCGTCCCGGGGACGACGGCGGCGGCGGTGCGGGGGGGGGATCCGCGCGCTCTAAGAGGAAAAAATCCCCGAGCGGCGGCGGCGCGGGGGGCGGGAACGGGGGGGCGGAACGCGAGTACATACAGATCAACTCGACGATTACAAAGTTACAGACGGTGGATGAACTGTTAGATTACGCGAGCGAACGCGTGGATGAGATGAATGTGATTAATTTAGCGACGTGCATGCACAGATTGGGACGGTTGAAGACGAGACATCGCGGCGAGGGCGGCGGCGCGGCGAGGGACGGGGAGACGCACCCGGCGGTGGTGGAGGACGCGCGGTTTCAGACGTTGACGAATAAACTTCGTGAACTCCTACTCGCGGCGCAGGACGGGACGCTCGAGGAGAAGGGTTTGGGTACGTTTAAAGTGCGTCCGTTGTCCGCCATTTGTTGGGGCGCCGCGCACTGCGGGTTGACGACGTCGAGCGGTGATCCCATGCTCTCGCTCGTGTTTAAAAACATCATCACCCTCGAGGAAGACTCGCCGCCGGGACAGAATGTGAGTAATTTACTCTGGGCGTACGCGTCCATGCATAATTCGAGGGAGACGAACAAGGAGTTGATGAAAAAATTGGAGTATTGGTGCGAGTGCATCATGGACGACTTTGCGGCGCAGGGCGTGAGCAACTCGCTCTGGGCGTTCGCTACGCTCGGGCACACGCTTCGTCCCGAGGTGGTGTCGCTCTTTTCGAAGGCGATCAAGAAGAACATGAAGGATTTCAAGTCGATGGAGTTTTCAAACGTCGTGTGGGCCATAGCGACGATGAAGCTCGAGCTCGATCCTCCCGACCTCTTTGACGACATTTTGCGCGAGTGTCACGCCAACATCAAAGAGTATCCCAACTTGTGGAGTTCACAGAGCGTGAGCAACATTTTATGGTCCATGGCGACGCATCCACAAAAGATGCGTCCTCAACACGACGAATTCTTGAAGACGTTGGTGCAATTCGTCGAGCGAAAAGCGCACACGTTCATCTGTCAAGGTTTATCCAACACGCTCTGGGCGTACGCGACGCTCGAATTCGTGCCGTCTTTTAAGATGCTCGAGCTCGTCACCAGAAGCTGGGAAAACTTACTGGGCGATATCACCATCAGTGATTCCACGAATTTACTCTGGTCTTACAGTAGTTTACGATTCAACCCGGGATCGTCGGTGTTGAACAAAGTGGCGCAGCTGTACGTGGACGCCACGGCGCGAGACGTCTCCGCCACGGGCGTCTCCAACAGCCTGTGGGCGTGGGCAAACTTTGATTGGACGCCCAAAAATCCAGAAATCATGCACATCGTGCTCTCGATCGCCACCGAACACTTCCGCGACGATCCTGAGTTGCAAACGCAGAGCTTGAGCAACGTGCTGTGGGCGCTCGCCATTTTGAGATGGATTCCCGACGACGAGTTTCTCACCGTCTTCCAAGATAGAACGCTCGTCGAGCTCCGCAAAGGCGCGTTCTCGCATCAAGGTTTGACGAACACGATTTGGGCGTTCGCGCAGCTCGGTATCAAGCCCAACGAAACGTTGATGCGCGAGTTGACGAATGAGCTCGGAGAAAAGGTTTCCGAGTTTACGTCGGCGCAGGCGGTGTCCAACTCTCTTTTAGCGCTCGCATCTTTCGAATATTGGCCGGATGAATGGATCGTGGAGGCGTATCGAGCCAAGATTGTGGAATTGTATCGAGAGGACGCCATCCCAGACATCGATTGGGCGCAATTGTTTCAGGCGAATGCCATGTTTGAGAATTACTCCCCGCGCGGCGCCATGTTGACCGATCCGAACATGGTGGAACTGGCCACCAAGGCGTGGAAGGTTGGCACCAGCAGGGTCGTCATCAGTCAATTTCATCGCGAAGTGAGCGCGGCGCTCACCAATATGGGCGTACCGCACGAGATTGAGTACGTCACGGAGGATGGTTTGTTCTCGCTGGACATTGTGCTTCGAGGCAAAAAGGTGGCCATCGAGGTGGACGGACCGTCGCACTTTGCGAGAAACTTTCCACGACGACGCTTGTCCGGGGAGGAGACGGACACGACGAATTCTCGATACCGTTACCTCGAGAAGGCTGGGTGGACCACGGTGCACGTCCCTTGGTTTGAGTGGGCGAGCGTCAACGGGAGCAGCGGTCAGAGCGCGACGTTTTTAGCCAAGAAACTCTTCGACCAAGCCGGTCTCACCGTGATGGACGTCGCCTCGGACGACGACATGTCGGACTCCGGCATGAACAGTCTGAAAACACGCGGCATCACGGACACCGACATGTCTCGAGACGGCTCCCGCATCGTCATCAATCAGCGCGAGGAGGACCCGCTCATGCGCGCGAGCTCCGGCAGACGCGAGATGAAACCAGTCTTTGGCTCGACGCGCGCGCAGCAGCGACCGAACATTCAGAGAACGGGATACGGAATGATGGCAGAGACCAACGATCCCGTGGCGTCCGCTCGATCGACGCCCGTTCCGTCCAAAGCTCCTCGAGCGTCGCGCGCGCGTCGCGTCGCGTCGACGCCTCCGCCTCGCGCGCCCTCGTCGGCGTCTTCGAAACCGTCGACGTCGACGTCGGCCGCGTCCGACGACACCGACACCGACGCGACGACGACGTCGACCACCGCGTCGTCGTCGTCGTCGTCGTCGCCGCCGCCGCCTCGAGGCGCCGCCGTCCGTCGCCGACGCGCCTCGGTCGCGCGCCGACGCGCGCCCAGACGCGCCGACGCAGACGCAGACGCAGACGCAGACGCATCCTCGCCGTCGTGATCAGATCACCGCCGTTGTAACGCACACCACCGCACCGCACGCACGCACACGAACGACCCTTCGCGCTCGTTCGCGAACGCCCGCGCGTCTCGCCTCCCCTCCCCGCGCGCTCCCCCCCGCGCCGTCGTCGCGATCACCATCCCATACACGAACACGTACTCACACCATCAAGAGAGACACTTCCCCGCACACACGGACGACATACATAAAACCTAGTACTACTTTCCCTAGGGTTCGGCGGACGCCCCGTCGGCGCGGGTCGCCGTCGCGGCGCCACTCGCGCGCGCGTCGACCGCGCCGCGACGACGACCCGCGGACGCGGCACACACGTAGGACAGGTGCGCGCGTTCCCCGATCGCGTCTTCGTCGTCCCGTCGCGTCTTTTTTCCCGAGTCACACGTCCAGTCGAAAGTCGAGTCGACCGTCGAGTCGAACGCGACGCGACGCGACGCGACGGTCGGTGCGAATCGAATCCACGAGTCCATCCATCCATCGACGACGACGACGAGCGACGATGAACGCGACGACGACGATGAATGATGGATCTTTATTGGTACCATTCATTCGTTCGGTGTGATCACCAATCCCGTCCTCGCGCGCGTCCTCGCGCGTTCATCCATCAACGCATCCACGCACACGCAGCTCGACCGCGACCGCGACGAACGGTTGGTGGTGAACGGAGAGGGTTTTTCGAGCGCGCGTCGATGCGGCGGACGGGTGACGACGACGACGACCGATGACGAGGAACGGTGGGATGTATATATGTGTATGTATACGCGCGCGTCGTCACCGTTCGACGGAGGTGGATGGACGACGACGACGCGCGGACGCCATGGGACGGACGCGCGGGTGAGGGTTACGCGAGGGGTGGGGTGGTTTTCATCGCGCGTCAACTTTTTGACTTTTCGTGCGTGTGATGATCGTGTCCGTCGTCGACCGGGTGTGTGTGTTCGATGGATGCGTGGGAGAGGGATGGATGGGAAGACTGACCGAGGACGCGCGGTGTGCTCGCGATTGGCGCCGTAGGATTGGTTCGCAGAGGAGGACATGAGCGCGTGGGCGAGCGTCGTGAGCGGCGGTTCGACGAAGACGAGCGCGGAGGGGGAGGAGACGAGAACGGAGTCCGTGGTGACGACGACGACGAGGACGACGGTGGTGGCGACGCGTGGGGATGCGGTGATCGGTGGTGGTGATGAGGGAGGCGCGGTGAGAGAGGCGGAGGCCAAGGCGCCGGCGGGGGCGGAGGCGGGCGGAGAGGAGAGCGCGGCGAGCGGAGAAAAGGGTGCGAGCACCGAGGAACCGGCGAAACCGGCGTGGAGGAAGCCGAGCGCGACGAGTGAAAGTTCGGCGGCGCCGGCGTTGGCTGCCGTGAAACCCGTGTCGTGGCCGACGCTCGGCGACGCGAAGAATCCAGAGTTGAAGCCCGAGGCGTCGCCCCCGTCCAACGCGAGGACGAATAGCGGCAAGGGCGGCAAGGGGAAGACTTCAAAGAACAGTGCGGGCGATAAGCAAGGCGGTGGACGCGGTAATAATGGTGGACGCGGTGGTAACGCGGGTAGGAGTGGTAACAACGGCGGTAGAGGAGGACGAGGAGGGCGCGGCGGCGACGGCAACTGGGGAAGAGGCAACGCGCAGTACGGCGGTCGATACGGCTACGAAAACGGTGGTCGAGGCGGCGGAAGAGGTGGGCGAGGAAACAAACAGTTTGATCCCTCGTATCAAGCGCAGTATGACGGTAGATTTTACATGCCGCACGGGGCGCAAATGTATTACCCTCCGCAGCACATGATGCCGACGCAAGTGCCCCAACGCGACCAAATTCTCTCCGCCGTCAAGCAGCAAGTTGAATATTATTTCAGCGTCGAAAACTTGTGCAAAGATTTATTCTTACGATCAAAGATGGATCCCAAGGAAGGTTGGATCGCGTTATCCGTCATCGCGAGCTTCAATCGCATTCGCATGATGACTCCGGATCCCAATATGATTTACGAAGCCCTCGTGGGGTCGAAGACGGTCGAGATCAGCGCCGACAACGAAAAGATTCGTAAAATGGGAGACTGGAGCGCGTGGCTGCTGGATGCCGACGGAAAGCCACAACAGAACGCGCCGCAGCAATCGACGGCCGCTGTGTCGGGCTTGACGCAGCAGATGGCGTCGGCTGACATTGCGCCGGCGGCGGAGCCGTCGTCCATCGAAAAGAAGGGTTCAAAGTCCAAGCTCAAGAAGGATGAGGATGAAATGTTCGAGATGGATGAAGATTTCGGTGAAGATGATGGGGACGACGACGATGACGACAACGACGATGAAGATGATGACGATGACTACGAGGAGGAAGACATGACGGATGGCGACGTAAACCGTCTCATGATAGTTTCTCAGCGCCCGGGCAGAGGTGGCCAAAACAGAGGACGACCACCGTCGGGAGCGAATAAAGATGTCGCCACCGTCATCAACGATGGTCTCGCATTTTACCAGAAGGATTTGAAGGGTAAGAAGACGCACGTGGGATCTCAGGGCGCGTCTGGTAGCTGGCGCGACAGAGGAGCCCAGTCTGGTTCGTGGAAACGGGGAGGTGGATTTTCCGTAGGATCGCAAGATCGCACCCACTTTTTCCCCGCCTCCGTACCCAAGGGCGATGGAACGTTCGGAGGTAACGACGTCGGCTGGCTCTTGGGCACCACCCCCACCGAGGGTGAGTTCAACTGGTCGACTGGCGCCGGATCCTCTGTCGGATCTGACCGCGGCGGCGTGCCAATGGGCACGTCTCCCTCGCAACGACCGCCGAGAGTTTCTCTTCGAGATGGATCTCCTCGCGATATTCCGTCGTTTGGTCATCCATCTCACTCTCTCTTGGACGACAACGGCTTCAAGCAACAAAAGTATAAGACGTTCCATCAGCGCGCCGTCGACGAACGCAAGCGGCTGGGATGTGGCAACAGCGAGGAAATGAACACTTTGTTCAGATTTTGGAGTTATTTTTTGAGAGGCACGTTCAACACCAAGATGTACAAAGAATTCTGTCGACTGGCTGAAGAGGATGCCCGACATAATTATCATTATGGTTTGCAGTGTCTTTTCCGCTTTTATAGCTACGGGCTGGAGAAGCGATTCCGCCAAGCTGTTTACCGAGACTTTGAAGAGTTTACGATGCTCGATTATAAGTCCGGTTCGCTGTACGGTTTGGAAAAGTTTTGGGCGTTTCATTACTACTACCGTGGTGAGAATAGACCGACGATCCGCGAGGATATTAAGGATCTTCTCGACACCAAGTTCAGAACGCTCAGCGATTTCCATCGCGCCAAGGAGCAGATGGTGCGCGCATAGTGCTTGCGACGACGATGTAAACACGAAGATAGATGAAGCACATAGCCTTCGCTGTAGTACGACTCAACTAGCGAGGAATACCACACTAACGTCATATTTCAAACAATCAAATAATAAATCCGGTCGCGACTAGTAGAGGTTGATGCCGAAATCAAAGAGCAAGTCTAGCACGGCGTCTTGTTGCACCTTGACGAACGCGAGAAGCGCCAATGCTGCCCCAACGGTTGCTACGTCTATGTTTTCAGCCGGATTCGTCAGACTTTTCCGCATGATGAGCGTCTTCGTCGTCGTTTCGACGGCTCTCCCGTCGACCACCTCCAACGCCGCCGCCTTGCGTTCACTCCCGATGACTTTATACCCCAACTTTTTATATAAAGATTGCGCCCGTCTATTCCGCGCCTCGACGACTAAACAACACTCATCGAACCCAAGCTCCGCGCACTCCTCCTCCAGCGCGCGCATGACGGCTTTCCCGTACCCTCTTCGTCGCGCCTCGCGCGCCGTTGCCAAATTCGCGACGATTGGTCTCTCCCGTATCCGTTCCTCCGCGTTCCCACCTCCCCTCCCCGACTTGACCATCGTCTCGTAATCCATCGCCCCGACATACCGCCGCACTTCGATTCCACCGCACGCCAGACACTTTTTCGAATCATTCGCATCCATGACGACGACGAGCGCCGACGCGTCCCCGACGCGCGCGCTGTACCTGCGCTTCATGTCGCTCGCGCACGACCGCACCAATCCCTGATACTCGACGTCTCGCTCGTCCACCTTACCGTCGTAAAAGAAACTGCTCACAAAGGTGGCTGCGGCGGCGTTATAGTCACCGCCGCGCGCGCGAGAGACGTCGATGGCGCGTGTCCCGGCGTTCGCGCACACGCGATGACGTCGATGCGGTCGGTGTCGTCTTCGTGCGGGGTGGGACGCGACCGCGGACGCGTGGGGCGCGCGAACGGTCGACGTCGGCATCGTTCGTTCGTTGGTTTTCTTCTTGAGCCGCGCGCGTTCGCGACGACGTCGGAGAGAAGCGTCCGTCCGAGACTGAGGCGACAGTGGTCGAGTGCACTCATCTTTTTTCGCGGCGTTACAAGACGTTCGTTTACGAAGACGGATCGACATCGCGGCGAGGGAAGAGATCGCGCATGAGCACGGTGCGGCGAACGCCGGTGGTGAAACCCTCGGTGTACTTGAACTGCGTTCCCTGGGCGGTCTTGGCGCTTTTACGCGCCTTGTGTAAATTTCCGCCGGCGACGCCGAGGGCGACGCGCGCGCGTTGTTCAGATTTGCGACGTCTCGCCTCGACAGAGGTGGACGCGTCGTTCGATGATCGCGAGTCGGCTTCGGCGATGAGGGCGTTGGCGATGATGGATCGGAGACTGTTGTTCACCGCGCGTCTGCCCACGAGATTGACGTGTTGCGGCGCGGCGGAGGGCGTCTCGCTCTCGCCGGTGTCTCGGCGGTGGTTCTTCGCATAAAAGCGTTCGAAATCTCTCAACGCCTCGACACCGCCTCCGTACGCGACGAATTCGTGGATCGGAGGATCAAGTACCAGAGCGTTCGCCATCGTCTGCCACGATTGTTCGCCGCTGCGTCCTTTGCTCGCCGGCGGCGCATATCGTAATCCCTGCGCGCGCATCAAACCGACGACGCCGGCGAGTTTTTCTTTTTCCTCGTCATTCATAAAACTTGTCCCGACGGATCGGAGTTCGGGCGCTAAGATGGTGTTCAGGAACGGCAGAGTTTCCACGACGTCCGAGCGTAACGGCCGACGCGTAATTCGCAAATCCAACGCGTCTCGGCGACTTTGCAACGTCGCCATGCGTGCGTTTCGCTCCTTCGCCGCGCGTCCAGTTTTCGGCCACGCAACGGAATCGCCGAGTGCGGCGGCGTGCGTCGCGACGGAGTGTACCGATAACGCGCACGATTCGGCGTATCGACGAAGCGAGTGATCACCGGTGGTGAATGATTTCTTTTGAAAGAGCGCACCGTCGAGGACGGCGTCGATGGCGCGCACGGTTCGACGCATGGTACCGTCTTGAAACTTGACGCTCGGAATGTTTTCAAAGACACCGTCGAGGATGGCGTCGACGTCCTGGAACAATTCAATCTTTTCTCGAATCTTATCCAAGTGCGTCTTCCCGGTCTCAGTGTCGAGCCTGGATTTCGGAAACGTGTGCCTTCCCCGCAGAATGTCTCGCCACATCGTCAACGCGTGCGGTTTGTTATCCTTGGCGCCACCGTCCGACTTGACGACGTCTCGCATCGAAACCTTGCCGTCGTCGCTCGTCTTGGCGATGAGTTGCATCGAGTTTAACGCGGCGCGAATGTCGTGATCGACTCGATCGACGATGAGCGCCACCGCTCGCGGTTCGACCTCGACGTTTTCTCTCAGACACACGTCTCGCACGCGCGCCGTCAATTGCGTCGTCTGCGGCGGTTTCATGCGAATAATCTTGGCAACGTCTCGAAGCGGTTTCAACGCGGGCGCGTATAAATCATTGCATATTGCGATGATGGGTCTCGAAAGTCTCGACGCGCCATTCTTGCCGTGCTTCAACGCGTTGATGACGGTCCACACCGCGCCTCGATCGCTTCCGCTGTGATGCAATCCATCAATTTCGTCCACGATGACGCACTTTGGCTTTTGCTCGACAAAGGCGTGCTTCGTCCGCGTGGCGTCGTTCAATTTCATCTTCAACGTCGACGCGCTTCGATCGTCGCTCGCATTGATCTCCACCGTTTCGTACCCGCAGTGTCTCGCCGCGACGTGCGCGAGGGTCGTCTTCCCCGATCCCGGAGGTCCGCACAACAATAAAATCTTCTCCATCGGTCGACCCGTGCCGTCCAACGCCGTGTGCGTCGTCGTCTTGGCGTCGCGGCGTCTCTTCCCTCCGCCCAAACTCGACGTTTTCTCCGCGTACCTGTCGGCATAATACTGTCGCATCGTCGCCGGCGGTGGATCTCGACCGAACACCACCTTATCCCACCCCTTGATCCAGTGCACAACCTCTCGATTGACGTATTCGGGACTCAATAAATCGGTAAACGCGCGAGGAGCGTACTTTTGAGACCACATCGCGTTTCGAAGCTTTTTACGCAAACGATCCGCTCTCCGAGCGCCCTCCGTCAGAGGTTCAACCTCTTTACTCTTCTGATCGTCGTCGCTTTTTCCCATCGTCGTCTCCTCCCCCTCTTCCAACGCCTTCGCCGCCGCCACCGCCTCGGCGTATCGTCTCTTTTCGTACTCGTCCAATAAATCTTCGATGGGCCTCGCCAACCACGACGCGTCCTCATCCGCGCGCGCGTACACATCCTCATCCCTCACGATCGGTTCATCCACAGGTTCTCTCTTCAAATACACCCGTCTTCCATCCCCGAGCGTCATCGGCACGCACTCACCATCGATATCCGCCGCGTTCATCGCCGCCGGCGCGTCTCTCGCTCTCGATTTATACCGCCGAGACGTCCCCGTCCCCGTCCCCGTCCCCCCCGTCCCCCGCGTCTCCGTCGCCATCTCCATCGCCATGCGCATCACCTCCTCCGCGCTCAGCGTCGTCTTCTTTTTTTCCGCGCTCTTCGTTCGTTTCACCCCCCCGAGACCGTGGTCGTTCTCCTTATCGTCCTCCTCCGCCTCGAACGCCGCGTTTAAACCGTTCCTTTCCCGGTCGACATCATCATCACCGTCTCGTCCTCGCTTCCCACGACCGTCGCTCTCGTCGTCGTCGTCGTCGTCGTCTGGAAACATGATATCGTCGGCATCCCCATCGTCGGCGTCGGCGCGTCCATCGCGCGTCGTCGCGCGCGCGTCCACGCCATCATCGACTTCACCGTCTCGTCCCTCGTCGTCATCCGGGAAGGCGTGATCGTTCGCGTCCGCGTCCGCGTCGACGAGGGCGTCGAATCCGAAATCACCGTCGTCGTCATCGTCGTCGTCGCGCATCGTTCGTCGTCGACGTTCGCGCGTCACCGTGTGACGACGCACCGTTCATCCATCGTAACGAAAGGTTCGTTCGTCTGTCGTTGAAGACATTTTAAACGCGAGACGGCGGAGTCGTCCGCGGAGTCGTCCGCGCTCGACGCGGTCGTGCGCGCTTCGATCCATCGATGCGGTGTGCTATGCAATACTCTAATTAAACTACACCCGTATGAGTCGCGTGTGTATCTACGCGCCGCGCGTTCGTCGTCCCGCGACGCTCGCGCGAGGCGACGACGCGGGCGACGACGGTCGACGCGACCGGGACGCGGGCGAACGCGCGACGTCGACGCGAAGGGCGTCGGCTTTGCGACACATGTCGGCGACGGCGGTGAGAAGATGGTCGTCGTCGACGTCGTGCGCGAAAAATGGTGCGCGGGGCGAGCGGCGGCGGTCGCGCGCCGAGGACGCGAAGGCGGAACGCGGCGGCGTTCGGCTCGACGGAGGCGTCGACGGTCTCGTCGTCGCCGTCACCCTCGTCGTCGATGGACGAAACAACGGGGACGGAGGGAAGATGGACGTGAACGGTGACGTGCGGTTCGTCGCGTCTGCCGGTCGACGACGCGCGGCACCGGTCGTCGTCTTCGTCGACGAAGCGTCGTCGTCTTCGCCGTCGTCGTCATCATCGTCGCCATCGCGCGCGCTCGTCCCCCGCGTCGCGATGCGTCGATCGCGTCGACGCCGTAAAGCCTCTATAAACTCTTCCCTCGCCTCTCGCACCGCGCGCGCGTGCGCCTCGGCGCTCGCGCGCGCGCGTTCACGCGCGTGCGTCGCCAACGACTCGGACGTTTCCGCGCGCCACGCGCGCATCGCTCGTTCGTTCGCGCGACGCGTCTCCTCATCGCACGCGAACGTCGTCGTCGTCGTCGTCGTCGTCGTCATCCGCGCACCGTCGACCGAGACGGACGCGGGACGACGTCGTCGAGCGAGGGAGGACGTCACACCGTTACGCGTCGACGAAAGACGCGATGACGATGATGATGACGCCGCGATGGATTCCCGCGCGCGCGTCGACGTCGACGTCGATCGAGGGCGACGGCGACGACGCGAACGGTGCGCGGGGGGTGGTGGACGTCAGACGCGCGCGAGGACGCGCGATGGATAAGGCGTGGCACAGGACGTTCATAAAGACGAGACCGAGGATGAGCGCCAACCAAAAGAGAAATTACCGAAGCCTCTTTCCTCGGTACGGTCTCGCGTTCGACGCCGCGGTCGGACGGGAGGAGGAGGAGGGTGACGTCACCTCGGATGGGCGCTGGCGACGGTTGGAGTACGACGTCGCGTTCGGGGGGGGCGGAGGGAGCCGACGGCGCGTGCTTGAGCTAGGGTTTGGGCTCGGGGACAACCTCGTGGAGAGCGCGAACGCCATGCGAGAGACGCACGTCTTCGTCGGTGCGGAGGTGCATCGGCCGGGCGTCGCGAGCGCGCTCGGGAAGATTGATGCGAGAGGGTTGGAGAACGTGTTGGTGGCGGAGATCGACGGGGTGTGGTTGTTGAGAGACTTTTGCGACGAGACGTCGGCGCTCGACGAGCTGGTGGTTCATTTTCCAGACCCGTGGCGCGGAGAGAACAAGGCGCACCGACGATTGATCAATCCGATGTTCATCGAGCTCGCCGAGCGCGCGTTGGCGCCGAACGGTCGTCTGTCCATCGCCACGGACGACGACGGGTACAAGGCGCACGTCGAGCGCGTCTTTGAGTGGTGCGAACCGCGCGGGTGGACGGCGGCGGCGGAACCGTTCGCGAGATACGAGAGTAAATATAGCGCAAAGGCTCGAGACGAGGGGCGCACGTGCGTGGATTATGCGTTTCGATTCGCGAAACCGTCTCGCGTGAACGTCGCGTCGTAGTCTCGTCGCGACGCGGGTTCCTCCTGTGAGTAGTATATAAGTACCGGTAGCTTTTTGTTAGTACTAATTGTAGCTTCAATACGCAAATCGTCCTATCGCGAACGAACACAGTCGCGATCGCGAACCCCGAACACGCGCTCGGCAGACGTCGGCGCGCGACGACGCCCGCGCGGTGGACGGCAGCTGCCGCGCGTGACGACGCTCGCGCGCGGTGCGTCGACGCCACCGTCTCCATGTCGCCATCGTCGCGCGCCGAGGCGCGAACGCCCCACCTCTCTGCGAGCTCGAGCGCCGCCGCGCGTTGGAATCCGCCCGAGGAGTGGACGTGGCGACCGGTGCGAGGGTTCGCGATGTGCGCGACGTCGATCGTCGTCATGACGTGGTTGACCCTGTCCCTCGTCGGCGCCGTCGCGGGAGAGGCGCGGACGCCGCGCACGGGAATAGGCGCGGTGGACTGGGCGCTGAGAGACGACTATTATTCGCGAGCGCTCCCCGCATTGATTCCGGGAACGATCGTGTACGTGTATTTTCATTGGCTCAGTGCGAGGTTTTTTGAGCACACGTGACGCGACGATGAATGCGACCGGCGCCGCGCGCGTCGCGTCGCGAAAAGTGTAAGGTGCGCGCTCGTTTCGGAAGGAGCGACTGTCGTTTTTTTCCGCCGGGCGACTCGACGGCGACTCGACGCGAAGATGCTCGACTCGACGCTTTGCGGTGAAGCTCACTCGCGTCGGCGGGACGACGTTCATTCGATCCGTCGCGGGGTTTCGCCGCATAAATTTGGTTACGCCAGATATAAACCAATGTCGGGTTAACGATGTACCCGTTGTTGACCTGTCTCGCTGGTACATTTGCTACCGCTAACATCGCGTTTCGCCGCCGTTTCGCGAATGCGAACGCGATTTGCATGGGACATTCCACCCCGGGCGGTGCGGTGTCATCAATCACCGGACGCGTCCCAAGTCCTGTGCTACAGCCGAAGCGTGCGTCGTGTTGCGCACCGGGTTTGCAGATATTCGGTTGCGTGTCTTTAAGTTGCACCAACATTTCGATGGTTTTCTTTTTTTTGCGTGACGGCGTACATCGTCACGGGCTCCTCTGCCACGGTTCCCTGAGCTTTGCGTTGATTGAGATCTGTCCAAAGAGAGCCCAAAATAGATTTTTCGCCTTCATGATAGGAAGCCGTTCCGTTCGCTTTCGAGCAGTGACTTTGCGGTGCCAAACGGGCGATTACATTTTTCTCCGCGAACTTACTGATGAATATGGGTGGAAGAGCCGTATGAACTGCATGACTTAGAAACCGACCCTTCTTAAAGTTCAAATTTGTTTTTTTCCACGTCGCGTGCGGCTTCGCTCGAGATCGATGACTGACCTTTTTTTATCAATTCCTCCAATTTCTAGAATACCCGCGCGATAGAAACACGCCGCATAGCAGCACGCTGTAATTCGAACAATATCGAATAAAATTACATCGCTAAGTTTTGAGATATGTCCCCGAGCGCGGGCCGTGTTTTCTTCGCCGAATGCGGAGCTAAAGGCTTCTTTCCGGACATCAGCGTTTGATGCGTGCCATTGTTTTCGTCGCCTGGCGTGGCGTAAACATTCGAATCCAAACCTGTTTGGTTGGATGCTAACTCGTTGAACGAGATTTGATCCGCACGCTCGTTGAGTTTGTGAATGTTTTCCTTCAGAGTCGCGTCGGGACGCACCGGCGTGATGAAGCTCTGATGGTTAGCCTTGGGCTTTGCCGGTGTTTTGCGATACGTCTTGGGCTTCGTCTTGGGCTCATTCAGAGTCATTGTTGGAGTCGGAAGTGCCGTTTGCGGAGTCATTTGCATCGTTTCTGCGAACTCCTCAACGAGTAATGCCACTTCTGCGTCGAGCTCATTCATTCGTACGTTCTGTTGCAGCGCCGTGGCGAGAGCGGTTGACTTGCGTCGCATGCTTCGCAGTTCATCGGCGGCATCCTCGAGTTGGATTTGGTGCATCTCTTCTCGCGCCTTGTTCGCACTCTCGTGGTACTCCTCTTGCTTGGCGAGTGAGCCAGCAAGCATGTCTCTCTGCTCTTCAGATTTTTCGAACCTCAACTGCACCTCGTTCATGGCTTGTTGCAAATCTTTCTGTACCTTCTTGCTCGACGCAATCTCCTGCTGGAACATCGCGAGTTCCTTTTGCGCTTTCACAATTTCGCTCTTCATCCGTTCACATTCAGCGACTTTGGCGTTCAGAGCAGTCTTGAGCTTTTCAACGACCGTGACATGAGTGCGTGCGGATTCTTTTAAGCGTTCCGTTTCATTTGATTTGCTGCGCATGTGGCCCTTGAGATTTTTCAGCTCGGATTCGCGCAACTTGACCAACTCCTTGTACTCGTTAATTTTCTTCTCCATATCCTCGGCGGCTTGTTGCATCTCCTTCATCAAAGCGATGCTATCGGCCTCGACCTCATCTGCCGTCGCTCGAACTTCGTTCGCCTCCTTACGAACATCGATCAACTCCGCCTTCGTCAACTCCAGTTCCGCCGTCAGAGAGCTCATCGATTCCTCAGCCTTTGCTTCGAGCTCGGTTATCAACGCGTATAATCTCGTAACCTCATTTTGCGACGCTTCCAACTCGGCGCAGCTTTCAGCAAACTTTTCTTCTAATGCCTGAATTTTTTCAGAATTTTTTGCGGTCGATTCACCGCGTAAAAGTTCAAGTTCCTGCTCGAGCTCCGCGCATCTCGCCTTGGCGTTGTTCACCTCGCCGTCGAGTTTCTCAACCACGTGAGCGTTCTCTTCGCGTAACGCCTCCAACTTGAGCTCGGCGGTGCGCTGCAATTCTTTCAACGCATCCTCGCGTTCCCTCAGATTGTTCAAACGTTCAGAAATGTCCTCATCTTTCATTTCTGACTCCATCTTCAGGTTGTTCAATTCCTCTGTGAAATTGCGCAACTTTTCATCGCGTTGAGCGAGTCCAAATTCAAGTCTCTTCACGTTCGCGTTTTGACGCTTTTCGGCCGACATCAACTGCTTCACGAGCGCATCATTTGCGATCAATTCGCCAGTCTTTTCATCTAATTCGAACTTGAGCGCGTACACCTTCTCGCGCAAACCTTGAAGCTCGAGTTCAAGCGGATCCAATTCCATCGTCTTCGCGTCATACTCGACTCTGAGCTCGTTGAGTTCAGCCTCCTTTGAATCGAGCGAACTCTTACTCGCGGATAACTGCGCGTCTCGCCCTTGGATTTCTTTCTGCATGACCTCGAGTATCTGCTTTTTTTCTGCGTTGAGAGCTTCGTACTTCTTCTGCAACTCTTTCATTTGTTCAGAAACGTCTGCATCTTCGCCCTCGCCAGACGCTTGCATCTCAGCAAGCTTATCCTGCAGTTGAAGAACGTACGTGACGGCGGTGTCGAGCTCGCATTCCTTCGCTTCGAGAAGTTGTGTACCATCTCGAAGTAAAGCGTCGCGTTCATTCATCTCTGATCGAAGAACTTCAGCCTCCGCGGACACCGTCTCGAGCCTCTCTTCGAGGGCAATTTTCTCCAATGTTCGCTTCTCGACGAGCAATTCCAACGTGTTCCTTTCGATTTGAACCTCTGAAAATGCATCCTCCGCGCGCTGTCTCTCAGCACGCTCTTCTTGTAAGCATTTTTCGAGTTCACTCTGAACGTTTTCGAGCTCCACGCGGCGAGCTTCAACTTCAATCTCCAAGCTTTTCACTTCTTGTCTCGCCCGAGCCGCCTCAGCCTCAGCCTCTTGCCGCGCCCCAGCAAGCTGCAAAAGCTTTTCATGACTCGCTCGCACGCCGTTACTATCAATGTCTCGTTTCAGAGATTGATTTTTCGTCGCGAGTTCAAGCTCTCGCTTCGCTTCATCGAGCTTCGATTTCAGTTGAGCGACGTGCTTGTCCTTCTCCGCCGCGTAGAGTTCCGCCTTTTCCCTGCTGCGCTCAGCGCGATCGAGTTCATCGTCTAATTCTTGTAAAATCGCAGCCTGGTTCGCGATGGTGAATTCACGCTCTTGAACGGCGGCCGCGGCGTCCTCTTTCACTTGCTCGAGCGCCTTCACCGCCGCCTCCGCTGCGCGTTTCTCCTTGCGCAACGCACGCGCATGCTCCTCCTTCGCCTTCAATAGAGCCTGCGCCTGCGCTCGAACAGCAGCCATGTCCGACACGAGCGTCGATCTGTCAGATTCTAATTTTTGCAGTCTCTGAGACATGGTTTTTGCGCGCTCTTCCGCCTCCGTGCGTCCCGAATGTGCAGCTTCCAGCGCGATTTCAGACGATTCGCGCAATTTCGACGCCAGCGCCTGAAGCGCCTCCTTTTCAATTTCGACCGCCTTCAATCGCGCTCGAACCGCAGGGGACGGCATCGCATCGATGGTCATCATCTTATGCGCGCTCCCCGGCGCTTTCGGCGCCCCCGACAAGGAAAAGAAGGATCCAGGCCTCGCACCTCGTCCCGAACCCGGCGTCGATTTTGCGCTCGTCGAAACTTGTTCCCCCGGCTCACGACCACCCACGTTCGATTCCACGCGCGCTCCTCGCGTCTTAGACCTCGGCGTGACGAAAGAATCGTTGTTTTCTTCGCATTCGTCCCCTTTCGACGCCCCCGAATCCTTCCCGCGCATCCCGGCGCAGTCGTATTTCACCCCCATCGTCGCCGAACCGCGCGGCGTCTTCGCCGGCGTCACGTGCGCGCTCCCTCTCGACGCGCTCGCCGCGTCCACCTCCCTCGCGCCCCCGACGTCATCGCGGGAAACGCTCGCCTCCGATTTGTTCGACGCCTTTCGCGCGTTCTTCCGTCGCCACTCCTCCAACAGCGCCCGTCTGTCCCGCGCGCCGGCGAAAGATTTAAACGACATTCGTCTCGTCGTCCCCGCGCGCTTCCCCCACGCCGACGCGTCGATCGATCGTCGAGACGCGACGGACAAAGAGTGCGCGTGCGCTCGAGCTCGCGCCGCGGCCTCGCGCGACGCCGTCGCACCGAGCGCGCGTGTCGCGACGACGACCGCGTCGTCCTCGCAAACGGTCGAAACGCGACGGCTTCGCGTGCTAGGCTCCGTTTGTCCGAGTTTGTGTACAGAAGTGTTCATCAAGACGATGTGTTTGGTTTTTATGCTCACGTAGAGCGCGTGTTTTTTTATCGACGTGTTTGTTCGTATACAGATGGTGTGAATATCTATATTCGTACGAATCACATCATCGCACGGAACAACCAACGCGCGCGCCCGAGCGCCGCACAAGCTGTCGCGTGCCGGGACGGCGCGGATGATTTTTAGGCTACGCAGCGCAAATTACATGTAAGAAAAAGTACTTCTCTACTTGGTATACGGATGACGAGCGATACCTTCACCGGTGAAGATGACCCGACCGGCGACTTGCACCTTGCCCGCGTCGCCGGGTTTCATTCGACTCCAGAGATGCCCCGTCCGCGCGGACAGTTGCTCGCCAAACATGAAAGAATCCGTGTCGCTTCTTCTCGCCGAGAGCAGCGGCGTCACACCGCAGCACGCACTTCCCGTCACGGGATCCTCATCGATTCCCACGTTCGGCCCGAACCAGCGCACGGCGTAATCCGGCGAAGACTCGGACAGTTCGACGCCGCCGGCGCGGGGAATCACCACGCACACTCCTCGACCTCCCACTCGAGCGATGCGCTTCAAATCCGGCGCGCGCGACGTGTACGTCTGCACGACGGCACGAAAACCATCGTCGTCTTTCCCATCGCCCTCGTCCGTTTTCTCAATCAATAAAAACGTATCCCCGATTGAATTCCTCGTACACGTAAACTTGGCACCGCGAACCGTCTCTCGATTCATCTCAAACGCGTCTCGTATCTCGTTCACGACGTCCTCGCACCCCTCGAATGCGCTCGGCGCGCTCGCATCCATCTCCATGATGAACCTCCCGTCGTCCTCATCGTCTCTCGAGATCGTCAACGACCCCGCGGCGTAGGTAAATCGGGCCGCGCGCGCGTCGGCGTGCTCCGGTTTCGTCAACACCGTCGCCGCGCTCGCCACGCTCGCGTGTCCACACAACCCAATCTCACACGTCGGCGTGAACCAACGTATAAAGTAGTGCACCGTACCGTTGTTTGTATCCTCCACCGTCTCGCGTCCGCGACGCACGAACGCCGTCTCGCTCAGGTTGAGCGACGTCGCCACGCGTTGATATTCATCCGTCGACGCATCGTCGCGACAAAAATCAACCTCGTCCGCGTCTCGATCGTCGTCGTCGACGACGACGACGACGGCTGCGGGATTTCCCGTCTCGCGCGTCTCTCTCGTCTCGCTCGTCGACGGGAACGCCGCGCACAACGCGTACGCGTGATCCCCCATCGCGCGAGGGGGTGTGTCGTCGTGGGGCCTTCTCCCAACCCTAGGTCACGGGGTCGCGCGAGACGGCGGGCGCTCGAACGAGACGAGCGCGATGGGGGCGAACGATGGGAGAGAGAATCGTGTGATACAGAATGAATGATACACTTTTTTGCAACGCATCATCGTTGGCCGAGGGAGAGTCGCGCAAAGTCTGCGCGGGGCGCCGGTTGGCGAGACGCGTCGTCGACGGCGCCGACGCCGAGGACGACTCTCCATTGACAAATCGTCATGTCGGCGCCGATGGTGATGAGATAGGAATCGTCGAAGAGGAATTTGCACTGGGTGATGGCGCCTGTGTGCGCGCCGAAGCAGCGGGACGTGGCGCCGTGGTGGCACGGGTATTGGTAGACGCGGAGGACGCCGCGCGCGTCGCCTGCGGCGACAGCGGTGCGCGTGTGCGAGCGGTCGCAGCACGTCACATCGGCGGGCGCGGACGTTGGAGGGATGATTCCTTGGACGGGCCATCCGACGACGGAGGACCACGTGTGCCAATCGACGTTTCGCAAGTCGTGAGGGAATTTCGCCTGCGTGCCCGTCGGCATTTCCCAAAACAAGAGCTCATGGTTTGAACTCGCGGATTGTAACAACGTGCTGTCGGTGGACCAGTCCAACTGGGCCACCTTGGCGCTGTGACCCTTGCAGACACCGATGCGCGCGTATTGCTTTGAAATATCGTAGATATCGATGGCGTTTTCATCGGAACCGACGGCGAGGTACTGTCCATCCGGACTGTATTTCAACACGCCGACTGGTTGGTCGCGATCTTTACGCAGGTGCACGGTGTCCAACGAATCAGAGCTCAGGACGACGATTCCTCCACCGGCAAGACCGACGGAGACTTGTGTACCGTCTGGATGATAGGCGACCGACCGCCCTTGCGCACCGAGATCGCGAGACATGATCATCCGTCTCGAAGGAATGTCCCAGAGTCTAATCGTTCCGTCGTCCCCGACGGTGCATATTCGGTGGTCGCTAGGGTGCGCATCGAGGCCCCAGATTGCACCGTAACCGTGACCTTGGAAGAGTAAATTGTACGAATACGACGTGGTGTTCATTTCGTACACTTCGCCCGATCTCGCGCCGAGTAGCAACATTTTACCGAGTAAGTGCATCGACTTGATGCATGTGGACTTCACGTTGGGATACTTGACATCCACGCTTCTAAGTAACATCCGCAAGTCCGCCGTCCAGAATTTCACGACACCCTCCGAGCCGGCGGAAATTAAGGAATCGCGCGTGGCGACCACGGAATGTGTCACTTTGTGAACTCTATGCGCATTCGTGCCGAGTTGGTATCCGCGAAACAAGTACAGAGATCCATCCTGAGTTCCCACAACGGTTGTATCGGCGCCGGGGAACCCACAGCATAGACTCGTTTGAATCGTCCCGCGCTCTGAAAAGACCGCTTTTCGTCCTTTCAAAGGCTCTGTGGACCAAAACATGCAATGTTTCACCCCCATGGTGACCATGTAATCCTGGAACGGAGACCACTCTATGGCGACAATTTTTTCTGGACTCCCGCTGCAACGAGAGAGAAGCTCCCCAGTTTGCCAGTTATACAACCCGATCTTGTGGTCAACATCACAGTCCACCGCACACAATTTTGACCCATCGCGGGAAAAGGTGGCCGCGACGACAGCCTTCTTGAAGTAACCTTGAATGACTGTGACGGGTTTTGACAAAGCGTTGGCGCTCCATACGATTATTTTTGGATTTTTACCAACTTCACCACTAGCAAAGACGAGACCGTTTGGATGCCTGGCTATGCACGTAATGTCATCCGTGTGTCCCTGAATTCGGTTCGCCGCCGGATTCGTCGTCATGAAGAGCTGCGAGTGAGCTTGTCTATTGTAAACCACGCCCAAGCCCGCGGTGGGATAGACAACATCGCCGAGCGCAGTGTAGAATAAATTGCGTCTCGAGTCGTGAGCGCGGTAACCATGCGCACACTCGAGTATCACAGACTCCATGGGCGCTTTGAGAATATCCACGTCACGAACGTAATCGTCGGGGGCAAAAACACTTCCGGCGCACGGGAGGAAGGCGGAACGGCTTCCGGGATCCAATCCAGAATTCGCTGGAATGTCCCTTGACGGAACCATATTCTGCACACTTGCGGGCATATACTGAGGAATTCCGTGCACGTGACCGATGAAAACCATTTGGGTCATAACGTTCGACTGATTCGCTTCTTCATAATCGTCCACGGCTGAGAACACTTCTTCTTCGACGTCACTCGTCATTTCTTCGTCCCCTTCATCAGGTTCATAGTGCCTCCACTGGAGAATAGTTCGATCTTCACCACCAATTGTGATCAAAAATTCATCATTGTAACTAAAGCAACATTTCGTCACGTGAAGGCTATGGCCCACATAAGTGCGGTGATCCCCTCGACCAACGTCGCAGGGATATCTGAAAAAACGAACAATGCCGTCTTCATTCGCCGTAGCGACGGCCCTTCCATCACGAGTTCTCGCACAACTGTTCACGTCGGTGCCGTCACTATGCTTCGGCCAAACACCTTGCACGGGCCAGCCCGCTATGCACGTCCAGGTTGCCCATTGAACATCTTTCAAAGCCGCCGAAAACTCAATCAACTCGCACGTTGGAATTTCCCAAAACAGAAGTTCAAAATCCTGCGAATTGCTTTGCAAGTATTTGCTGTCCTCGCTCCAATCTATGTGTGTCACCGGTGCACCGTGTCCCTTACACACACCAGCTCGCTTGAAATCGCAAGAGGCGTCGTAGATGTCTATGAAAAAGTCGTGGCTTGCCACCGCTAACCACCTACCATCTGGACTGAACTTCACATCACTGATAATCGAGCGACGGTGCTTCTTAGCGACGATTTCACATCCTGACTTTTCATCGTAAACCAGGAAACCACCACCGTAAAAACCGACAGCAATCAGCTTACCATCTGGGCTGTAAGCGCAAGAGCGCGCTCGGCTGGAAACGTTTCGAACACCCAATTGCCTTCTAAGGTACATATCGTACGTACGTACCGTCTTATCGTCACCGGCTGTGATGAACTTTGCCTTTGATGGATGGCAATCCAATCCCCAGAGTTCAGCGCTGTGAATCTTCGTCGATTCATCCACCGCGCTGGCGTGACCTTGGGTGATGATGCGCCTATTTCTCTTCCATGCATCTTCAGTGCTAAGATCGAATTCGTACAATTCTCCAGTCGCCGTACCGACTAAGAGTTGAACGCCAGACAAAAAGAGTGATTTGACACACGGGGCGCCCCCATCGTAATAACACACTGGCTTACCCTGCTCGTCTACAATGCTTTCCGCTACTTTACACATATCAATCGTGAACACAGTCTCCATGTACTGCGTGAAGAATTGGATTTTTCCATCTTTGCCTCCGGTGATGATGTAATCCTCGGTGACGAACATATCATAAATCGGACCCTGATGCACCCCTTCAATCTTTTGTATGCACTCTTCGCCACCGTCGGCCCATTGATACACGCTCCCTGTTTGCGTTCCGGTGAAGGTGCTGCCATCTTCTCCAAAAGCAATCGATAAGAAGGACGAACGTTTTCCCACTCGCCCGTAGACACCGTTCTTACCGTTCAAATATCCGTTTTCCATTATCCAAAACTTGATATGGCTTTGACCGACCGTCACTATTCGACCGTCGTGCGGATTGAATGCACACCCAAAGATTCTGCGCGTATCACCTTTTGAGTTTGCGAGCACCTTTTTGTTTTCCCAATCGTACACAGCGATGGAGTGCTCGTCATCCAAACCCACCGTTACCAAAAATTTTCCCGTCGCATCAAAGCTGAGGCTCGTCACCGCGCGCTGATGGAAACCTCTCAATTCTGACATCATTTCATGCGTCTTCGTGCTCCAAACGCACACGACTGGATCCCGTCCCGCCTGCCCCGTGGCGATCAAGTCCATGTCCGGATGTAAAGACATACAGAGTATATCGTCGCTGTGAAACGTGAAAAAATCTTGGACGTGCTCGTCTCCGTCGTACACGACGCCCGTCGCCGCCGTCGCGTACACAATCTTCCCATCTACGTTGTACACGCCGTTCGACCACGTGTCGTGTCCGCGATACCCGTACGCAAAGTCCAACTGTAAATCATTTTCTGGCGTCATGTGGGCGTTAAATCCCGTCGCGTGCGCGGTCGGTGCGTGTAAATCATCTCCGCACGCTTTTCTCGCTAAAAATCCCTCCGTCGCCGATTTCACCACTCCCGATTCCGGGGCAAACGTGCGTCGTCCGTACTTTTCGCGCGCCCACGCGGTGACACCGATGTCTTCAAACGTCTGCTCGTCGTACTGATCGAATCGCGTCGCCGCGCCGTCGTCACCACCCCCATCAAAGTCATCACCGAATCCATCGTCGTTAAAATCGTCGTCGAAATCGTCGTCGTAATCCTCGTCGCCGTCGCCGCCTCGACGCCCTTTGCCCCGCCTCCCGGATGAACGTTTTCCCGCTCCGTCCAAATCCCGGTTCTCCTTCCCCTTGCGCGTGAACATGCGAAGCATGACGGTTCGCCAGCGGCGTCGGGCCGCGGGCCGACCACTGCGGTCATTTATTTGTGAGAGAGAGAGAGAGAGTGTGTCTTTCGACTCCGCGACTATTTATGTAACAACCACATGCTACTATGATTACAAAGAATACATAACATCAATACTACCATCAATACCGTTCAGCTTCGTCTTCCTCCTACTTTGACCGCTCGCTCGACGCCTCGTCGAGACGCTCCGGGACGGTGTCCTCGACGAATAAGCGCAAGCCTCGGTTGTGCGCCTCGGCCGATACGCCGCCGGGGCAGTGGACGCACCGCACGCCCATACGAGCGACTTCGTCGACGTTCACGCGCTCGTTATCAAAAAATAACATATCACCGTACGCGACGCCCGTGCGTTCGCGTAATCTTTGAAAATGTTTCGTCTTCGTCCCCGCCGCGATATCCACCAGAGGGGCGCAGTCGGCGAGCGAGACGCTCACACCGTCTTCGTCTTCGATAATCTCAAACATCTGCATGAGTTCCCGCGCCCATTTACCTCGATGTGTTCGAGACGCGACGGCTATTTTCGTTCCTCGTCGTCTGAAGGCGTCGTGTGTGTACACCTGCGCGATGGACCGTCTCGCCGCCGCGTACACGCGCACGACGTCCCCCATGACATCCTCGACGGCGTTCCCGTGGATCTTGGTGAACGGGGCGCCCGCGATCATGTACAGCTCGGGAAACCACACGGTGTCGTCTAAATCGTACACGACGAGTCCGGGTAAGGTTTTCGGGTCCACGCTCGGGCCCGGTTCGCGCAAACCTCGCCCATCTTCTCGTTCGTTTTGCAGGAGTGCCTCGGTCCCTTTGGTGATTCTGTCCCGGCGCGTCGTTTTCGGCGATTTGCGTCGACGTTGTTTACGGCCCGACGACGCGCCGGAGGCTGGAGCGGCGCGCGTGATGGTGGACGCGCGACCGGACGTCGCGACGGAGGGAGGCGACATGGACGTCGCGCGTCGAGAAATGGCCGATAACGTGACAGAGGTGGGCGGGCGGGCGCGGCGGCGGCGGTTTCTATACATACATCTATGCGCTCACGCACTCACTCGAACGCTCTCGGGCGATTGTTTCGTCAACAGGACGTAGACGACGTACGTCAAGCGAGCGAGGAATATGGTCGCCGACGCGTAGACGACGATTCGCGAAGGCGACGAGCGGACGTCGCTCGACTCGGACCTCGAACCGACGTTGATGAACCCGAACGCGCGCGAGAGCCACTCGACACACGATTTCAGACCGAATGACGTCGTTTCATGTCGAGTATTGGAGTCGATTTCTTTCCGAATGAGCGCCGCGAATTCGCTCTGAAACGCCTCGCTGTCGACGTCAAAGCCCAACTCTCGAGCTTTCGATTTCAGGGATTCGTCGCGAAGCACACGCGCGACCTCATTGTCCGCGTCGCTCTTTCGTTTGTTCAACATGCTCGCATCCTCGGGCCCGTCGATGTCGTCGTAAATGCCCGTGTCGCTCGAGAAAATCTTCCCAAACATTGCCCGACTTGCCAATTTCGCCGCCGCGACTCGTCTCGCGCACTCCGATAATGCGCGTGCATACCGTTTTTCGTCCGGGTCGAGCGCGACCGCGCGTCTAAAATCATCTAAAGCTTTCTCCATCGCGTGTTCATCGACCATCGTGGCTCGCGCGCATCCTCGACGGTAGTGTGCCACCGCGCTCGCGTTGTCCGCGCGCAGCGCCTGTGTCGTCGCCCACTCAATTTCGCTCGCGTTCTTCCCCAAGTCTGCGTTCATCAAACACGCCGAGGCATTCAGCATGATTCTTTTCACCATTTTCGCACCCTCGATCGATCCCTGACTCAGATGATCGACGTACGTCACCTCTCCCGTGCTCTCCACGCCGGGCGGTCGCTCAAAGTAACAAAACGCCGCCAAGGCATCCGTGCACCCCTCGAGCGCTTCGTCGTACAATCCACCGCGAGCGGCCTCGTTCACTCGCTCGATAACGTCTTCAGCGAACGCCACGCGCGCGTCGACGGTCTCCGCGCGAAGTGCGACGTATTTTTCGTCGCGGTCGGTGGTGAGCGTGTCCTTGACGAAGCGAGGCGCGGCTTCGTACTCGGCGCGAGTCTCGGCGAGTCGTCGCGCCTTGAGCTCGACGGCTCGACGGAGCGCCTCGTTGAAGTCGACGACTGGCTCGTCGTCGGCCGCCGCGGCGGCGCCCATGACGCGTGGTCGACCTGTGGCGTCCTCGAGATGAGTGATGATGTTGACGTGTAATTTACTATTCACTCGCGGTACACAACCGATACACACTCGAATTCACTCAGGGCGACGTGGGTCGTCGATCGGGTACGATTTATCGATTCTAACGCTACATCGCTACGTTCTATCGCCGGTGCGGCTGTGACTAAGAGTTTCTTTCGAGCGCTATCCACGGGTCGACGCACATCGTCGGCTGCGAAAGTGGCGACGCGCGCGGGCAGTCAGTCGGTCGCATCCTTTGAATCTGCGCATTGAGTCGAACGAAGGCGCCGCTCGAGAGCGCGAGCATACCTTGTAGTAATCACTCGCGTTGAAAGGTTTTTTGTCGTGGCGAACGCCTCCCACTCGCGGAGCTTTACGCCCGCGAGAGACGCCGCCTTGGGACGGTGGGCGCTGGTCTTGTAACCAGCGCGTTGGTGGTGGAGGGGGCGGCGGAGGGCGCGCCTTCCGCGCGTCGAAGTCCGCGCGCGCATCACTCGCGCTCGCTTGGGTTCCGGCTCCGGTGTAAAACCCAGGAGCTCTGGTCTTGCCGTCCTCCGAATCCGCGAAAGGTTGCGGGAGAGTTGCTGCGCTCGAGGATTTCGTCGCGTTCTCCTGCGTCTTGCCGGACGACGCCTCCTCACGCATGGCTCGCAGGCGCTCTGCGCGCTCTGCTGCGATCTCGTCCATGCGTAATTCTCCACGCACGACGAGAGAAGGCGCGACGCGCGAGCCCTGTGGCGCCGAGCTGTGCCGTTCGAGTCGTGCTCGCTCTCACCTCACCACTCACTGTCCAACCTTCAACTGCCGACCGAACCCGACCAGCGCGTGAGCATGGCGGAAGATGGAGAGCGTCGAGCAGACAGCGCACGAGGCGTGGGATCGTTCCAGCTTTTTTGTTTACAATTGCTCTATCGGCTACCAGTCGTGGGATGCTTTGCCCACCTCTTGAGAGAACACCGTCGGGCGACGGTGTTTTCAGAATACCCAGCCCTGCGAGAAAGAGTCAGTCAGGCGATGATGCAGCGTGAAAACAAAGAATCGTTGTACCCGGCACGTTGGCTTTCCGCAGAAGCATTTGAGCTTTTTGCGCATTTGGTCTGGCTCCCGTCGCGGGCAGTAGTCTATGCAAATCTCCTCTCCCGCCTACAAAGAACGCAGTTAATAAATTTAATTTCGTGCACGCAAGGTGAGTCTTCGTTGACTCGCAGCGATCAAGCAGAAAGAATCGCTCGCTTCGAAGCCTTCACGTACCTCGATGTCAGTGATGGCTATAAACACGATTCGGGGGACAACTTGGAAGTGCTGCTGCATAATCTACAAATTTGAAATAATTGATGCTCAGAAAAAAATAATTCGCCAGGTTAGAAGACGTACCGGTGTGAATTCCACTGGGGTGAGTAGTTCAATCGTGGACGCGTTCGGTTCACAACTGTGATTGATCATTCTCGCGACGTTTCCGTAGTGTGTTGTGTCTAACGTGTATGCACCGAACGACTCGTGGTTCCTCAATCCTGCACAAATTAATTTGTAAATAAATATTTGTAACTCGTTGAAAGTATCTCTTCCCACGATGTGCCGCGAGCGTTCTCATTCAAACTTACCGTGGACGTCGTGCAAAAAGAATTGGCTGTAAATTCCCAAAAGAAAAGGTGCCAAGTTAATAAATTCAACATTCGCAAACAATTAATTAATTCGAACCTTTTTTGGATGTAGCCTTCCTCCCTCTTGTTCGCCTCGTTTTTATCGATGATCTCCCTGAAAGAAACGTCAAATCATTCCGAGGTGCGAGTAGCTATGTTAAGTGCATACCCGATGTATTCGCAGATGAAACCCCCCTTCGAAATCTTGTCACACGCGAAAATACCGTAGCCTTTATTTGGAATATTTTTCACGGTAAGTGCGTGAATGATTCTGCCAGTCTGCGTCGATTTTACGAATGTCAAACGCGCACATCTCTGAGATAAATTATTTTGCGCACCAGCATAGCTTCGCCTGGACAATCCCCGGCGTTTACGACGTGGGGCGCTTTCGTGATGCCTGGTACCCGGTGCTGTGAATTAATTAATTAGTTTGCGTCGTCAAAGAAACAATCTCGCATTCGTCACATACCTTGATTGCTTTGTATATCATCGAACAATAGCACTCTCCCACGGATTCCGGTCGCATCTCCGTTTCGTCCTCCATGATTCTCTGGTGATCGAAGTATGAGTGAGGACAGTCGTCGCATCGCTCTGGGCCAAAAACATACCTTGGTGACGTACTCGAAAGGATGGTTTTCGATGTCGCATGGCTTGCATTCTCCCACAACGTTCGTTTCCCATTCGACGGCGTCGGGCGGCACCGCCGCGGGGCCACGCGACTTCTTGATAGCGACCCTGGGTTCTGTCTTGACTGCGACTTTCCGCTTCTCCGAAGGTGCCACGCACCGACCGTCACACGTCGCGCTCAAGCAGTACACTTTCCCGATGGGTTCGAAATTGGGACGGCGCGCCTATTACTCATGTAATCCTGTGTCAGTCATCATTCGTCGACGCGATTCTTGCTCCCGTCTCGCTCATCGATTCGCGAGTCACACTACCATATGCTTTTTCTTCGCACCTTGTGAAAAAGTTTGGGACCGATTTCAATCAAGGTTTCGACGTCGATATCGCACGGATCGTATGGATCCCAATCATACAGACCCGTTTGTCCGCAATCCTGTCGCGTCGGAAGAAGGTGGACGATTGCATCGGTCAGTGGACTACTCTTCGCGTTTGAACAGACGACGGCGAAGCGCGGCGAGACGGCGACGCACGTACCTCCTCATCCGTTTTTGGTTCCCACGGACGAAGCCATCGCACGCGAAGCTTGCCGTTTATCTTTGCCTTGATCTGTGCGGACGATGCGATCGGTCAGTCTTCGCGCGCTCGCGGTGCGTCGCGTCCAAGCGTCTCGAGCGCGTCGGTTCGCCGCTCACCTGTCCCTGCCATTTCTCCTCTTCCCCGCTCTCGATGATGACGTAATCGTTCACGTTACAGTCCTGCGACGGTGCAAGCGAGCAGTCGCGCGGTATCGTCAGTCTCTCCAGCCCCGCGTTCGTCCGCCACGCGTCTTCACCATCCAAACGTCATCACTCATTCATCAACTCCCGCTCGCATTCAACCAGCCATGCACCCATCGTCCCCCATCGCGCTCTCCCCGACGTCTGCGCGAGTACGCACCTCGTATTTGATGACTTGATACGTCGTCTCGATCTCCGCCATCTCGTGCTCCCTCGCGTCGACGTCTCGCGCGCGTCCATCGTCCCCACCCTCGACACGCATCGCAACGAACGCACGAAGCGCGTGCACACGGCGTAGTATAATCACACAAACCCATGTCATACTATCATACACACACGGTCGGTCGGTCCATACATAAAAAAAGTGATCGAGGGTTTGGAATCCACACCCCGGCGCCCGTGCGACGTCGACGACTTCGCCTCTTGAAAAAAACAAAAACACGGTGTGTTTCGTTTTCCCCATACATCGAGCACTCAATCGTCGGTCGTATTGTGTGTGATATTAAGCGATCTCATGTACGTAGGCATCTCCATCGGTCCGGTCCGGTTCGATCGATCCTAGGGGTGCTTGAATCCGGTATTGGGAATTTCCCAATACGTATTGAAATCGGCGATTTTACACTGTTTGCCCATACAAATAGTCTGATACGAGCTGATACGCCAATACGGTATCACCTCGTATCGATACGAGCAGGCCTGATCGATCCGTCTCCTCCCGCGCTCACTCCCCGTCGGTCCCGCGCGAAGAGAAGAGTTTCCGTCGTGCGAGAGAAGTGAGAGCGAGAGCGAGAGAGGGGGGAGACGAGACGATGCGCGCGATGACGACGGGGAGAGCGCGCGTGCACCGCGGTGGGGAGGTTCGCGGTGGATGGAGACGATCGTCGACGACCACGCGCGGCGGTGGACGGGGCGCGGCGACGACGACGAGGACGACGCGAGGGGCGAGCGCGAGTGACACGGACAGCGTGGGTGAGGTGGAGAACTGCGTCATCATAGGGTCGGGGCCGGCGGGGTACACCGCGGCCATCTACGCGGGGAGGGCGAATCTGCGACCGTTCGTGTTTGAGGGATTCCAAGCCGGCGGTGTGCCGGGAGGACAGCTCATGACGACGACGGAGGTGGAAAATTTTCCAGGTTTCCCCGAAGGCGTGACGGGGCCAGACTTGATGGACAAGATGCGCAAGCAAGCGGAACGGTGGGGCGCGGTGATGCACAGCGAAGACGTCGTCGAGGTGGACTTTATGTCGCGACCGTTCACGGTGTCGTCGTCCGAACGAACAGTGAAAGCTAACGCCGTCATCGTGGCCACCGGCGCCACGGCGCGAAGACTGGGAATACCCGCCGAAAAGACGCTGTGGAGTCGGGGCATCAGTGCGTGCGCTATTTGCGACGGTGCGAGCCCGATTTTCAAGGGTGAAGAAGTGGCCGTCGTCGGTGGAGGCGACACCGCCACGGAGGAGGCGGTATACCTCACGAAATACGCCAAGCACGTTCACTTGCTCGTGCGCTCGTCCAAGATGCGCGCCAGCAAGGCAATGCAGGACAGAGTCCTCAAGCACAAGGCGATCACCGTGCATTACAACACGGAATGCGTGGACGGTACTCCGAATAGTAAGGGTAATCTGGGAGCCCTTAAACTTCGGAACACGGAAACTGGTGATGAGAGCAGACTCCAAGTGAAGGGATTGTTTTACGGCATCGGCCACACGCCGAACAGCGCAATCTTTGACGGCCAGATTCAACTCGATCAAGGTGGATACGTCGTCGTCAACGAGGGTGCGAAGACGTCTGTCGACGGTATCTTTTCCGCGGGTGATCTTCACGATCAGGAATATCGTCAGGCGATCACGGCGGCCGGATCTGGATGTATGGCGGCCATCTCGGTGGAGCGGTATCTCACCGAGAACAACCTCATCGTCGAGCGTCGCCAACCGAAACAAAAGCGCCAACCGAAGCAGACCACGGAGCAAGACTCTGAAGCGATCGTGCCCGAGGACGAAGATACGTTTGATATCAACGTCACCAAACACAAGGGCCAATTCGCTCTCAGAAAACTGTACCACGAGTCTGACCGCGTCATGTTGGTGATGTACTCGGCGCCGACGTGCGGTCCGTGCCGACGCTTGAAACCGATGCTGGACAAAGTCGTGGCGGAATTCGAAGATCAGGTTCACTACGTCGAAATAGATATCGCAGCTGATCCCGAAATCGCCGAGGCCGCGGGCGTGACCGGGACGCCGATGACTCAGATCTTTTACCAAAAGGAGTGCGTCGAAACCTTGAGTGGTGTCAAGATGAAGAGCGAGTACCGACGCGTCATCGAAGGCGTGTTGGGCACGAACAAGGCTCCGACCAAGGACGTGGTGATGAAGCCGGCCCAGAAAGACGACAAGAAAGACACAGTCGGTGCTCGAAATTAGTTTCCCCGCCTCCATTATTCCATTCCTTATTCCTTTAGCCTTGTAAACGGAGACTCTTCCGCCTTTTTAAAGACGCCAGCCCAGCCCAGCCCCTTGTTCTTTTTCACCCCCTCGCGACCGCACGACCCGCACACGTCATCGCTCGGTCACGTGTCGACGCGTAGACGACGAACGTCGACGCGGTGACGCATCTCGGCGACTCCATCGCGCCTCATCCGCGGGTCGTCGTCCCCCACGGTCGCATCGGCGCCCGCTAATCCAACCCGCCATCGTGACACTCCGAGATGCCGGGGACACCGACGCGTCGTGCTGCGGCGAGATCGAGATTTATCGCTGAATTGAAAGATGCGAGAAAACTCGTTAAATTCTCTCGAGATCCGCTGCGAACGTGTTTCCTCATCTCCCTCGTGGTGGCGAGGGAAACACGCAATCTCGGCGCGCTCGTGGTGAAGACGCGCAAGCGAGCGCTTTACCCGACGGTCATGTTTCTGGCGTTTTGCTTATGGATCAAGGACACGACCGGCCCGCATGCGGCGTTCGTCGATGAGTGCGAGCGTTGGGTGGAGTGGGCGGCATGGTGGGTGGCTCTTGGTGTCGCATCATCCGTCGGTTTTGGAAGCGGCATGCACACCGGCTTGTTGTTTCTGTTTCCGCACATTTTAAAGGTGTGTCAAACAGCTGAACGATGCGGGAACGTAGATTTCGATACGAGAAAGAACACTTGGTTTATGATGTCGGCTGAAGATTTATTTGAGTGTGCGGTGACGCCGAAATCTCGCGTTCGATATGTGGATATTTGGTTACGAGTTTTGCCAGAGTGCGTGGCGTGGGGCGTAGGCACCGCGTTCGGCGAGATTCCTCCGTACTGGGTCTCTTACTTTGCCGCCAAAGCCGGACGAGAGAATAAAGAATTGAGCGAGCTCACAGAAGTTGACGTGAGAGATATGGATGATGTGCAGAGAAGGATTCACGGGTTCAAGCTTTGGATGATTGGGTTCATGAAGCGGTACGGTTTTCTCGGTTTGCTCGCAATGTCGTCATGGCCGAACGCCGCGTTTGATTTGTGTGGCGTCTGCTGCGGTAGTTTCATGATGCCGTTTTGGGTCTTCATTACCGCGACAACCATAGGTAAGGGATTCATCAAATCCCCGATTCAAGGGCTCGTTTTGACAGTGCTCTTTTACAAGAGCAGCAGAGAGAAAATCATCGCGTTTTGCAGTGGTTGGCTCCCCAAGTCGTGGGAGGTGGATAAATCCATGAGTGCCTCCATCAACTCGATGCTGCAGAAGGTTCTGTCGAGCGGAAGCGCGGGAAAGAGGACGAAGCAATCGTTCTCACTGTCGGGTCTCGACGTTTCTCCGTCAAAGTTGTGGGGGTACTTCGTGACGAGTCTCATGACGTATTTTCTCGTCTCCTGTTTAGAAGAAATTGCTCGCTTGGAGCAGGCGCGACTGGACGTTAAACGGGTCAACGATCGATATCCAGGACAGGAGCACCTCGATTGAGTGCGCAACGTCACTCACACACGCGGACATTTCTCGGGACCACGTCTCGTCCAGTCGTCTCTCATCGCCGGCGTCCGCCTCGGGCTCGCTCGACGTGGATCAATGTGTATAGTAAACTAGTAAACTTGCGACTAATTATTTCATCCCATTTTGCTTTGTATTTTAATATTACTTGCTATCTACCATCTTAACCTTTTGAGGTGCTCCGACGTCCATTCGCATGTTGTCGAAAGCTATGCACACGAGCGGCTTGCCTTTGAGAACATTCGCTATGGAGCCTCTCTTGGAATCTGCGGACGTTTCAACTTTAATGGGCGCACTCAATCGAACGTTCGCGCGCATCTGCAACGAATACTTTAATAAATCTGGGATCAGTTTTGTCCTACCGCTAAAACTCGGCAAGAACATTGCAATCCGCGGCCCCTTGAGCTTGGGCGTCGCTGGAAAAGCGAGTCGACACACCCGTTCTTTGGAATCAACGATCGACACCGCGTCCCCGCGGTCGTCTCCTTTCGCACCGAACCACCACGAATTCTTCTTCTTCTTCTTCTTCTTTCTTTGTCTCTTCTCTTCGCTACCGCTCTTCTCCGCGCCCCTCTCTTCTTTAAACGTCGCCACTCGGGACGGTAATCCGCACGTGCGAATACCGTGCGCGCGCGCCTCGGCGCTGTCTACGTACACCCGACTCGCCCACGCGCACGACGTCGGTGGATTCCACACCAACCCTCCCAAGACCACCATCTCGTCTAATTTCCCGCACGGTGATTCGTCGTATCTCGCCACGTACAACCCACCCAGGGTGTACCCGAAGCACTCCACCAGGCGCAAGTCTTTGGGCACGTGCGCGCGCGCATCCTCGGTGCGCACCAGGTTCAACTGATACAACGCCTTTCCCTCGAACACCCACGGCGGGGGATCGCGATACCCCATCTCGCGTCCCCCGTCCGTCCGACGACACCGAGTCTCGACGCGCGCGCCACCCTCTCCCGTGACGCGACATCTGGATAACTCCCGCCTCCCTTCCCTCCGTCGTCCGTAACCGACAAACGACAGAAAGAAAGTCGAGGTCGAGGTCGAGGCGAGGGGATCGAGGGGTCTGGCTAGACCCTACATGGTTTATCATCGCGTGTGTGCGGTGTCGTTTTCCTAGTGATGTGGTTCTCGTACGTCCATGTAATCATCAATCGAGGATCACGACACCGGCACGAGAATCTTCCATCGGAGTCGTTCGATCGCGCGGGCGGGTGCGAGCTTGAATGACGGGTGAATGAATGCGTGGATGAAGGAATCGTTGCGTCGTCGTCGTCGTCGTCGTCGTCGTCGCGAGAGGGTGGTGCGTGGACCGCACAGCGACGCGGGTGGTGCGGTGCGCGACGATCGAATCCGTCCGTTGACGCGAACGCTGAGGATTCGGTGGCGAGGCGAGGCGCGCGGGCGCGGGGCGCGGTGGTGTTGAGGCTCGAACGAACGAAGGGGCGCGGTGCGGTGCGGTGCGGTGCGGTCGCGGTCGTGTTCGAGGGTCGTGAGGACGCGCGGCGGTGGACGATGGCGAAACGGAGCGAGTCCGATGGTTCTGTCGCGACGGCGTCGGTGACGTCGGGGATGGATGAATTCGCGCGAGGGTCCGATGCAGAAAAGATGGGCAAGGCGGACAAGTTGTGTGTGAAATTTTTCAGCATTCACGGGTGCGCGTACGGCGACGAGTGTCACTACCTGCACACGTATCGACCTGGATTACCCGTTCCAGCGAGACCGGCGCCTTTGCCGTACGTGTACGCCACGAGCGCGCACGGGTCGACGCAAATGAACGAAAAGATGAAGACGAGACTGTGTCGAAACTTTCAGTCTGCGGAGGGTTGCAGATTCGGCGATCGCTGTTCTTTCGCGCACGGGGAGGGAGAACTGCGATCGGATGATTTGAACGGGGATGGAACGATGGATAATTTTGGAATGCAGCAAGGATTTGGCAAAGCCGTCCTCGTTCCCGTTCCGCAGTCCCAAGTCGGTGCGATTGTCGGAAAGGCGGGCTCGAGCATCGCCCAAGTCAGCGCGGCTACTGGAGCGAAGGTTTCCATGCTCAGCGCCGAGTACACGAATTCCGACGGAGATAGACTTTGTCGACTCGTTGGATCTCCGTTTGATGTAGAGAGAGCCAAAGAGCTCATATGCCATCGCCTCGCCGTCGGGAAAGTTAAAAAGCGCGATACCAAACCATCGAGGACTTTCAAAACAAAGATTTGCGCATTGTGGCAAAAAGATGGTTCATGTAAGTACGGTGACAAATGTCACTTCGCACATGGTACAGCTGAGTTGCACAAAGTTGATGCTACTGAAGTAGCTTAGGAATGACAGCGTAGCGTTAGGACTCTGCGATGTAGTTGAATTTGAACGTGTTGATTTACAGTTACGAAGCCCGCTGTTATTCACAATACATAGAACGCGCACTAGGTGCCTAGAATACGTCATCATCGCCCTCTTCATACTCCAAATCTCTCGGTGCTACTTCTTGCTCTTTCTCCCAGTCCTTCATCTTGTTTCCTCCGAGCATAAAATCGTCCCGGAGGAAGCTCGCCTTGTTTGTTGTCTCCTCGGCGGCGGTCGACTTGGTACTTCCCCTCAATTCTTCCAGGAATTTACTCTTGGAAATCAACGCATCCTTTCTCCGCATCGTCTTCGCCTTCTCAGCGTCTTCTTGCGCCTTGCACACAGCCTTAAACAGGCGCACCACGCCCTTTGTGGCTGTGTTATGGAGTCTACGCTCGAGCATGTCGCTCTCTATATTTTGACCGCGAGGTTGTGGCTTGACGTGGCCGCGATGCTTGAGCTCAAGCTTTGCGCGCTTGTTCGCTCTGCGCTCTTTCTCCTCAGCTTTCGCCTCTAATCCGTCTACGAGTTGTTTCCTAGATTTGGGTAACATCTCCGTCGCCTCCTCGCCGTCGCCCACCAAGGACTGAAACGCGCGCGACATCCCCACCATTTGATTCGACACCGGTCTCTCGAGCGCGTCCTCTTCCTCGCTCTCCTCGTCGTCTTCCTCCTCGTCGTCTTCCTCCTCGCTCTCCTCCTCGTCGACGACGAACGCATCGTCGTCGAAGCCTTCGTCGCTCGAGGATGCCGACCCGCTCGCATCGCCGTCCGATTCCGACCCCCCCGATTCGTCCGATTCCGGCGCCATCGCGTCCTCCTCCTCCTCGGCCTTCTCGCCCTCCTCTCGCGCGCGCGACCGTCTCATCTCTCCCCCTCGTCGTCGTCGTCTCGCGTCTCGCGTCTCGCTCAGCGGCCGGCGGCGCGACGGCGCGACGGCGCGACGGACGGACATCCCGCCGCTCGGACGGACGGACGCCCCGCCCTGGTCGTGACCGGAGAACCGAGGGGGTCTTTTTTTATTTTGTGTGAAAAGTACGACCACGACGACGCCATCCATCTCGTAGACGAGTACCGCGTAAGAGTATCAAGAAAGAAAGATAACGGGTGCCCATCATCGCACGTCTCGTCTCGTCCCGGCCGTTGCGTCGCGTCCGCGGGGACGAAGGACGGAGGTTGGAATGGTGGCGTGCGCGCGGAGCGAACGTCTGTCGGCGACGACGACGGAGGCGAGATGGACGTCGATGGAGCGGACGCGGCGTTTCGAGAGTGTTACGATCTCGTGCGAGAGATGACGAAGATATACGCGAGCGAAGAGGACGCGAGGCGCGTGCGAGCGATCGCGGAACACTTTGAAGAGATTCAAAAAACGAGAGAGGGACGAGAGGAACACATGGCGAACGCGGTGAAAGAGATGAGTCGACGGGTGCGAGTGGCGGAGAGAAAGGCGGTGTTACCGGCGGCGGCGCAGATGGCGCGAGAGCGAGCGTTGAAATTAGAGGCTGAAAAACGAGCGGCGGGGGAATACTTGAACTCGATGGAGCGAGACGCGCGCGCGCTCGAGCTCGAGCAGGAAGAGTTGCGAGACCGACGAGCGGAGATTAAGCTGAGCAAACAAAAGTTGGATACCGTGTTGAACGAGGATATCCCGGCGACGAAGCGAGAGGTGAGTCTGTACGCGCACATCTCGAACATCGCGTGGCACTACGAAGAGCGGGACAGAATCGTCGGACGCGTCAACGCGCGCGCCTCGCGCGACGTGCGCAAGATTGACATGCCGATGCGACCTGGAAACGAATTCTATGTGGCAAACGCGCTCTGGGACATGATGGATTGATCGCGTCTCTCTCAAATCGAAGAAGGCGCGCGTAATAGTAGTATCAGTAGCCCAGCGTAGACGCGCGCAGCCCGTGTAAAAATGTACCTAGACAATGAATGAAATGAAGCAGCGAGGAGGGGCTCGGTGTGCGCCTTCAGTGCGCGCCGCGTCGCTTCGCCGCCAGTGCGGTGCGCAAGGTCTCGAAATGTCGACCCTGGCTGCGACGAAAGCGGATGGGTTTTACTATCCACCGGTGCGCACACGTCGTCACGCGCGAACGAACCGAACCGCGCTCGAGTGCCCGCGGTGAACTCTCGACTGACGAACGCGCGCGAACGCAGGATTGGACGCCCGAATCCGGGGCGAAGAGTAGCATGTTTAAGGGTTCTAATGGTGCGCTCGGGAAAAGGGCGAATAAGATGAAAACGCACGGCGTGCTGACGATTCGTTTTGAGATGCCCTTCAACGTCCGGTGCGGAGGGTGCGAACACATGATCGCGAAGGGCGTGCGGTTCAACGCGGAGAAGCGCAAAGTCGGCAACTACTACTCCACGCCAATATGGAGCTTTACCATGCGCTCTCCTTGCTGTTCGCACGAAATCGTGGTTCAGACCGACCCGGCGAAGACGGAGTACGTCGTGACGAAGGGTGCCGAGCGCAGCGTCGGTTACGGAGGGTTGATCGACGAAGAGGAATCTGAGAACGCGATGCAATTGCTCGAGTATCAAAACGAAGCGGAGCGAGCCGCGAGTTCGACGAATCCCATGGCTTTGCTCGAAAGTAGGACGGTCGACGCCAAAAAAGCCAAGGCGAACGCGAAGAGCACCTTTGACTTGAACAGAGTCAGCAAGGCGAGGTGGAAGCACGATTACGACGCCAATAAATCTCTCAGACGAAGCATGCGCAGTCGGCGAAAAGAGGAACACGCGTTGAGAGACCGTGGGCGCGCGCTCGGACTCCCCGATCACGTCAAGTTGAAGCCCGAGACGGAGGAAGACAAAGCGCAAGCGAGGAGAATCTTTAATGCTTCTATTTTTAAACGGCGTCAACGCGAAAAGAGGAAGAACATTTTGTCGGAATCGATTTTTGGGTAGATGGTCGAGCGCGGTGTGTGATATCGCCGCGCGCGGGACTCGGTTCGTTTGTGAAGTTGCTGTTGCTAGAATTAAAACTGCTGTACTGTACATCAAAGCGTTAGTATTAATAGAGTAATAGAGTGTCCTTCTTTGTCTCTGAAAGAGGACGTCCACCTAGCCCTCGAACGCGCATCACCGCGCGTTAGCGTCCTCTTCTTTGATCGCTATCGAGATGTGCGGTTCGGGACCGGGGGACGGCGATTGCACCACGCATGTTCCCGGCGGCGGAGCCATGGCCTTCATAAATTCTTTGAGCTTCTCCTCCTGCGGAGTCAAATCGACGATCGATCGCGAAAACTCTCGCGTTCCAGGGTCTACTTTCCTCTTGGTTTTCAACCACAGCACCATGCACAGTCCACACGTCACGAGGAGCGCGAAGACTCCCCACAACACGCCCAGTTGCGAGTGCTGTTCCTGATCGGCGTATGCGCTCGTCGTCGCCGCCGCCACGTCGCACCCTAACACGAAGCATTCGCAACTCGTGCACTCGCACGGCCACTTCGAACACGGACACCACTCCATCGTTCGCTCCCACGGCGCGTCCGAACCGCCGTGACGCTCGTATACGCTCCCATAATAGCTCGCATTCCCAGTCACCGTAACCATCGTCGACGCCCAGTTTGCGCAACGAGAATTCAATCGCGACGACGCATCGTAGACGCCTCGAGTCGGATCGAGCGCGTTCGGATCACCGGTGGCGTTCATGAGGGATCTTTCTCACCCCTCGCGTCCTCACCCGTCCTCGCGCGGTCCTCGCGCGCGCGTCGTCCGAGTCACCGCCTCCAACTGCCGGGCCCCCAGAGGGCGTTTTTCAGTGATTCCGCGGGAGGGAAATATTCAATCTTTTAGAAAAATATCTCAGGTTGACTAACTTCAGTTCTGTGTCGAGGCTACACTCGTTACGACGTTAGACGGATTTCACGCGACCGAGTTCGGAGAGGACGGCGTCGGAAGCTCGTGAACCGCACGGTGCGACGGTGGTGCGAGAGATGGTGGCCCACACCTGACCGGCGACGCCCTCGTCGACGATCAGGTTGACGCCCAGGACGGCGTATTCGGACGTGTGCGCGGCGACCACGGGACGACCGTCAAAGCCGAAGACGCGGTGCGAGCCGACGTCGAGCTCGACGACCTCCATCAAACCGCTGTTGCGTAAAATGTCGACGGACATCGGACCGACAACCGTGAGCAGGGCACATCTGTCGTTCAGTTCCGCGACGATGACTTCGGGCGCCGCCTCGAGGGACTCGACGACGGCGTCGCACGAGTTCGGTGGAACGAGAAGTAAAAAGGCTTCATTCTGCGCGTACACCTGCGCTTTCTCCCCGGTAAACGTGATCTCGATCTCGAATCCAGTTCCGGGCGACGTCGAAGCGATCGCGTCCACCGATGATATCGTTTTCACCGCGGCTTCGGCGCCTCGTCCTTGGACCCGCACGAGACCCCAATCGCTTCTGTCGATGACGGCTGCCGTCTCTTTGATGGCTCGCATTTCGTCGTCGAACGATCCAAAGTCTAAGACGAAGCCATCATCTCCAAAGTTTGCTCCCGCTTCGCGCTGAAGACTCTCCAAGTCGCCGTCAATGTCCGGCGGAAGAAGCGCGTCCAAGTCTATCTCATCCGTGGCGTGGACTGTTTGTGTTCGACGCCGAATGGTGTGTGTGCGTCTGACGCGGTGCGCGTTCGCACTTGCGGCGGACACAGAGGCGCATGAGCCAGTCGTCGCGCGTGCGCGAAGGGCCGATCGCGACATCATCGCTCGCGCGTACCGATGTATGTGGAGAACCCGAGGTTGGGCGGACTCGTGCGCGCGGCCGCGACCGCGGTGAACGTGACGGCGCATCGACAACGAAAAAGTATAACCAAATGACATATCTTACAATTATAGCTTTCGTTGGTATCGGTACAAGTACAGAGCATTTTATAAAAGTACAATGCGGAAGTGAGCAGAAGTGAGCGCGATGATGACGGTTCGCCGCAAAAAAGTGCGAGAATCATGAACCGAATAATCACGGCGTAGCGGTCGCAACATCCGCAACAAGTTCAACGAGTGAGCCAATCGCAATCGGGAGTGGCTCAGTGACAGAAGTCACTAAATCTTCATGCGCTTTGGAAAGTGCGATCGCCACGGCGGACACTGACAACGCGCCAAGCGCTAGACCGCCTCCGGGAAGGAGAGTTTGTACCTTAAATCGATGAAGAGGATGGAAAGGATCCGCGCGGCGAAACTTGTTCTTATCTCTTCTCATGTTCCACGCCATTATGGGCGGCATGATACCATATAGGGTAGTCATGCCGTACGCGCCGACGAGATTTGAGACAGGCAAGAAAAGATCGGGGCTCGACTGGGCGACGACCAGAGGTACCGCGAGCATGCCCGAAAAAGTCAGCAGCCTTGATGCGCTCGGCGCACCTTTTGGTTTCTGTTCATCGTATCTCATCACGGTCTCGTACACGCGATGAGACAGTTGTGATGCACTCTTCTCGCGCGCATTCAACTCGCACAGCGTGTTGTCAACAAATGGCATTAGAAATTCCGAAATTCCCAAAGAGATGCCGATGAACGACGTCCCAATAGCCGCAACACTGAAGACGTCCAATAAGACCGAAGCGTTACCGCCAAGATTCTGAGAAACTGCTTCGAGCGGGTCAGAGATGACTCCGCCAGTCAGGGCGAGGATGACTGTGTTCCAACTTAAGAACATCACCAATGGGATCGATGAACCGATCAAAATCGCCTTCCTGATCTGTTTCATATCCCCTTGTAAAAATGTACACACCACAGGAATCAAGTCGTGATACACGAGGGTGAGGAAAATGATGGGAATGGTTTCCGGGATGGCTTCGACGGAACCGACCCAGTTCGCGTCACTCCAGTCTGCTGAAATTGCGCCGCAAGCCACCAAGATGACAAACGCCAAAGTCGATCCGTACGTCAAAACTTGGTTCAGAACGTCTGCTGTCCTCGAACCTCCTATCGCAATAGTGCCTCCGAGAGCCGCCGTGAACAACACGGCGGCGGTCGCGTGATCTGTATTGAGAGCGCCACTCAAAATGTCTCCTCCTTTACTGATGTATGCGACAAGGATGGTGAGCGACATGAAAGAATACAACATTGATGTCAAAATCTTGCCCTCGAAACCAAGAGTTCGTTCCGCCATGTCGGAGAGTGAAATCACCACCGAACTGTGCCCCCGCCCGTGCTGCAAACGGTCTTCATCGCGTTCTCGCATGATTCCTACGTTCACTTCGGCCAACAGAAGCGCTTCACAAACGAGCAACACGAAAATCACAAACAACGAGGCGTCGGCTGGAACGATTCCAACCTTTGCCGTCGCCGCCGGGAGCGCCAACACGCCGCCTCCCACCGAGCTACCGACGATGAGAGCTATGACCCCCCAGAGCGTCGTTCCCGCGCCCGCTTCATCCGATTCATAATCAGAATCGACGAACGGTTCTCGGGGAAACTTTGACGCCGGCACCGTCTCAAGCAAGTCTCCGTCCTCGTGCTCGAAAGTAGACTCCATGATTCCCAGTTTTCTCTTGTCCACAATCGTCGTCGTCGTCGTCGCGCTCTCGCCCGACGCGCTCGCGCCGCGAACCGCGCGCGCGCGATCTCTCCGACCGACGCCGCTCGTCGCGCGATTCCTCTTCTTCCATCCTCCCTCATCGTCTCTCTCCGTCGACGCGCGCACCGCGATCACCGCTCGCGCCGCGCCAGTCACCGGTCGCGTCCTCGCGCGAGCCGTTGGGCACCACCCGCGCGTCGTCCTCGTCCTCGTCCTCGTCCCCGCGCGCGTCCGTCCGCGCGTCGTCGTCGACGCGGACGACACGGACACGAACGTCGACATCGACGCACGCCGCATCCCTCGCGATCCTACGCGCGCGCGTCGACACGTGTCGACAGCGCTGTCGACACCCATCACGTCATCGTCATCGCGCCACCGACATCATCGCATTCGTCCCCGGTCGACGACGCGACGTTTCGGTGTCCGCGCGTCCGAGGTGACGACTCGGCACGGTCCCTACAGTGTACTACATCGGTCCCTACAGTACACTACATCGGTCCCTAAAGTACACTACAT
>Ga0255774_10000340_pt1 | contig 42787 bp, 30 predicted proteins | sample 101ome_17_FD_179972 | JGI IMG/M metagenome (GOLD analysis project Ga0255774, IMG submission 179972) | Coastal salt marsh microbial communities from the Groves Creek Marsh, Skidaway Island, Georgia - 101407AT metaG (version 2) | ecosystem: Environmental > Aquatic > Marine > Intertidal zone >... | reverse complement strand
ATCCATGCACTTAACAAGATCTTGTATCTGATCTTCTGTGTAGGTTTCTCTTTGATTTGCTTTTTTGGTTAAAACACCGTCTAAACTTTTACTCATACTGTATTTAATCAAAAAAATAGCGCCCTTAGGCGCTATTGAGTTCTGGGGGGAATGTTTATGTTTTTTTCTGACACGAACCTTTTTCGCCTCGTGTTGTTCCTGGCACCCGTTCGAAACCGTCCCAGCATTTGTCATACATGCTGTCGTTACCGTGACGTTCGCCTTCTTCTATTTCTTCGTCGGTTAATGTTCTCCAGCTTTCTTTTCCGCATTTCTCACACACATCTGTTGACTCGTTATGCCCTGACCATTTAAAGTCTTCTGGATCTCCGGTATAGGATTGTATTTTTTCCATACTGTCTTCGTATTCGTCATGTGTAATTTCGCCAGCAGCATAAAGTTTGCTTATCATTCTTGCTAGTGGATTATCTAATTCTGGCTCTGGCATTGCTAGTTCATCTGGCTTGTAAAACATTCCGGGGTTGTTACCGCTTGTTCCTGGAAGACGCATTTCGTCAGATGACATTGTTTTAAAGTCTGGATGACCCATCATTGCTCTTGCTACTCCAGGCGTAAAAATTTTAACCCAATCTGGTGCATCATCGTGTTCTTGTAACGCTGCCATTTTTTCAGCTAACACACCTTTTAATTCTGCACGTAGCTTGTCTTCAAGTGTTACTGCTGGATCTTTAACACGTATTGCTCTTAAATCCTTTTTGCGATTTAAATCGTTTCCAGCTGGTATGCTAGCACTCACGTCCATTGTATAATCTTCATCTGGTTCTGTTGTAGCGTCTTGAAAGTCGCCGTCAACTTCTTCTTCTTCTGTAGATACCATGCGTATGTAATCGCCCATGTCCTCAGACGAACTACCGCAACCGCCTGTTTCTGGCTCTGCATGAGTATGACTGCTGATATCGCCTGCATCCACTGGTTTTGCATCATCGGCACCGGCTAGCTTCATTAGACGTAGCAGTTCTTCTGCACTACCGCTGATATTAATTTCTTCATTTATTTTTGTCATTTTATGCTCCTATGGTGCTTTTAGAGTTTTCAGCATCACCTATGTCGCTGCTTTCTCCAACAGGACCGTCGCCTACATAGTCGTTGCTTCTTTCGCTACGAGCAGTTTCTAATTCTTTTAATAGATCCATTACACGGTTGCCGCCAACAGACTCTTGAGCGCTTTCGCCGCCCATGTCTTCAATTGTCAATTTTGCTGTGTATTCTTCTTCTTTTTCTTCTTGCTGATATAATTCTTGTTGCTCATTTGGACTACGAACAATAATATTGCTTTGTGGTATACCTGTGCATTGTCCTAAGTAATATTGCAATACTTGAGGAGTAGTTGGATATGTGCATTCAGTTTCAAAGTATGTAACTTCCATATTTTCCAACTGTGGAAAATCCAATGGACGTTCTTGTATTGGTGTTTTCTTACCATCTGATAACTTAATGCAACCAAACTTTTGCATGGCTGTTTCCATTGTGTTTGCACAATCTTCAGGCAATTCGCCTGCAATTCCAATTTTAAATTCATAAGTCTTTTTTGACTCAGTTAAATAATCAGCAAAATTTTTCATATCTAAGGATCCTATTATATACTATTTATCTCTTGCTATCCTAACTGCCCCAACAATATTACGCTTGACTAGGGCTTTTACTATTCGCCATATTTTTGACGGTTTGCCTCTTTGTGGTGTGAAACTTTTGTCAATGCGTTTATTCAACCAATCAGCGCGATTTAAATATACATGTGTGCGCAAGCCTTTTTGTGCAGCCAGTTTTAAAACATCATCTGCCATAGCAGCACGTTTTTCTGCATGTTTCTTCATGTTTACTAATTCTACCGCAGGAATATCCTTTAAGCCTGCTTCGGCATCAGCAATAATTTTTACACTGTCGGGCGACAAGACATGTATAGCTCTTACAAATTTTTTTAAATTTTTTAGTTTTTCACAGCCTTTCATGTCACATCTTGTCTCAAGTTCGTCAACGTATTTGGGATGGAATACAAAAGGCTTTAATCCGTATTGTCTTCCAGATGTATCTGCATCTGCTCCAGATTGTAATATCTTTTCTAATTTTTCCTGATTTATTTCAAAAGTAACGCCTAAATTTATATTACCTCTATTATACATATTGCTAGGAGATCTACTAAAACTTATATAACTGTCTCTTGATATACGTCCATTACCATCAACAGTCCCGCCTTTGAAGCCGTCGTCCTTTAGGATACCTGCTGCATGTGTATATGAAGTAGAATGATATAGTAAAGCAATATCAGAACCTTCTATGATTACTTCTTTTACTCGCATATGCTATTTATCTTTATCAAGGCCCTTGAGTCTTTCCAACAAACTGTTGCGATCTGTTACAACATAGCCTTCACCGTTTACAATGTCTCCATCTCCTGGGCCACTGTCTCTATCCATTTTTTCTTTTTTAAGTTGTAGCTCAACCATTTTGAGTTTTTTATCTAGTTTAGCAACTTTTGCATCTAGATTTGTTTTCAACATAGTGCCAGCAACTTCAAAAACTCTTCCACTATATCGACTTTCAACATTCATGCCTAAGTCCATTAGATCCTCATATGCACTCATTGCTTTGTTTGCAACTTCGTTGAGTTCTTTGTCTGCCATGTCTCCTAAGCCTTTTACAGTAGGCAGCGCACTGGCTATCTTATCAAATTCTTCTATGTCTCTAAAGGTAGATTCATGTTCTGCTGGTAATTCGACTTCCGGCTCTTGCTCTGGTAAGTCTTTGTTTTCCGGCAGATTTAACATTTCTTCAAGTTTCTTTGTCATTGTTGTAGTCCATTAAATACTACTATTATTTATCTGCGCTTGCCTTGGTGGAAAATATCTCCTTCGTTTACCACACGAAACATCATTCCTTTTTGTTTACAGTATGCTCTTGCTGCTGCCCATTTGGCTTGATTTACTGCAAAATGTAATTGATTAGCTCTACTTTTTCCTGTTTTTTCTAGGATGGTTTGATTCGCAGGTTTAACTTCTATTAATTCAACGTGTTGCTTTCCATTTTTATCTGCATATACAATAAAAAAGTCTGGAACATAAATTGTAAATTTACCGCTCAATGGATTTCGATAAGGAATCTTGATTGCTTCACTTGCCCATTTGCTTACATTCTCATTTGTGTCGCAAAATCTCATAAACGCAAATTCCCAACTGCTTCTATAAGTAGGACTACGTCCTCCTACATACTTGTCAGGATTCTTGGGTGTATATTTTCCTTGCGCAAAACGTGACATTAGAGTTTAATATTTCTCTGTTCTTTGGTAATAAAGTCTGCGTTTAATTTATAGCCTAATCCACTGACTGCACTTCTATTGCTGTTAAGCACGGTTGCTACAAGCTGACTGATCTGAACATCGTCTAAACCTCTAAGTGTATCCAGTAGACTAAAAACTTTTACATTATCTATTTTAGCCTGTTGTAGCAAAACACTTGCTGTCGCAATTGCGCTTTGCTTGTCAAAACCTCTCTTTTCAAAAAATCCAACAACACTATCTACTTCGTTTGCATTCATACTGATTGTTTTGACAAAATACTTGTCAAAGAATGCTTTTACACTACCTTTAGGATTATTAGGATTTGTTTCTGGATTTATACTAGGATCTGTTATACTACTCATTGTTAAAACCTTGCTCGTAATGTTGACACATTAGATACAGCAGTATTTACACAACTCTGTCTTTGATTAGAGCTTAAATTGTTATATGCGGCGTTTCTCTCGTTTACACTGCCTAGCAAACCAATTGACGTTACTACAGGTTGTAAAGATGCTGTAAAAGAACTAGGAGGCAAAAGATTGATTGCAGATTGTCCTAGCTCTGCTGCAAATGCAGGATTTCGTCTTGCTTCGTCTCTAACTTCGCTATTTGTTAATGCACTCAACACATTTGAAAAATCTGAAACTTTTTGCAATGTCTGTGTAAGTTCGTTATAATTTGAAGATCTAGGAAAAGCAAAACTACTTGCACCACCTATAACACTTGCTAAAATATTTGTTTGTCCCGACGGAATATTAAATCCTGTGTTGTTTGTAGGCAGATCTTGATTGATAAATCTAAATGCGTTTAAAAGAGTGCCCAGGTCTCTATTGCCGTTTGTTAAGTCTGCCCATAGATTGCCTGTTGTAAAACGGCCTTGTGTGCCAGGAATATTAGTAGACAGTTTACTTTTTCCTGTATCATAATAAGCAGGATCTCTAAAGCCAGGAGGACTATCTTCTCCGCTTTGTTCTCTCTCGTAAGATACACTTTCATATTCAATTGACAGTGTGTTTCTAGCAAAAGTGTTTCCGTTACTTTGATCCATTTCGTCATGTTCCCAATTGGTAATCATTGGATTAATCAAAGTAAATCCTGTAAACTCGTGCGATCCTTGAATGCTATACAATTGAGACACTGTTATATATTGCAAGAAGGGGGTGTTTAATCTGTTGGTTCTATCTAAACCATATCTTCTTAGTCCTCCAGAATACATGTTGTTTGGAGGAAATGCAAAACGTGACGTATAATTTGGATCTTGGTTATAATATCTAAAATATGCTTCCCAAAAAAGTGTTGTGTTACCTTGTCTATCGTCATGAAACGTCATACGTATTGGATCGTAACGTGTGCGTCTTTGTATAATTTTCTTTCTGTTATACTGATTTTTTGTATCAGTGTCTACAGTAAATCGTGGCAGTTCCACAGTGCTTACTAGTAAATTTAATTCTTTTTTATTGTTTTGTAGGAAGTTACCTGCCGCACCCAAAGACTTTAATGCACTTGGATTAATACCAATGTTAACATGATAAAGAAATTTTGTTTTAGGAGCAAGTCTATATCCTGCACGTAGGTATAAAGCAGCAGCATGAGCATAGTCACCTACATACCCTTTGTTTGACCCAATATTTTGTAAGTTATCAAATTGTGCCGAGTTTGTCATATTAATATTTATCTTATTTTTTAAATGCGTATATTATAAAAAAAGGAGCCTCAGGGGCTCCTTTTATCACGGCAATCTCTTTATAATTAGCCTGCGCCAGTTGCTAGCGAGCTAAGGTTACGTGGAACTGGAGTTCCTACGCCTGTTCCGTTTGGTGTTTGAACAGCGTTATCATACTGAATGCTAAGTTCGACTTGCACTGGAGCACTTTGTGAATAATCTAGTGTTCCATAATTTGCGCTGGTTAAGTAACAACCATATAGTTCCCATGTATCTAAAACATTAGGTGTGCTTGTTCCATTACCGCCATCTAGTATTTCCATGCGCATTAAGAATTTATAATCTTGTCCTGATGCTGCACTTGCTTGTTCAAAGAAATCAAATTGTTTCTGTAATTGTTCACCAACCATTTTTTGAACGTTGCCGTTAACATCGTCTCTTAGGTTAAGTGAAACTTCCTGCCAAGTATGTTTACCTGCAAGAAATACTTTTGAGTTATACACATCAAGTGTCATTTGTTCAAAGTTAACGTTTGGTCTACTAACGTCAACAACTTGTTTTGTAAGTTCCTGTGTATCAGCCGAAACACCAAAATTTTCTAGTGTAACACGGAAACGATACTGTAGTTTAGGCATTAACAAGCCTTGGTTGTTAGCACTTGTATCGTTTGCTAATGGAACTGTAATATTAGTAAGTGTTGAGATTGCCATTTAATATATTCTCCTATTCACAAGTATTTATCATTTGAGAGGGCATTTAATTTTTGCCCTCTCATGATATAATGTTTAAGCAGACAATCCTGAAATTTCACCAGTGTTCTTAATACGCAACGGAATGTAAATAAATTCAATTGCTTTTACTGGTTCAATTGCAATATCAACGTAAAGTTCGTTTCTGTCGATTCTTGCCGGAGTGTTGTTTGATTCGTCACATACAACTAAGAAGTCGTAAAGTGCTCTAAGTCCTACAAGTTCAACTAGTAAACTTTCTACTGCTTGTTTTACTTCGTCTCTTGTAATTTTGTCATTTGGTTCAAACAGATACGGTTTAGCAAGTTTAGTAAGCTGACTTCTCATGTAAATAATAAGTCTTGCTACGTTTACTCTATCTAGAGCACTTGCATTTCTTGCACGAGTCTTCTGTCCAAATACTACAAGCCCTGCACCTACAAGGAATGTAATTGGGTTGACGTTTTGAGTGTATAGCGTATCACGCTGACCTTCGTTAAGTGATATACTTACAAATTCTCCTTCGGAATTGACATAACCAACACTGCTTGCATTTGTCACACCGCCTCGTCTTGTTCCTGCTGGTGCAAACCATGGATAAGCAACTTGGTCATTCAATGCTATTACTCTTAGCACCATATGACTTGGAGGAACAACTACATTGTTTCCTGCATTATCACTAGTGAAGCCCCATGGATACCAAACACCCATGTATTCATCTCTGCTCACTAATCCAAGATCGTTGTCTTCAACTGCTAGTGCAGCATTTGTTGCCCAATCATTTAATGAAGTTGCATCTGGAGTTAGTCTTGCTGGAGTATCTCCTACAACAAACGCTGTTAAGTTTCTGTCGTAGTTTAGACTTATCATCTCGCCAATAAGCTCTGGATAACCAGGCGTAGCAATCAAGTTAAATACACGTCTTTCTTCGTCTCTAACATCTTGGTTGCTGTTGACCGATGATTGTAGCTGCTGCACAACCACTGCACGTTGCGATAATCTGCCAAAGCTGCCTTTACCGTTTGCTTGGTTGGCAGACTCGGTTACCCAACGATGTGGATAATAGTTTATCATTGATTCGCCATCGCCTGCGCCGTATTGTGGGTTATCTTGTGCAGTATCAATATAGTTACGAACGAAACGTTTCACGTTAAATCCGCTTCTACGTAGATTCCATAATAGCATACCTTTTGGATATAGTGCCGGATCTGGACAATCTGGATCAACATAATCGGTTGTTAGCAAGTCAGCAATGTCACCCTGCTCGTCGCTGTTAGCGCCGTTAGTGTTGTAACGTGCATCGCCGAACAATACGCCATTTTCAGTTGTTTGATCTGTTGCATCTAATTGAATCCATTCAGCTAATGTGGCATTATAACGATATACTAATGGATAGTTTTCAATATCTGCTGTGCTAATCCAAATATCGCCATCAACTAAATTTCCACCATCAGAACGATCACCGTCTTCAGGTGCTGTAACTCTTACAAATGGTCCTGCTGGATCTGGCGCTTGTGCTGGATCTACATTGTAGTAAGGACTTGCAATATTGCTTTGCCCTGATGCACCATCGTATAATAGTCCTACCCACTTTTCACCGTTGTGGACCATAATATCAACTTCGTCAATAACGCTGCTATACCATAATGCACCGTCTGCTGCTAATGCTGTTGGAGCATCTTCGCTGGCTACATATGTTAATGGCTTCCAAAGAGATGCTTTGTATTGCTCTGGGTTGCTGCCGCTTGCGCCATCTTGCCAATATAGGTTTAGTGTGCCTGTAAGAGCAACAGTATCATATGGTGTGAAGCCTGCATCTGTTAGCGCATTGCTGGTATCTACAAAGTGTATTTCACCGCCATCTCTGTGTGTAATAGTAACTCTGCTTTGACTATCAACGCTTGCAACAATGTTTTCAAAGTTTAGTGCGTTGATTGCTTCTGCCATTAAATCGGCATCATCTGAACTTCCTGTCGCTGTAAATGTTGCAGTTTGAGCAGCGCTCATTGTTGTTGAACCTGCATCACTTTCGCTAATATCAAATGACTTAGCTCCTGTTGTAAATGTAGTTGTATCAATTTTGCCTGTTGTTACTGTGGTTGCTCCAGTAGCATTTCTAACAAAGATTTTAAATGTGCCTAGTGGACTTGTATCAGCTGCAACATTTGACTGGATATATAAATCGCCTATTGTTAGATTTGATCCACCACCAGAACGATCTAATTCATAAAGAGCATCTACGTTTGAATCGTAAATTGGTGAATCTTTACTATCCCAAAGTTCAGTATCTTCGTTCCAACGTCTTACTCTCCAACGAGCACCTAGATTTGGTTCGGTTGTTTTAATCCAGAAAGAACCTGTTGGTCTTGGTGTAGTGTCATTAGTTTTGTATTCTGGCACTTCTGTGTGAGGTGCAATTTCTAATCTTGGAGTAACATACTGTCCAGCTGTGATACCGAGTGTATCTAGAGGCGTGTTGTTACCATCAGCTAGTGTCATTTCTCCGTCACTGCCATCGACATAAAATTCTAGTTTACCATCAATTAGTGCTACACTTACACCATTCGATGCCGATGCTGTAGCTGTATTAATGTCAGTTACAAATTGTGTAAGGTCGCCTGTAGCAGTTACAGTAATTGAACCGCCATTTGTTGTAATATCAAATGCATCACCAGCTGTAATAGTTACGTTTGGATTTGTTGCTGTTACAACAGGCCAGCTTGCTTTCCAATTTGCGCTTCCTAATTCTACCCATTGCCCAGCTGTTAAGCCTGTGGCATTACCTGGAGATTTGTAATATGCTTTAACAACATTTGTGGTTGCAACCAAGGCATAATCGCCAATAGCACCAACTGACCCTTTTGGTCTACTGGTTGCAGTATTTCCTACTAACTGTGTTTCGTCTGTGATTACAAGCGGAACTTTGTTTGTAAAAGTTTGACCGCCTGCTGTTAATATACTTGCGCCGTTCCACTCAAAAAATCCGTAAGTTGATGACTCGGTATCTAACCAATATGTGCCATCAGTTGGATCGGCTGCTGTTGGAATTGCACTTGCATTAAGAGCTGCAAGGTCAACATCTGCTCTAACTACATAAGCAAGGTTGCTTACACCTAAATATGAGTATGCTGCCTGCAATCCGTATTCGTTTTGTTCACCCCCGTGAATTGGGTTGTTATTAGCATCAGTTATAAACTTCGGATCTCCAAAAGTTTCAACAAGTTCTCTTTGTGAACTGATCAAGTAAACTTTATCAGCATTAGCTTTAAGGGTTCCTTCAGCTACACCTGTTCCTGCTCCGTTTAATTTATTTTGTTCTGTTGCTACAAAAATAAGTGGTGTTGTGCCAGGTTCGGCCGGGGTGTAAAAGCTCTCGTCAATTACATTTACCTGAACGCCTGGTGATACTAATCCTACCATTGTTTTAATCTCCTATGGGTCATTATTACTATTATTTAGCTGATCAGTGGAGAAAAGGGGGTTTTGAACCGTAAAATACGTGTTTAACTGTGTAAATAATCTATCAGTTGATCTACATTAAATTCCAAATTAGATAAGTTAGAATTATTATCAATGGTAAAATCTGCCATCCATTGTTTAAGACTCATGCTGTCAGATCCTTCTGGTGGCAGATGGTCACTACGATCGACCCAAATACAATAATCAAAAACACCAGTGTTTTGCATAGCAAAAAATTCACGTTTGTTGCGTAACCCGCAATATATATCGTGAGCTTTAAAAATTTCTCGACCTAAGCGAGCTCCATCAATTTCATTATAATCACAGATAGCATCATACCATTCTGCTCTGTGAGCATGCCTGTCGGCGTAACATTGTGCTTCATTATCATAACCATACTTATCTTTAAGTTGCTCATAGATAAAAAGTTTAGAGCAAAATGCGCTGCTGCTTTCAAAACTATAACCATACTTATCACGTAATATTTCACAGACAGTGTCCTTACCGTGTCTGCCATGCCCGATTACCAACAGTTTCTTTTTATTCATAGCTTATATTATGCGAAAATTTATTGTTTGTCAACCAATTAGGAAGCCGTATCCTGTTCCGCCTGCAACAGCCATGGCTAAGTCTTGTTCTAGTTTTTCCATTTCTTGCTGTGCTTCTGCTTTTAAGGCATCGCCATTTAGTGTAGTGCCGCCACCAGGTCCGGCAATAGTTGAAAACTTACTACGTGCTTCTCCGAGCATGTATTTACAATTAGCAAGTGTGTAATCTTTTATCCATTGAAATGCCTTGTAATCTTTGTATAACTCAAAATCTGGTCTATAATTGTAACACCATAACAACACTTCTTCGTCGGCTCTTGGACGCTGTAATATAGTTAATTTTTTGTTGCTTGTGTTCCATGTAAATTCAATAAAGCTACCAAACATGCGTCCTATTAATTCTTGTTGCTGGGCAAAGAAATCATATGTAGCCAAGCCGCCTATACCACTACCTGCTAACAAATAGGTGTTGGTATATGCTAGGTTAAACGGTTCAAACAAACTGCCGCCATCTGCACTACCGCCTAATCTACTGCCAATACTGCGCCTATAAATTTTTCTTACTTCAATAATTTCTTGAGGCAGTATGTATTCATTTTTATCTTGTTCAAACGGTAAAGTTATATAACTTTCTTCAACACTGTTTTCGCTACGCTGTCTATATTTGCTTAATGATTTGCCTAAAGCTGTATCATAATGTATTGGATCAAGTTCAACGTCTACCATGCCGCCACCTAAAAAGGTGTTGACATAATTGAATATTTCTTGCTTTTCTGTAGTTGTATCGGCCATGATTTATCTCCAATAGTATTTATCGTGTCGATAAATATAGTATGCCACGATTAAGTTTATACAGACCGGATAAAAGTAACGACTACGATTTTTTAGATAATATTATCTTTGAACAATTCACTGTAGGTGGAACAGATGTAGTTGTGCATAAGTATCTAGGTCCAAAATTAGCAAGCGACGACGATGCTACAGCTGATAAACCACAATACTCTAATGTTAGTGTAAAGAACATACAAGATTTGCTGTTTCTAGAAAACAGAGACAGAAAATACGATGAAGATGTTTACACCATGCGTGGGCACTACAATGTGCAAGATGCCGATTTTGATCTAAGTCAATTTGGTATATTTTTAAGCAACGATATGATTTTTCTAACTGTTCATATCAACAGCAGTGTAAAAACATTAGGCAGAAAATTTATAAGCGGTGATGTAATTGAATTGCCACACTTGAAGGATGAGTATGCATTGAATGATTTTGACGTGGCATTAAAACGATTTTATGTGGTAGAAGATGTGAATCGCGCAGCAGAAGGATTCAGTCAAACTTGGTATCCACATTTATATAGATTAAAATTAAAACAACTAGTAGACAGCCAAGAATATAAAGATATTTTAAATTTACCTGCAGACGAAGATAATCCGGATGGCAATACACTACGTGATGTCCTCAGCACATACAATAAAGAAATGGAAATCAACGATGCTGTTATTGCGCAGGCGGAATTAGATGTTAAAGCTAGTGGATATGACACTGCACAATTTTTTACTATTACAGTTAGAGAAAACGGTGAAGTATATTTGTTAAGTGCAGATACGACAGAACTTACTGCTGATGGACTTATCACTTCTGACATGGTAATGATGAATCCACCTAATAGTGCATATCTAGGATATCTGGTTGGCGACGGATTGCCACCTAATGGAGTTCCTTATGGAGAAGGATTTAACTTTCCAGCGACAGCATTAAGTTCAGAAGGCGACTACTTTCTACGAAAAGATTTTTTTCCAAATAGGTTGTTTTATTTTACTGGCACAACATGGAAAAAAGTTGAAGACAATGTAAGAACTACAATGAATCCAGATTCAACTAGAGATACACAAAAAGGAACATTTATTAATAATACTAATTACATGTATTTCAATAAACTTGGTTCTGATGTTATCAATGCAACAGAGGGTGATATAATTATTGATACAAGGTTAGATTTTCCAACCACAGCACTTTATGTGACTATAACCAATCAAGAAACAAGATTATTACAAGATTATGCTGTTGCTGAACATGAAGATCTATTTTTAGATGACGGAAATGGAAAATTACGAATTCAATTACCTATTATAGATAGTGTTCAAGAAACAATACAAAAAACAGGAAGATACGATATTTACTTGTATGCTAGACGTGAAGCCGAGAGACAGGCTATATCAAAAGCACTTAGACCGAGGTCAGATTTCTAATGCAATTTTTTTACGATGGACAGATACGCAGATATATTAGTCAAATAATTAGAGCTTTCAGCTTTGTAAGTTACCAAGACAGCGAAGGCAATCTTACACAGGTTCCGGTCATGTATGGAGACTTAACAAGACAAGTTGCTAATATAATGCGTGACAATAGCGAAAACAAAATGCCTAGTGCTCCACGTATGGCAGTATACATTACAGGATTAGAAATGGATAGGACTCGCTTGAGTGATAGCAGTTTTGTAAGCAAAGTAAGTGTGCGTGAAAGAGAATACAATTACGACACAAATGCCTATACAACAGCTCAAGGTAATGGTTACACTGTAGAAAGATTACACCCAACTCCATACAATTTGAGTGTAAACGTTGATTTATGGTCAACAAATACAGAACAAAAATTGCAAATCATGGAACAAATATTAATGGTATTCAATCCTGATTTAGAATTGCAAACCAGTGACAATTATGTAGACTGGACAAGTTTAACAGTCCTAAATATGGATAGTCTTACTTTTAGTAGCCGAAGTATTCCTACTGGAACAGATACAGATATTGATGTAGCCACTATGGCCTTTACTGCTCCGATTTATATTTCTCCGCCAGCCAAAGTCAAGAAACTAGGTGTTATTACAAGTATTATTACTAATGTATTCAATGTAGATACAGGAACTGTAGAACTAGGAGGGTTTAATCCTGATACAGGAACTGATGTTACTAATACAGAGGATATTACAATATTACCAGATGGCAGTGTAATAAATGCTGGACAAACAAATACTGGAGCACAAGGCCAAACAGCAGTGACAAATGATTTGTCAGGCAATACGCAAACATATGATGATGTCATAGTAGATCCTGATGATGACACTAGACCTAGAAATACTTTTGGTATTTCTAGCGATGCAGCGGTAAGTGTAAAATCTCCTGTTGTAACAACTTATCGCAATTTTGATATAATAGTAGAAGACGAAACTGCACGCCTTGCAATTAACAAACAGTTGCGTATTGGAGATATAACATGGGAACACGTTATCGAATCTGAAGAGTTTGCAACATATCAACCTGGTATAAGTCAAATAAGATTAAAAAGAGCAGAGTTAATTAATCCAGTAGTAGGAACTTTTGTAATAAAAGACGGAGATAAGTTTACATTAGAAATTGATTGGGACATTGACACACTTCCTCAAGACACCCTTATTCCTGGTCCAGCAAGAAGTGCATCTTTAGAAGGCACACTTGATTACATTATAAATCCAAGAACTTTCCATCCTATAAAAACATTTGGCACAACACTTGCAGATATTCCAAACGGAACAAGATTATTAATGCTTGCACCCATTGGTGGCAAAGTAGAAAGAAGACAAACATTTACTTTGCCTGATAATATAATTAACACGGATACAGATTTTGATATAGTATATGGACATGACGTGTTTGTAAATGGAACAAAGGTTACATCTACAGCTATTAATAGAGATGACAAGTATACAATTAAACTTGATAATACAGCGCCTGATAATGCAAAAATTAGGTATGTGCTACACATGAATCATGATGGCGCTGATGCATGGAAAGGAACCGGAGGCGAAGATTTTATTGCCGATCATTACGATATAGTTGAATGGGACGGAAACAATTGGAATATTGTATTTGATGCAAGTGAAACCGATGACATTGTTTATTCAACTAATCTCACAACTAATAAGCAATATTACTTTAATGGTTATTTCTGGCAACGTAGTATTGACGGATACTATTCAAATGGAACTTGGGATTTAGTGTTGTAAAATAACTACTGTATGAGCACCAAAAAAATTATATGTAGCGGAACTCTTTTTTATAGTTTAAAAACAAAAAGATTTTTATTATTACATAGAACTCAAGGCAAACATAAAGAATTATGGGGACTTGTTGGCGGAACAAACGAAGACGGCGAAACTCCATGGGAAGGATTGCAAAGAGAAATTGAAGAGGAAATTGGAGAAATTCCTTTAATAAAAAAGACGGTGCCACTGGAAAGTTTTATTTCTAACGATCAGCAGTTTTTCTTTCATACATATCTTTGTGTTGTAGAACAGGAGTTTATTCCAGCATTGAACAAAGAACACGATGGATATGCATGGGTTGCATTCAAAAAATGGCCAAAACCATTGCATCAAGGATTAAACAATACCTTACGTAATAAAACAAATTTAAACAAGTTAGATACAGTAATTAAACTTGTGGATATGATCGCTTAAACAGATCTTGTAAATATTCAAAATCATTTATCTTTGATAATTGTTCTGGAGAATTTTTATATTTTTCTCCATATAATTTTCCTGCACGGGCGCCTTCAAGTGCAAACGTGCCAAATGATTTATCTTCGCCCCTACTACACCATGCATCCAGTCTAAACTTTGTATCTTTTTCATTTTGTCTATCTATAGTTCTACTGGACAACTTTACGCATTCTCTAAACGCACTTTTCCATGTGTTAAATGGATCAGTATTAAATGCAGTTATGTTACTCATTTCATCTATTGCTTTAAAATTACGACTTATACTAGTTGTCATATCTGCCGAGTTTACATCAACATTTTCAGTTAGATGTCTAGGTAACAACTTTACCCCACCATATCCGTATATTAAACCATTAACAGGATTTAAACTTCTCCAAACATACACAGTGTTCTTTCCATCTAAGTCATAATGGCTGATTTGAAAATCAAAATTAAAATCTTCAATTATTTCTGCATCTGCATCAACAACCCAAAACATGTCGGTATTGCAAAGTTTAGCAGCAGCAATGTGTGCGTTATGAATACCTTTTACTTTGTCAATTCTTTTAGCATGAGGAAATCTATCGCATAATTTTTTGTAATTTTTATCAGCGTTAGGTTCGCCATTACTTATAAACACAATGTCAAAAGGTTTAGGACTGCTTGCTATACTTTCGTGCTCTTTTTTTATAGCATAAAATCTATACTGAATTTCCCTTTCTGTTAGATTTATTGATTTACTAGTAAGAGCAATTCCATCATAAAATATGCCATTTTTCCAAACATGATTAATTTTTCGTTCGTATAGATTGTGATGATTTACATAAAAATTCCAATCAAAATTATCATTTACAATAATATCGCTAGGTTGTATAAAAAATAAATCTGTATCACATGATTCATATGCCTTTGTATAATCATCATAATTGTCTATTTTATACACTGGATACGGTTTTGGATCACTTGCAACAATATCCCATTCTTTTTTGTTGACATAAAATCTACTTTCAACTTCTTTTTCTGTTGCTAGTGTTTTTTTACTAAACAATACTACTCCGTCTCTATGAATATCATTGAAAAAGATATGATTTATATTTCTATCGTAAGAATTATAATGAGCAAAATATAGGTCAAACTCAAATCCGTCTCTCACATTAACATCACTAGGCACGCCCCAAAACATGTTAGACTTGCTGCTATACAATGCAGTTGTATAATCTTCATAACTATCTATTGTAAATCTGTCATACTTTTTTGGCACACTTGCAACAATATCTACTTCTTTCTTGTTAACATAGAATCTATTCTCAATTTCTTTTTCTGTAACTTCTTCAAATTTGTTGAACAGCACCACGCCGTCTCTATGCTCGCCATTTAAGAAAACGTAATTTGTTCTTCTGTCTATTTCGTCTTTGTTAAATTCTTTGTCCCATGCAAAGTCTTCGTTAACCGATACATCATCCGGAATACTCCAGAACATATCTGTGGATGTATCTTTCATTGCATTAAGGTAATCTTCGTAGCTGTTAATAGTAAATCGATCAAAAGGCTTGGGGTTACTTACTAGTAAATCGTGCTCAATTCGTGATGCGATAAATTTATATTTTATTTCTTTTTCTGAAACAGGACTATTTTTACTGTATAATACCATTCCATCAAAACGTGTTCCGTTTTTGTAAACATGATTTTGATTTCTATATGATTTATCATGATGACTAATATACGTTTCAAAAATATTTTGATTTACAATATCTATACAATCCGGTATTCCCCAAAACATTGTAGAGTGTGAATACTTGCAGGCATGCAGATAATCATCATAATTGTTGATCTTGAATACATCATATGGTTTAGGATCACTTGCTATTATGCGTATCTCTTTTTTATTTGCATAAAATCTATGCTCTAATTCTTTTTCAGTTATTTTGTAATTTTTTGGACACAAGATAATACCGTCTAGCTGATCTAAGTCTCCATTTCCAAATGTATGCACATAGTCTAAACTCCAATCATCTGGCACATAAGAAAATTTAAATGTATTTCTAGGTATAGTATCATTCCATATTACCCAGAACATATCTGTAAAAGAACGTTGTTGAGCATCATAAAATGTATCAACTATTTGAACATTTTCTATATTGTCTATTGCCCATTGTTTTTGATCAACATCGTCGCTGATCAAAAATATATCAAACTTTTCTTTGCCAAAGTAGGGATCATACTGTCCGCAAATGTAATTGTGCAGTTTGTCTTTGTATTTGCCTTGTTGTGTAGGAATTAGCTTTACTTTATCTACACTAATAACCTTGTTGCTATTTTTGTATACATAAGGAAATTTGTGTATATTCATTTCGGTAGTTTCTTTAGGTTTGAAATACCAAGGAAATGTATCAAATGTTTTAATATTTGAATCTACTAACCAAACATATTCGTAATTGCTATATTGATCACTTTCCCAAATTTGTTTATAATTATTTGTATCCTCTGTATACACCACAGGAAATTTATCTAAAATATGATTTTTTAAATAGTCTTGTCCATTAAAAATATGACTGCCGTAACGTTCAAATTTGTCTATAGCTCTCATAATGTATTAGCCTTTATTCCTATATGTGCCATCTGCATACTTACATCTGCATCAATCCAAATTTGTATATCATTGTCGTATGCTTGGTTGCAAAAATATATATCCTCTCCACTGAAATTATCAGTGTCTTTATTATACTGATGTGCAAACCACGGTTTTGGTATTTTTGAAAATACCTCTGCTTTGGTCATCATACAACCCATACCAACTGCCCAAACTTTGTGCATACCTGATGTTGCATTTAACCTTTCCTCAATGTTATTAGGATTTGTAAATGCAACAGATTGATAAGGACTGTATCGTGTGCTGTAATTAGCTGCTACAATATCCTTATTGTGTCGTAAGAATTTATCTGCAACAGTGGGCGGAAAATGTAAATCAGTATCTAGCCAAAGCATATGGGTAGCATTTGCATCTAATGCTTCATTTGCTAACCTAGTTCTAGATTCCGAAATCACGCTGCTGGATACAATATGCAACTCGTAATCTATATTTTTCTCAGTAAGTTTACCAGTGAGATATGCAAGACTACGTGCAAATACAGTATGAACCTGATCCCGTGCAGGAATACATATACTTAATTTCATTAAAGTGTTGGTGCTGTCTCTTGATTAAGTTCTTTTTCTGCTTCTACAGTTAACGTGTTCATGCTGCGGGCTGATGTAGTTGCAACTTTCACTGCTTTTTGAAAATCTTCTTCTCCGAGATTGGCCATGGCTAACATGTTTTCAGGCTGCACCTTTCCTAATGTTAAAAGATCAGCACCTGCGGCTCTACCAAATTTTTGAATCCAGTGATGACTGTCATCATCTTCTGGAATATCCATAGCATCAATAGCTGCGGTTGCTTCAGTTTTTAAAGTTTCCTCTAAAGACAAAGATTCTAAAGCAAATTTCTTACGTGCTTTTGTATAGTGTTCAGCCAAGTCTACGTTTAAGACTTCGTATAGTGTTTTCATAGTATACTCCTATTATGTTGCTGGGAAATAATAACCGCCAAAGCTAGCGCTCATAGATATGGATTACCATTGGAAATGCCAATAAATGGGCCCAACGTGCCTCCTAAGTTGATAGGGGTGGTCGAAGATCCAAAATAATTGCGGATCTGACTCATTGTAATTGTGCTTCCGGTTGGAGGTAATGCCATTATATTCCCGTTTCTTATTTAATATGCTAACACACTATTTAAAATATGTCAAGAAAGATAGCCGGCAAATCCGGCTATCGTCTTATTTATCGAGTAGTTTTTTAACCATCTCCTTGAGTTCATCTATTTCATTTTGTTGTTCTTTAATTGCTTCAATTAACAACGGAACCATTTTTTCATACTTAACAGTTAAATAATTTTCACCGCTTATGCTATGACGTTCCATTTCTCCTGTATCGTCATTTACTTCATAACGTGTATCAAACGGAGCGTATGCTACAGCCTGCGGTAATACTTTTTGCACTTCTTGTGCTATAACACCTGCATCTCTAGTCTTGTTATCTGGTTCAAATCCTAGCTCATCTATAACTGGCTTCCAATCAAAATATAATCCATTTAAAGATTTGACTTTGTCTAAAGCGTTTTCTATTGGTGCAAAGTTTTCTTTAAGACGTTCATCTGATGAGTAAGCAGTTACTTCGCCTGTTGCTGTTAAATTTCCAGTAACAGCAACACTGCCTGTGGTAATAGTCATTTTTGTGTTTAAACTTACAGCCACACCATTTGAGGTGCTGTTACCAACTTCAAAAGTCATAGTTTGAGTGCTGCTATCAACACTTGACTCAATCCTAGCACTTGAACCATTTATATCAGGAACACCACTGTCGTGGTTGAAACAAAGGTTAGCATTACCATACCCATCATTGGTTGTCATTGCAACACTACCTGTGCCTCTACCTGCTTCAATTTTGGTTCCACTGGTGCTGTATCTACCACTTGCACTATCGTTATCAGCATTGCTACGCAAGAACGCTGTGCTGTCTAATCCGTCTAGTGTGTTTGCATCGTCAGCACTAATACCTGTTAGACCACTACCGTCTCCAGTGAACACATTGCCTGTGATATTACCACTGATGTTGATAGCACCAGATCCACTAAGTGTTCCTGAGAAACTGTCATTTGTATCACTGCGCAAGAACGACCCACTGCCTAGGTTATCAAACAAATCTGCATTAAGACCGGAACCTGGTCCGTCATTACCAGCATGCCAAATTGTGTTTCCTTGCCATGTGAATGTAGTGCGATTCATGTTCAGCCACTGTGTAAATGTGCCGCCTCGGTCGGTATTATCATAATCGCCAAATTCGATAGCTTCTGTTCCAGTATCGTCCGAGGTTGATATTCTTAACTTTCCGGCATTACTTCCGCCCATCCATTCAATGTGCGCATCGTCACTGCCCGCCGGCCCTGGTCCAAATCTAATACTGTTTGAACTTGCAGTTGATGTGTTGTTGAACTGTAGTTGTCCGGTCATTACATCGCCACCAACAGCTACAAACCCTGTGCTGTCAATACCATCTAATGTTTCAGCATCTACGTTTGTAAGTCCACTACCGTTACCTGTAAATGTGCTTGTGCCAATATTGATGTTGCCAAATCCGCTTGTAATGCTACCTTGGTTTAATGCGCCTGTTCCAGTTAAGTTACTGTAAATACCTGTTATTCTACCATTTGGCACAGTTCCACTATCTAGGTTACTTGCATTTAAGTTGTCAATTCCGCTTCCGTTTGCTGTGTTCAAACTACCAGCATATAATGCACCTGCTACGCCCATACCACCGCTGACACGTATAGCACCTGTTGTAGTTGATGTGGCAGAGCTTGTATCACTGAACGTTTTTATTCCAGACATAGTTTGATTTCCGCCTAGTCTAGAACCTGAAACAGTTCCTGAAGTAAGCTGACTTGCATTAAGTGTGGTTAACCCACTTCCGCTACCTGTAAAGACACTGGTGCCAATATCTATATTGCCAAATCCGCTTGATATACTACCAGAGTCTAGCACGCCTACAGTTGTCATTGCACTGGTTTGTAAGCTACTGTTTATAATATTCGCACCTAGTGTGGTTGCATTTAAAACGCTTGTGTTTGCAATTCTAAATTCTTTGTTGGCTGCTGCATTAACATGTTCGCTAAAGTCCCAACTATCATTTGCATTACTCCAAGTAATAGTGTGATCAGTTGCACCTTTTAGTGTTATACCGCCACCGTTTGCAGTTGCATCTGTAGGAGAAGCCACAGTGCCTAATTCAATATTTTTATCGTCTACTTGCAAAGTGGTTGAATTGATGGTTGTGGTTGTGCCATCAATTTGTAAATCACCAGTGACTGTCAAATCGCCTGCTATCTGTGTGTTACCAGTTGCCCAATCCATTATGACTTTATTAATGCTATCACCAAATCTAAAATCACCGTCCTGATCAATTTGTAATCTTTGCACATTTGCTGTGTAGAAATCTAAATCATCATTATCTGCTCCTGCACTAGTTTCTGCAATGATGTATGTGTCTTGATCGCCATCTCTTACACCACCTAATGGTGCCCATGCAGTTCCATCGTATCCTTCAAAACCAACGGTTTCTGTGTTGAAACGAGCATCGCCTGCTGCTGGTGGAGATGTCCTTGCTGCTGTGTTACCAGCAGGTAATTTAATAGCACCACTACTTGAGAAGTTTGTATATCCTGTTACTTCTGTAACGCCGCCGGCATTGACCCTAATTCTAACTTGTGATGTATTTTTTGTATCTCCAGAAGAACCTATATCACCAGTAGAAATTACAACATCTCCTCCGGTTGCAGATCCTGTTCCTAAACCCCCTTGTATTGTAAGGTCGCCGCCTTCTACATTGGTTCCTAGTCCGTCTACACCTTTTATAATACCGTCATTAGGAGTTGCACTTGTTTCTGCTTGTCCAATAACAATACTTTCGTTACGCAGTATCAAATTTCCATTGATTGTAGCAGTTCCAGCTGGCACATCAAGTGGATCTGCTGTAACAAGATCATCTGTTCTAATAGTAAACGATGTTGCAGTATCTGTTGCACCGCTTACTGGCCATGTTCCGTCTAAGTTAGTTACTCCACTACTGCCAATATTGATTCTGTCTCCAGGATTTATACCTAGTGTATAAGGAGTATATGTAAATGCTAATGTTGTGCCAGACAATATTGATCCGGTGGTTGCCACGCTTAAATAAATCGCATCGTCTGTAACACCACTAACTGTTGTATTTGCAGGAATACTTGCACTGCCGGTAACAATCATTCCAGCTAATATACCTGTGGTATCTGCCATAACAATTTCTTTATCACCGTTTTGTGCTACATCTGCTGCGTTTTGATTTATTGTTTCTAAATTTACTACGACATCTCTCGATATTGTTGCTTCATAGCTAGCAATAAACGTAAATAAATTTCTTGAACCAGATGCACTGCCGATTGAAATGTTTGTTGCATCTCCGCCAATTTCTAAACTGGTTACATTTGTATTATACAGTCTACCAGCGCCGGTGCTTGACGATGTAAGTGATGCAGATCCAACATCTAATCCTTCAGCAAGATCAAGTGCTGTTCCCCACTCTGGTTCTGTGCCATTTGACCTTAAGAAAGTATTTTGTCTTCCAATTTGTAATTCATTTAGTGTAGAAGCAGATTGTGCATATAGTATAGCACCAATAGAATATGTGCCAATGCCTGTTCCGCCTCTTGTTACTGGCACTAAGCTAGTCAAGTTTGCGGGGTTTAGGAAGTAAGCACTATCCAAGCTGTCTAATGTGCCGGCATCAACAACTCCATCTTTAATGAATACTTCGCCGCTACCATCTGTGTTTACATCAAATTGTGTCTGTAAGAACCTACTTGTTCCTAGTGTAGAAAATGTTCCTAGTGGATCATAATCGGCATTAGCAATACCAATGTTAACTGGATCACCGTAAAACTCTCCACTTAAACTAGATCCTGTAAGTGTGATTGGATTGTCTGTTGTCGTTGCAACTTTCAAACTTTGGACCACAGTAGCATATGCACTGTCACCTCTTAGGAAGCTGTCTGAGTTTGGCACACCACTGGAACCAAGTCTACTTGGAGATATTGTTCCAGAAATAATATTTTCTGCGTCAATGTTTGTAACAGCAAGAGTGTTCCAGTTTGCAATCAATCTGCTTGAAGTGTTGATAACACTTTCAACTTGAACATTGTTAACAATAACCTCTGCACTACCTGTTCCTGTAGTGGTAATGTCTTGCGCATTTGTAACCAAATCGTTGATACTGCTTAATGCGTCTGAACGCAGTGCATGAAGTGTAAATGAGTTGGTTGTTACCGATCCAACAAAGAACCTTGAGCCACTATCTACTGGTCCACCAGCACCTCCGGTGCTAAACAATTCATTTGATGTAGAACCATCTGACAATGACTCGATACGTATTGCATCGCCTGTTGTTAATCCGTGGTTTTCTACAATTACACTGTTGTCAGTAATGTTAATTGTCTGACGAGTAATATTATGATTGTTGTTAGCAGGCGTGCTTGTAAATTCAACTTGGTTAAGCAGCGCAAATCCTTCATACAATTCGATAGTGTTTGCATCAATTACTTTTACATAATAAACTTGTTCGTTTAGCAATCCGCCAATCGGAACATTGCCTAGTGTGTCGTAAAATACAGGATCGCCGTTACCAAAACCGTGGTTTGTTATTGTTATCCTATATGTAGTATAATTTACAGCACCTCCACCGCTTGTGTCACCTGCTAAAAAGTTGTGTGTAATTACATCATCTTGATTTATATCTTTTGATGTTGCAACAGCAGTGTTGTCTTCAACAAAGTCTAATGATGATGCACTAGCGACAAATAGTTCACCGCCTAAAATGTTTACATATGCACGTTTTTCAATAGATGTTACTTCAATTTCAAAACCACTACCTGTGCCACCAACATCGCTAGCATTTACTTCTAGTAAATCACCAACCGCATAGCCGGTGCCACCTCTTGAAACATCAACATCTGTTACCTGTCCTGCTGTGACTGTGATGTTTGCTTTAGCACCTGTTCCCGATCCTGTTTTGGCTTGTAAAGGCACTGATTCGTAAACTAAATTTCCTAACACAGGAGTATATCCGCTACCGCCTACGATATTTGCGTTGTCTACGTTTACAGCAATACCGCTGCGGAATTCTGTTACAGCACCTTGAGCATTACCGTCTGCAGAGGTAACAATAGTTCTAACTGTTCCTGTTGCTGCTGCACTTGCTTTTGTAGGATCAGCACTGTCTACGTTAGTATACGTAAATGTTGTAGAACTAGGAACACTCAACACAAGTCCATTTTCGTTGTAAGTTTCATCTGTTGTGTTCAAAATTTGAACTGTATTGCCTACTTGTAAATTGTGAGCTGCACTGGTAGTTACAGTAGCAACATCGCTGTTACGTTCAGCAAATGTCAAACTACATGTATCATCTACTGTAAACGTATAATTTTGAGTTGGGTCTAATACCAAGAACTGGCTTGAATTTGAACTACGTAGGAACCAGTTGTCAACAATCTCTGTGCTTGGTCCTTTTGAGTTAATACTTACACCGGAATCTACGCCATTGACAAATATATTTCCTGAGCTTGTCTCCCATGGGTCGCCAGTTGAATCATCTGTGTCGTCCCATGCACCTCCAATTGTTACAACAATTACATTTCCGCTTAAAGCATAATTACCTTTTGCATATCCTATGGCACCTGTTACACCAGGTTGTGTAATAGTATCACCGTCGGATGCATTGAATGTATTAGCTGATAATGTAAGTTCGACTTGCTCATAGTTTTCTGTAGCAATATCACCAGCTTTCAAATCAATAGCAGGAATATCATCTACTTGTTCTAATCTTGATTGGTAACCATTTGTGTTTGTGTTTGTAAACTGTCTTGTGGCAGGAATCAAATCAGGGTTGAGCTGACCGTTAACGTTCAACTGAACAATAGCACCTGGAACAGCCGCAGTAGATACAGTTTTGTCAACAAAGCCGCCTAGCCTGTTTGAAATAAAGCTTCTAACTGCTAACTGTGTTGACAATCTGCCATCACTTGGTCCACCAATTTCATCGTCGCCCAAGTTAACACTGGTTGAAATTTCTTCAATAGCAACATCTGACAAGCTAAGTCTCAAAGCATCAAGTTCGTCCACCTGCACTTTGTTTCTAAATGTAATGTTACCAGTTCTGTTGAACGCTGTAATAAAGTCACCAACTTTAAAGTCACCAAGTTCGTTTGTTCCTGATGAATAAACACGTCCTGGTAATTCTTCAAACTGTTCATATTCTGATCTTGTGTTACCACCGTTTTGTGGTAGAGCGTTATAGTCTGTTCCTGAACCTGCGTATTCCCAAGTATGTGCAGATGAGTTGACAACAGAAGGTCTGTGGAACCAGCACTGTGTTTCTGGCAAGTTAGGCAAGTTTGTCAAGCTAGAACTACCGTCAGTAGCAGTTACACTAAATGTTGCAGTGCCTAATCCTAACTTTGTAGCTGCTTCGTTTACGCCAATTGTTGTATTAGGCGAAGCAGCATGATCTGAATCGATTGTGCTGGTTTCGTCAAATTGAATACGTAACAAGCTCTGTCCAACCGCAACTTCTTCAATACTGACAATAAGTCTACGAATTCTTGGTTCCCAGCTGTAAACAATAGCACTGTTATTATTAGAACCAGTTGTGCCTGTGATAGCCCTTCCTGGAACAAATTCAAATGTTTCTGAACCTGATTCAAGTTCAAGTGTTTGATATGTTGTATGCGAGCTTAAAATTTCTTCTACAAAAAATTCAATAACGTCTGAGAAAAACTTGTGTGTTCCTGTGCTTGCAGCAATAATGTTAACATTAAAATCCAAACTATCGTCAAACGCTAGTGTAAATTCATCTTCGCTTAACAGTTTGATGTAGTATTGCTGTTCGTCGTCAAGTCCTTGAATTACTGCATTACCATTTGGATCGTAAATAACTTTTTGACCGTTTGTAAATCCGTGTCCTGTAATTGTAAATATATTTGTTGTTGCATTTACTTCTGTAGCAGCATTGAAAGTAGTCTCAGTTGGTGTTGTTTTGAAGTTGTTTGTTACATCGCCTTCTGAACTAACTTCAGTTGGATCTGGTAAATCATCAGGATCGTTTATAATAGTTGTAACAATATCAAATCTAGATCCTACAAAGTTTTGCACTGCTGCTGATAAACTTGAAATATATGTTATTGCTTCTGTTTTAGCATAATCTATTGCTGCAATTGTTTGTAATTCTTGCCCACTAATACTAATACGTGAACTGTCTTGCAAGTTTTGGGTGTAGTAGGCTAAACCAGCACTACGTGAATATCTGTTACCAGTATCCCATGTATCTTTTGCAGCCGCTTCGACAATAAGTTGTGTGTCTCTGTTACACTTTGATTCATCATATGTAAATCCATACCAAATGTTAGCCTGTATCTGTTCGTTTATATACTGTGTAACATTTTGTGATATGTTTATTCTGCCTTCTTCGTCTAGTTCATAAAACGCAGTTTGTAAACTTGCAGATGTCCACGAAATATCTGGTTCTATTACTGTTACTGGCGTTGCGCCTACACTGCCAATAAAATCTCTTATTTCCTGTATTCTGTTTTCTGCATATGTAGCAGCGCCAGCACTACCTGCATCTGCACTTGTGTCTTGTGTTTCTGCATTTCCTGCACTGACACTTACTGCTGTTTCAACAATAACCTGTGATACAACTTCTTTAAGTCTGCCATATGCAGCTACAGTTTCTTCTTGTTGTCCTGTTCCATATTGTGCAGTGCCGTCAATAAAGTAAGCATCAGCTGCAATTTTTGTTTGTAAATTACCGCCATATGTCAAATCATATAACAATGCATCAACAATTAACTTACTATCTCTTAAACACTTTGCTTCGTTGTAAACAAATCCAATAGCAAACGGTTCAATGTCACCTGCAATTTGTGTATTAATCCACGCATTTACTTCAGCAGCAATAAAATCTTTGTTGTTGATCAATTGTGTTACAGCATTAGCAAATCCGCTGTCACTAGCATTGTCACTTCCGCCTGTTGGCGTTGGTCTTGAATATGCTGCTGCAACACTGTCACCTGGCACAGTATTAGCATCACCATTGGTAATAATATCTATTATTTCATCCCATAGAGCATTTGCTCTAGAAGTTGCTGTAGCATCAGTGATATAATTTGCGGTAAATGTTTTTGCTTGGCCAAATGCAGCAATGTGTTGATCTTTTTGATCTGCAAAGTTTGAGAAGCTACCGCTAAAGTATCTGAGTGCAGCACTTACACTTCTATGATTACTATCAAATAAAAGGTCATATCTTATTGCGTCTAATAATAATTGGACATCTCTACGACATTTAGCTTCATTGTATGTGAATCCGGCCCATATACTTGGTGTTGCTGCTGCAATCTGGTTGTTGATATATGTTACAGTATCGTCAGCAATAAGATCTTTATTCAAAAGTAATAAATCATGCGCTGTTTTATTATCTGATTCTCTAAAACGTAGAACAAATTCTTCAACAGGTGCATCACGATTGATACCTACAATACTAACTGTTTGCTTACCTTCACTGCTACCAGTTGCTGTAACAAAACTTCTGTCAAATTGGAATGCCTTAGGTGAGAAACCGCTACTTCTTAGTGCATATAAACCAAAGTTTGTAGCAGAGTTGGTAATTGAACAATATCCACCTGATTGACAGTAAACACCGTTGAGTAGGAAGATTTCAAAACAAGACACGATCTGTGCATATGCATCGTTGGTTAGGCGCCATGCTGTTCCGCCAAATGACAAAATAGTAAAGGCGTTAGCAACCATTGACTTACCTTGTTCAGGTATAGCACCAATTACTGGATTTTCAGCTTCGATACCAAACAAAGGAACGTTGGGCGATTCAACTTTACTACCGTCAATCTTTGCACCGTTCATACCTAAGAATGAAATAATCGAACAGTTCTGTATATAGGGCGAAGTAGTAATTGTTGGTCTAGTGTCAGGTAAGTTTGTATAATCTGCACGGTCTGTAATAACTGTATCAAACGGATCATCAAATGCCACAGCATAGTCTGCTGTAATAGTCGGAACATTGTTACTATCAATGCCGTCACGGAATGTAAATTCACCAAAATAACATGCGTTACGAACACGTAGCATGTCCAAGTTAGCATTTGCAGGACGGATAATACAACCACGCAAACCGTCACCTTTGATAACTGTGTTATCTGGAACAATAACTGGGTTTTGTTCTGTGTAGTCACCAACCGCAACTTTGATGTTAACACGTTTAAAGTTAATTGTGCCGTCTGCATTGTAAACCAACCCGGAAGCAATTTGGCAGGCTCTCTTAACAGTTTTTACCGGAGCGCTCTGTCCATCATTGGCGTCATCACCTTGTTCTTGCGAAACATAAACTACGTTACCACCAAAAATGTCTGAGTCTTGGAAAAATAATTGTCCGTTGCCGTCAGTGGCTAAAATTTGACCTACAGAACCACGTGACGGAGGCAATGTCATTGTGTAACCTGAGTCTAGAACATCTGGTGCTTTCAGTCCTACACCATCATCTCCAGATGCTGTAAGTTCTTTAAATGTGACAGTTTTTGCATTTTCAATATCAAGATCGTTGAACAAGTTCATACCTGCTGCTGTAAATTGAGCAGTGTCTTGTTCGTTTACCCTAATATTAATTTCTGCTGCTGCGCTATCTCCTTGATCGTCGATGGTAATTTCTGTATCGCCGTCAAATATACGGCGTGTTATGTCTTGCACAGTTGAATCATCACGCAGTAAGAATACTTTACCGTCTGCTGTGTTGATTGCTAATTCACCTGAATCTAATTGAGATACTAGGGGTTGTTTACCCGCGACCGCACTTCGCTTGTGTCTAATCTTTGTTGCCATTTGCAACTGCCTCCTATTTAGGTCTGGGTCAGGTCTATGTAGACGCCCGTTTTTATACGATAGAAATCGTTATAATGTTATTTATCATAGGAGTAAAAGTGGCAGCTTTTTAGAAGCTACCACCATCAATTGTATCAGTCCATATTGGAGTGCTATCGGCATCACTTGTTACAGTGAGTATTTGAAAACTGTCTGTTGCATCAGCGCTACCTGCTGCTGCTGTAACTTTTAAAGGGTTAGCAGTGTCACCGTATAATATACCATCTTCAGTAAATGTGCTTACACCTGTTCCGCCGTATTGCACTTCTAAATCATTGTTGGTTAATATTAAATTGCCATCAACTGTAACATCTATATCAAATGTTGTAGAACCGTTTACTGTTCCACCTGTTAATTTATTTAAATATCTGTTCTCAACATACTGTGCAACAGCTAATTGTGTAGGCGCTGTATTTGCATCTTGTGCGCCATTACTTGCTAATAGTGCAGGATTGTTGCTTATTTCTTTTAATTCTACACCAACCGGAACACCTTCTCTTATTAGTGGACCAATGCTTGTAAGTCCACTTAGATCTAGTTGGTTCGCATTAAGTGTTATACTACCGTCTAGTGCGTTTACTCCAAAGAAGTTACCAACTCTAAAGTTACCAATTTGGTCAACTGTTCCGCCTGCAAATATTTTACCTTGGTTTGATTCTTTGATTTCTTCTTCAGGTATTGCAGTTCCGCCAAAGAATGGAAGTGCATTGTATGTTATCCCTGCACCAACATATTCAAACGCATGTCCTGATGTAGATACGGTTGATACGTTGTATAACGATCCTTGCTTGTCTGTTGTTACACTTATTAATCCTGGGAAAATATTGATGTTTGCAATACCACCAAATGTCAAGTTTAGATCTGCAATAGCTGTATCAACAATAGTGTCTTCTGCTGCAAGTATTGTATTTCTGTCTGCTAAAAACGCACTGCTGCCTAATGCATAATTATGATCAAGTTCAGTCCATCCTGTGACATATTCTTGTTGCACTGCAAGACCAACTCTGTCTACTAGCAGCTTCAAGGTATCACCACCTATTGTTGTTCCATCAGGAATACTAACATCTTGTGTAAGTGGGTTATTGTAACTAGGTGTGATTGGTTCGTTGTTTGCAACTTTTTGCATTACATTTGCCAAATGGTAATATGTATATGCAGTTACTAGGACTTGATCAGCATTTCCTACTTTTGCTGCACCTAATATAGCACCATTATAGTATGCCTCGCCTGCTCTTCGTGTTTGCTTATTACCGCCATACATCATATCGTATAATGCACTATCTATAATATAACCTGTATCTCTTTGACACTTGTCTACATTATATGAAAAACCAATTAGATTATCAGTAATGTAAGTAATTACAGCGTCTTGTGTTGTTGCCTTAGAAGCTAACAATTCAGATGCAACCAATTTTGTTCCTTCAGATAGCCAACTAAAGTCTGGCAATACTTGTGAATACTCAGGACCAACAGTGCCGCCTGTATTGATAGCATTTATAACAAGATCAAACAAGTCATCTGCAATAGTTTCCTCTACTGTAGTTCCGTAATTGCCTCCTAAGAACTGAGATTCATTATTTCCTGCTGTTGGAGTAACTGCTATACCCTTAATACATTCACCAGCAACTTGCTTCAAGTGAGTAAATGCTGCAACAGTTTGAGACACCTGACTAGGTGGAATGTATTGTGCTGCACCTAAGAAGTAAGCGTTTGTTGCAACTAATGTTGCAAAGTTACCTGTGTATAATGCATCATGCACTACTGCATCAACAATGTAACCTACATCTCTCTCACATTTGTCTTCGTCGTAACTAAATCCGTTGTATGTTGTAGAAATAAAGCCGATTGTATCTGTAATAATAGTAGATTTTTCAGCATTTAAATTATCAATTGCAGTTTTTACACCTGCATCTGTTGATGTTAAATCTGGCAGTGTCTTTGTAGGAAGGTTGTCAACACCGTTAACAATTACATCTTGGAACGTTTGCAACAATGATTGAGCTTTGGTAACTTCTGTTGCACTAGCTGCTCCGGCACTTACATCTTGCGTTTCGTCTGTTTGTTCAGGATTAGCTACTGCAACATCTAATAACACATCGCCTAATAGTGTAGCAACATACGCTAACGCATTTGCTGTTTCGGTTTGCTGTCCTGCAACTTGATTTGATGTTCCAACATAATAACTTCTTGCTGCTTCTACACTTGCACTGTTACCACCATAAAGTATATCGTATGTCAATGCATCAACAATATATTTTGTGTCTCTATTGCATTTATCGCTGTTAAATGTAAAGCTCTGGAAAGAATCACTAATAAATGTTGTTACATCTGTTTGTAAAGTTGATTTATTACCTTTTATTGTGTTGTAGCCTTGCTGATAAACAACATCAGCCCAAAGCACACTTGGTAATTGTTCTGCTGGCAAACTTGTTAAATCACCATCTGAAATAACTTGCCTTATTACCTGAACTAAGCCTGATACTTCATCTGCTTCTGTAGAACTTGCATTTCCTTCTACCGGATTAGATTGTAATATTGTTGTTGCAGGAGAAGGAACAACATTTGCACCAATAACAATATCTCCTACAATATCTGCTAATCGTTCATACGCTGCGGCTGTTGCTGTTTCTTCCGATGCATCGCCTAGTTGTCCTACACCATCTACAAAGTAACTATTTGCTACAGTGCGTGTTGCAAAGTTACCGCCGTATAAAACATCGTGGCATAATGCATCAACAATGTATCCTACATCTCTTTCACATTTTGTTTGATCATAAGTTAAAGCTGGAAAGTTGTTGGCAATCCATGAAACAATTTCATCTATAATGAAATTTTTATTCTGAATAAGTTGTGCTTTAGCTGCAACTTTGTCTGAGCTTCCTCCTGTAGGAGATGGAAATACTAACGGATCTGCTGCTGTATCTGTGCTAACTACACCGTTTTCCAAAATGTCAAGTATTTCGTTAAAACCTGCAATAACTCTAGGTTCAGCAGCAGATGTAAATCCTAATAAAACAGTTTCGTCACGCAAATACTCAATTGCTGCTTTGGTTTGTAGCAATTGCCCATCTTGCACAACACTGCTACTTGCTCTTTGATATGCAAGACCAGCTGTAACACTGTTGTAATTTGTTCCAAGTGCAGTATCTAGAGCTACTGCATCTAACATTAAACCCACATCTCTTTCACATTTAGCACTATCGTATGTAAAGTTTACATAATTGTTGTCAATAAATGCAACTGCTTCTGCTGCTAAAAATGCTCTGTTGTTTTGTAACTGTAATGCTGCTTCTTGTGCTGCCGCTGTTGCAACAGCATTTGCGGTTGGAAATACTAGTGGATCAGCAGCATCATCTGTGCTGGTATTACCGTTTTGTATAATATCAACAACTTCGTCAAATGCACCTTCTACTCTAGTTTGCGCTGTAGCGTCTCCTGCAGTGGCAGTGCTTGCTTCTCCTTTGGCAAAGTTAATTGCACCTACTGTTTGTGTTTGTTGATCGCTTTGAACATAAGCACTGTTTGCACGTTGGTATGAAAGTCCAGCTGTTACTTGATTATAATTTGTGCCAAACGCTGCATCAAAATATGCTGCATCAATGATTAATCCTGTATCTCTTTCGCATTTTGCTTGGTCGTAAACAAAGTAATTGTCATTTATATATGCAGTAGTTTCTGCTTTTAAGAAATCTCTGTTGCCAACTAATTGATCTCTTGTATAAACCAATTCGTTACTTGCTGGTCCAGGCACAGTGTATTCGGTGCCCTCGCTTGGCAACTGGTCATATTGTATGAGATTAATTACATCTTCCCACAGCGCATCTACCCTGTTTGCAAAAGTTGCATCTCTTGCTGCTGCTAATTTGCTCAGTCTTTTCGCTTCTAATAGTGCTATTATAGTTGCTGGCTTTTGTTCTACGTCAAGATATGCAGTATTGGCTCTGTGATATGCAAGACCTGCTGTTATACTATTATGATTAGTTTCTAATTGCGCATCAATATAAACTGCGTCAATTATATAACCAACATCTCTTTTACATTTATCTACATTATATGTTAATGTAGGATAAGTTGCAACTATATCTGCTTCTGCATTAGAAATTATAGAAGTGACTTGTCCTAGTATTGTGTTTGCTGCATCTTGTTGTCCTTGCGGCTCTTGTTCAAATAATGGATATGTTTTTGTTGCAGGCAGTCTGCTTAGAGTTAAATTTTCAATTACATCTTGTGTATTGAAAAGAAGTGCATCTAACGTAGCTGATTCGCTTTGGGTTGCATTAAGTTGTGAAAAGTCTTGCGATTCTGCATTGCCTGTTGTCTTTGTAACAAATTGCCCTCTTACAACTCTGCCGATTACAAAACGCATTCTTGCAAATGCATCTACCATTGTTTGTAACTCGGTATCTAATAGTGCTGTGAAGTCAAAATTATTGTAGTAATATTTTGTTTCTTGCACCAATGCACTGTCACCGCCATACAAAATATCAAAAGTTAGTGCATCTACAATTCGTTCGAAGTCTAATTCAAATTGTGCTTGGTCAAATGTAAATGATGGATTATCATTTTGTATGAATGCTATAAATTCAGCTACCAAAAAGTCTTTGTTTGCAATTAATTGATCCTTAGCATCTTTTGGATTGTATGTGCCAGAAGCTGCTGCATGATTTGGAAAGTCAATTACAATAGCACTGCTGTCGCCGTCATCAGTAATATTTACAAACGTATTCATTGCTTCAGTAACACGATCTAACGAAGTAGAATCTGCTTGAACTTGAGCTAAACTTTCTAATGCATTTTGAATATGCTTGAAACTGTTAATATATAAATCTTTAAATCTAGGACGGATTTCTATTTCTTGTCCTAATCTCACAACATGCTGATTACTACCAATAGCAACATCCATTGCTACACCTTTAATAAGAGTTTCCATATCTTCGGCATATTGTGCTTGGTTGTAACTTAATTCTGTGAATTGATCATTGATATATGCAGTGATTTCTTCAATAATAAAATCTCTGTTGTCTAATATATTGTCTTTGGCTTGTCGTATGCCTGGATCAATTTCACTTAAATCGTTAAGGACTAAATCACTTCCAGCTTCTGGAATAACACTACTGTCGCCTGCATTCAACGTGCTTGTTATTATATTGAATCTAGAATCAATTTCGTCTTTCATAGCCTGATTAGTAATTTCGGCTTTCATTAAATCTCTAGTTGCTTCTAGTGCATAAACAGTAGGCGCTAACTGGTTGTTAAGAACTTTTGTTGCTGTAGCACGTAAATAACTGGTTGCTGCTGCTTGTGATTGGTATGTTGTTCCTAAAACAACATCGCCTGTTACGGCATCAATGATTCTTCTTGTATCTCTTCTACACACTTCCTCATCGTAATTAAACGGTGCGCTAATAATTTCCGAACCAGTAATGTAATAATAGTTTGCATCATCTTGAAATTTTATAATACTACCTGTTGCAGGTTTGTCTCGCAAACTGTTTATTTGTATCACACTATTAGTTTGCAGATTTACAACGCCTTGTGCGTCAACAGTTGGGCCGCCACCTGTAAATGTAATAGAAGGAACTCTAGTATATCCACTACCATTGTTTACAATTGTAACGCCACTTACTTTGCCTGTTGTAGCATCTATACCTGCGGTTCCTGTTGCTGTTACGCCACCTGCGCCGTCTGGTGCTTCAATTGTTACCGTTGGAGCAGAAGTATAACCGGCGCCTGCATTTTGCACTGTAACACTAGCCACACTAGAGAAGTAATCTTGAACTGGTTTTGCATTTGTATATGCTACAGGATAGAACCCGTCTGCAACAATGCCTTCCAAACCAAAGTCACTTACTGAGTTGGAGATACTGAGGTAACCACCATTTGTTGTTTTGAATCCTGTTGAACAGAAAACTGTAAAACAACTAACAATTTGTGTATATCCAAAGTTATCAATCCAGAAGCCTATACCGCCCTGTGCAATCTGTGTAAATGCGTCAGCAACAAAACTGAATACAAGAGATGCTGGATCATAAGCGTCACCGTCGACATACATACCACCGCCGCCGCCGGTGTCATTTATTTGTTTATCAAATGGTAAATCTGGATAATCTTCAACTTGCAGCGGCCTTGCGCTAGGTTCGATTCCTTCTATCTGCACTGTTTCAAAAGGTATAAATTCTGTTCCATCATTAAGCCAAGGACCATTCATGTTTGTGCAGTTTTGAACATAAGGTGAGGTTGTGCAAAGTGTGCCTGGACGTATTTCTGCACACCAACCTGGATATCTTAAACCGCGGAATGTCAACTGGTATAGATAACACCCGTTGCCCATGTAAAAAATTGTTTGTGTGTTATTTTTTGGGAATACTCGTGTATTACGCAATTCCCCTTGCCCGGTAACTGTAACAAAATCAGGTAGCACAATAGGATTTTCTTCGTAGTAATCCCCTGGTGCAACAATAATTGTTGTTCCTGATTGAGCTACTTCTACAGCACCTTTAATTGTCCTTTTAGATCCATATTTGCCTTCGCTGCGTCCGTCATTTGCATCGTTACCATCTTGACTTACATACAAGACATCGGTTGTTCGTGGCCCTGTAGCATCTCCGGATATGGTAACGTTTCCATCAACAATTACATTTCCGCTCGGAGGGGTAATTTCGATGTTGCCGTCAGCAGTAAGAATTAAACTGCCGTCTCCAACCTTTCTCTCATGTATGGTTTGTCTCTTAAAAAACTTCATTTACACTTCCAAATAACTTATTGTTGCACTTAAATTCGTTGGTGATTTTCCTACAAACACTATTTGATCACCTTGATCTAAAACTAATCTTTCTACATTGAAAGTAAACGTATCTTCTGCTGCTACTTCTACATTGTTGATTACTAAATTTGTATCAGTTTTTGTTTGCCCGCTTGGTATAACGTGCATATCAAAATTTGTATCAGCAGTTCCAGTTCCGTCGTCTACTGCAACGTTGCAAATTAAGATCGTAGTAATAGCATATGATTTATCAGCAGGAACAGTTAATACTATAGTATCGGTTGTGTTTATTGTTGCGTTTGCTATTGACATTTTTTATTTCCTCAAAATATTATACTGAAAAGTAATGCTTTATTCCTACTTACTAATTCATCTCTTGTTCCGTCTTGGTGTGCAAAATACAGTCCTGTTCCTCCATCTGCTAAAGTATTAGCATAAACTCGTGTTCCTGTTGTTGGTATGTCAACTGTTAAAGGATCTTGCACTGTAAATTCTGCAAAATCATCTATTTCAACACCTAGTCCATTTCCTTGCAAGGTTAAACTTGTTGCTGCACCAATTGATGAAATTGTATTTGTTTGTATTTCTACATCACTAATTTCTGCTCTATTAGAATAGAACTTTGCCGCTGGCTGACTGTTTACATCAATTTGAACAGAAAATGAACCCGATCCATCAACGTCATCATCAAAAATTTCAACTTTAGTTTCTGTTCCACTTACATAATCTTTTGCAATTTTGCCTTGGAAATTAAACTCGTGATAATCTCTAACATAATCAGTTAGTGTTTTTGCTGTAATAAGTGCATCAGAATCTGGAGGACTAGCTAATCTATCCTGATTGCCGTCTTCGTTGATAATTTTTCTTAATGTATCCCTAGTTTCATATGGAAATACTCTTTCTTCATATGGAACAAGTGTGCTACCTCCATCAAGTTCCCATGCAGCACCTCTAACTGTTACTATGCCTAAAGCAGATTCAACTGATCCACCTTGTGCTGCTCCAGATGTTGCTTGGTTGTTGAGTAGATAAAGATTGTTATCATCTGATACACTGATGCTTTGTGTCCATAATCCTAAAGGTGTTCTTAACTGAGGATTTGGATCAGCACCAGAGTTTTCTGTTTGTAATGTAAATGCACCGGCTAATCCTGGTTCAATTGATGGATTTCCAAAATTTGATCCATCAATTGTTCGCAACGCTTCATCAAAGACTAGTTGTGGATTGTTACCACTGGCTGCAAACCTTTCAACAGTAATACCACTTTGACCAAACAATGGATCAACATCAGGTATTCCTGCAGGTGTGCCTCCACCGACATTAATAAAAATTATATTGTCGCTAACTTCTAAATCTGTGCTAGATATACTAGTAATTTCTCCGGCGACATTTAATCCTCCGGTTACTGATAAACTACCGTATTGTCCTACGTCAAAAGTTACAGTGGCATTTTCTGTTCCACCTGATACGTCACCGGTGGTATCTAAAACAACTTTGTATTCTTTTACACCTAATCTTTGAATCTTAGTTGCCATTGGCTATTATCCTTATTGTGCAGGTAATGCTACGGCTAATGTAGTTGCTGGATTAGTTCCTGTTTCTCTTGCTTCTGGAACGTTACCTACGCCGTATACAGCATTGAATTCTGTTCCGCCTGCTTCTAGTTGCACAGTTCTATTGCGTAACTTGGTTACTTGATAAGTTGTAGAATCTGTTCCGTAAGCATCGATTGTAAATTCACCTGCTACAAGAGCTTCGCCGCCACCTGTGCCTGCTTTGTTAGCTAGTGTTAGAATTTCGTCAGCACTTGGATCGCCTGCATTTGAATCTAGGCGGACAACATATTTGCCGTTGCCTGCTTGTCTTACAATATGTGCTGCTGTTGTTGCTTCTGCGCCGCCTGTAAAAAAGTGGCGTGTTACTGCGATACGACCTGTGCCGTATCCTATTTTATCTGCATTGATTGGACGTCCCATTTGTTTCTCCTTTATTGACGTTCTAGGTCTACGCGGTGGGTCCGCATAAGTTTGCCTTAAGGCATTCTATTAGACACAAGTATTTATCCAAAAAGAAAAAATGGGTTATAATCGCCACAAAAAAAGGCCTGCAATTATGTTGCAGACCTTTCTATATAATTTTGATAGGTTGGATTAAGGATTACCAACAATCGCCTTTGTAGATCCTGTCTAATAAAGCGAAGCCTAGCATCGGATAGTTACTTCCAAAATACGCATCTTCATGTCTCCACAATCATGCGCTGCCACTACAGCTACTAGCCAAGTTACTGCCTCTACTCAACAGCGTTTCCTTGCACTATCTAACTCGGACCGTCGTCTTTGTTATGTTCTTAATATAACATATACAAAACAAAAGTCAACCATTTTTTTATATTTTTTTGATATTTTGTGCATATTTTTTGCCATTAACTTCTTTTTCATCATACTCAACACTATCGCCAAGTTTGCATTCAAAGTCTTTGGTCTCAAACAGAACATCTATTAAATTGGTTTTCCATTCTTTTGGTCTGATTACACTGAATTTTCTTTTTGAATTATATTTGTAAATTGTTCCAATTGGCATTGTTATATCTCCACTAGAACTACTTACCATAAAAATAGGCCCCGTAGGGCCTATTTTGTTTTCTATGCTACATAGACTTAGCTGAATGAAACGTTTCCGTTTGTGATATCAACTTTGCCTAGGTAGTCAGCTGCGTTACCAAGTGATGACGCAGTGTTTGTTAGTTCAACATAACCGTAACGTGTCATGAACGATACAGTTGGTTCGAATGTTGAAGGATCTAGAACAACACCTGAGCTCATTAGCGGGATGTATGGGCAGTAGAATGCCGCTGCATCTGATTCGCTTGAACCTTTGTATCCGATTAGAACTGCTTCACCGTCGCCTGAGTATGTGTTTACATAAACTTTCATAGCGTTGTTTAGTGTTCCAACCATCTTGGTGTTAGTTGGTGCTTCAAATGTGCCCTCTGTTGTGCGAGCAAATGCTGAAGTTGTAGCTGACTGAAGAATTGTTAGCGCGAATGGGCTAACAACTGCCCAGTTACCAGCACCACGGCGTGTGCGCTGTGCGATCTGGTTTGACACTCTGTTGATTTGAACTGCAAGTGCTGCGTGTTCGTCACCAACGAATGTTGCTGTTCCTGAAACTGCTGCCTGATCGTAAGTTTCACTTGCAGTTCCTGCTAGTGAGCTTAGTGAACCAAGAACTTCTTGGTCGATTTCAGCAGTAATTTCTTGTGCTAGAGCAGCCATGATCTCTGCTTCAACGTCGATGCCGTGCTGTGACTGTGCGTCTTGAGCAGCTTCAAATGTCCAGCGAGCTGATAGCTTTCTGGTTTTTGCTTCGACAGTTTGCTTCAAGATCTGGATGCTTAACTTACGTCCAGCTTGGCCTTCAAGAGCTGCTGTTGCTGCTGCTTTACCGGCTGTTCCGTCACCTGAATATGCTTCAGCAATTTTGAATGGGCTTAGTGCTTCATCACCTGCTGTTACATCGTTGTCTGTTCCAGTAGCGTTGTTTGTTTCACCGTAACGCACACGTAGAGTGTGAATTTGGCCAACTGGACCAGTCATTGGTTGCACACCAACTAGTTCGTTTGCAATAACTGTTGGCATTACACGTCTGATCACTGGTAGGATCACACGGTTTAAAGTTGCAATGTTACCTGCTGAAGTAGCACCTGCTGTTGCAGTCTCAGCCAAATACTTGCGAGTATTCTCAAGTGTAGTAGCCATAACTGCTTTCTTGGTGCCACCTAGGCCTTCAAGAAGTGCTGACTTGGTATCATTCCAACGGCTTTCTAATAGTTCTGACATTGGTATCTCCTTAACTCAATCCAGCAAGGCGTTTTATATCTACCACATTGTGGTCTGCGCCTGCTTTAACGTCATTTGTTTGTTTTCTATTGCCTGTTACTTCTTTGCCTTCTGCTAAAACTGCCTTCTTCTTTGCTGGACTTTTACTGCCAATTACTGACGGTAGGTATTTGTCAAACGCACTTTGTAGTCTGTCGGTTTGAACTGTTTCCAGTAAGTCTGTCATAACATCGCGTTGGTCTTTGCTTAATGGCATAACCAATTCGTCGAGTTTTTCTTTGCGTTGCACACTTTCAGTAATCATTTTGTTTTGATTAGCTTGTGCTTCAGCAAGTTTGATTGCTTTACCCGCAGCCTGCTTTGCTTCTGCTAATTGCTTTTCTTTTGCAGCAATTACCTTAAGCATTTTTGCAGTCTCACCCTTTTCATTTAGATAAGAATGTTGATATTCGTTTGCAAACGCTTCGAATAGCTTGCGACCAAAGTCGTTTCTACGTGCATCTTCAATGTCTTCCTTAAGAGCTGTAATCTCTTTTGTAAGCCCTTTAGATACAGTTTCTGATACAAGTTTAGCACTTTTCTTAACAAAGTCTGACTTGACTTTGTCAATGTGTGCTTTACCTTCACGGACAAGGCGAACCTTTGTCTCTGTGAGATCTTTTTTGTCTTCGTAAAACTCTGCAAGTTCTTTTGCAAGTGATTCAACTACAAACTCTTCTAATGCAACAAACTTGTCTGCTGTTGCTTTTTGATCGGCATGTAGTTCTTTGATTTCTTTTGCTAGGTTTTCACTAACAAATGATTTCATAAGATTAGCATTTTCACGCTGTGCAATTGCAAATTTAGCTTTTGCTTCTGCCAATTGCTTGCGATCTTCTTGGAATTCTGCAATTTCTTCGCTAAGTTTTTCTGTCATCATAGCATCAATGGCTTCAACCATTGTTGACTTATCATGCTCATATTTCTTTGCGAATTCTTCACGTAGTTCCGCAGTGACCTGTAGGCGATTTTCTTTCACCTTTGCGTTCCATGCTTCTTCTAGTTCTGTGCGCACTTCTTCTGATAGTGCTGAGTTTTCGAAGAGTGATTTTAAAGCATCTAACATTTTATATCCTCTCCTCGTTATTGGAGTTTGCTTATTATACCTAATAAGCTCTCTTTTAAATACTTCTGTGCCTGTTTATCGCCTTGAACTTCCCTAGATGTTTGAAACGCCCTATAACCACCGCGAGTATTCATAAGGTGTTCGTAAATCGGTGTTGGGTATGCGCCTGGGGCGCTTGGTTGCGCCACAACGTCTACAGTGATGATTTCAAAATCAGAAACTTCACCGCTACCATCTTCTGTAACATTACCACTACCTCTCGATGAGACGCCTAGTTTAACGCTGCTTTCAAGCATTGTCTTTACTAGATTTCCCATCGGAGTAGGTAGTATTTTAAGTTTACCGTAACCATTTGGCCCGTCCATCCACATTTCTGAAATCATGTGTGACACACGGTCAAGGTTAATATTAAGACCGTCTGGATGATCTACTTCACCTAACACTGAGTAGCCACCGCTAATTTGCTCGCTGAGCGTGGTGACAGCCCTGCCAATTTCATTAACGGGATAAACTCGCTGGTTTGCGTTTCTAACGCCGCCTTGAATGCAAATACCTTTCATATAAAGATCTTTACCTTCATTAGCAGACTCAACTACTATTTTAGCTTGGTCGAAACTCAAATGTTCGTTTAGTAATCTCATCAATCAGTCCTTATTTGCCTTTAATTGTGCTTCCTGCACCTTTATCAGCAGTCTCTGGCTTGCCCTTTTTCTCAGCGCCGTGGCCAGGTGTTGCAGCCATTTTAGTTGCTGCTTTTGCGCCTGGAACATTTACGTTACCATGCGAATCTTCTTTTGCAGATGTATCACTTAGTGCTGAACCAGCAACTTTTTTGCCTGCTCCTGCTTCTGGATCATTTGCAACATCATTACGTGCTATGCTTGCTGCTGAACCGCCCATGTCGTTTTTGCCAGCTACAGTTGACTTTTTACCGTCTGCTGCGCCATCGTCGCCCATTTTTGCAGTTACTTTTTCAACATACTCACGCATTGTTTCAGTTTCTGATTTTTCAACTGCTTCTTCAGTTGATTCTTCTTCAGCTTCTTCTTCGTCGTCGCCTTCTTCTGAATCCATGTCCATTGGCATTTCGTCGTCGCCTTCGTCATCCATGTCCATGTCCATTGGCATTTCGTCGTCGCCTTCGTCGTCGCCAGCTTCATCACCCATCATTGCTTCGAATTCTGCTTGTAGCTGTGCTAGTTCGTCTTCTAGGTCCATGACACGATCTTCTAGGTCATCGTCTTCGCTGCCCATTCCCATTTCTGGATCTTCAGCGCCCATTTCGTCTGCGCCTGGCATTTCAACGTCACCCATCATATCGTCTGCTGGATCGCCACCCATTTCGTCAAAAAATGACTCGTCTAGGTCGTCTTCGTCTGATTCTTCGACTTCTTCGTCAGCTGCTTCATCAAGCTCGTCTTCTGACTCATCTACTTCTTCGTCAGCAGCTTCGTCTAAATCGTCTTCAGACTCATCTACTTCTTCGTCGTTTGCTTCATCAACTTCTTCTTCGTCTTCAGCTAGTAGGTTTTCATAAATTTCACGTGATCTTTCTACCACGATTTCGTGGAATAGCTCTTCCGCACCTGCTTTGTCTTCATTGACTAGGCGCTCAAGCATTTCTTCAAATTTGTTTGCTTTTGCCATTGTTTATCTCCTTTATATATGTTTACAAGGCTGTCTATTATATTTACACTTTTTGGAAAAAATACGCAGAAAATGGGGTCAAAACAGCCCATTTTATAATTTTATTACAAAATATTAAATTTATTGTTAAATTTTTCTAGTGTAATATGCGTTAAATTAGCTAATCCTTCTAGCTTATCAGGGACAAAACTTTCTTTGTGTTCTATCACTCTAACGTATTTAGTTTTAGGAAACTCTTTTATACATGCCATAGTTTGACGCTCCCAATTACCAAAATATGTAGCTCTATCGTTGACATTTTTATAGTTTTTAGTGCCAGCAAATACATTGTTTACTTTGCTATTATCGACGCCTAAACCGGCGTAATCGAAGCCTAAAATGTATATTGTTTTAGCAGCATGTTTGCTTGCTAGCATGAGTGCAGTAGGACCGCTGCTCCAACCTCTATTGGGTTCAAACAGGTGTAAATTAGGATTTGTTTTGGTTAATTTGTTGGGATTTGTCCATACTTCGTTATTCAAATGATAACCTGTATCTGTAATTTCAATTATCATTTTTGTGTCAACTGCCACTAGATAATCAGGTGAAAACTCTCTGTAAACAGCATTACAAGCATATATTTTACCATGTGCTTTTAGCTTGTCTAATTTAACTGATTGTCTACTAACACCATTGCCTAAAACAAAGGATACTGTCATTTATAGTCCGCCTGCTGCTCCTTCAGGTGGCTGACCATACATTTGTTTTATGAACTCTTGTTCTTTTGCTACTTCTTCTCTGTGCGAATCACTTGCCTTACGAGCACGATTAATATCTTTTAAGGTTAAACGAGTTTTACGGTTGTCATCAACTGTAATCACACTGATATCATCCTCGGCTTCGTAGGTATTATCTTCAACTGGTTCCATTGTTTTTGGATCAAAGTAATATAATTCACGTAGTAGCATAGTATTATTTATATCGTTTGAGTCGTTTCTGCTCCAGGTGCAGGAGCAGCACCTAGGTCGGCACCTGTATTAGTATCTGGTGGAGTAGCATCACCGCCTTCAATGCCTCCTAAATCGCCCTCTAAGCCTGTTTCCAAGCCTCCAACGTCTCCGGCCATTCCGGCAGAGCTTATTCCTGCGCCTCTCATCTCTCCTGCTGGATCGACGTCTACTTGTATAATATCTTCGTTTTCCTCTTTCCATAAGCGTTCGTTTTCTTTGATTTCTTCATCACTAAGACCTAAGAATCTTTTCAGTGCAAATCTGTTCGAAACAAATGGTATAGCAGTCATCTGTCCAAATGTATTGATTCTATTATTATCTAGTTCTGCTTGTCTGTATGCTGCAAAGTTTTGCGGAGGTGTTAGTTTTAAATCAAACATTGCAAAGTCAATGTTTGCACCTTTTGAATGCAAATATAGTTTGAATTCTCTGTTAAACACTTCTTCAAGCATAGATTGTAGGCGTTCACAGTAATTGTTGAATCTTAATTCTTGAATGTATGCTGTGCCTACTCGTCCATCATTATATTGCGATGCGCCGTCATCAGCGCCTGTGGGTAGATAAGAACTAGGTATGCGTAAACCACGCACCAACTTGTTAGTAAAATACCTAAGATCATCAATTTCTCCTAAGTTTGTGCCGC
>Ga0255774_10000339_pt1 | contig 42810 bp, 31 predicted proteins | sample 101ome_17_FD_179972 | JGI IMG/M metagenome (GOLD analysis project Ga0255774, IMG submission 179972) | Coastal salt marsh microbial communities from the Groves Creek Marsh, Skidaway Island, Georgia - 101407AT metaG (version 2) | ecosystem: Environmental > Aquatic > Marine > Intertidal zone >... | reverse complement strand
ATCCTTGACGACGAACAGGTCGTCCAACGCGTCGTCGTCGGCGGCGGCGTCGTCGGCCGCGGCGTCGACCGTCATGGCGCGTCGGGCGCGGAATGCCGAATGTGGTCGGTCGACCCCCTCAAAACGACCGGTCATGACTCGACGGGACAACTACCCGGAAGTGCGCGTCAAGGGGACGCGCGCGCCGGCTCGCGGTCGTTCGCGCGAGAACGCGACGCGCGGCGTCGTCGTGCGGTCGATCGATCGCTCGGTCGATCGGTCGGTCGAACGTCTGGTCCTCGTCGCGCGCGCGCGTTCGCGTTCGAGCGTGTTCGAGCGCGCGCGCGACGAGGACGACCGAACGGGGACGCGGTGCGCGGATGGCGGCGGCGGCGGCGGGACGCGCGATGCGCGTCGCGGTGCGCGCGAGAGAGGTCGCGCGCGCGCGAGGCGAGCGGCGAGTGGACGAGACGCGTCGCGGTGCGCGCGCGAGACTTGATCGCGACGTGACGGCGCGCGCGGCGCGCGGCGGGGGCGCGAGGGGAGGCGGCCGAGGGGGAGAGATTCAGAGGCTCTTGGCCAACGCGGATTCAGCGGAGGCGGCGTTGCGCGTGGTGGAGAAAGATTTGGATTCGTTCGACGGCGTGCACGCGGCGACGGCGTTGCACCGCGTGGCCAAGTTTTCGGCGCCCGAGTCGAGGTTGGACAGGGACTACGTCGAGTTGACGGAGGGGGTGACGCGAGACGCGCGTTTTAAGGCGTTGGCGGAGAGCGTGGCGAGTCGCGTGGATGAGTTTGATGCGTTTGGATTGGCGAACGTGGCGTGGAGTTTCGCCAAGCTCGGGTACACGCCGAGTCAGGAGACGCTGAGCGCGTTGGCGTCGCGATTGGAGCGCGAAATCTCCAAGCCGGGGGCGAGGTTGAAGCCGCAGTCTCTGAGCAACGCGACGTACGCGTTCGGTCGCATGCGGTATAAACCACCGGTGTCGACGTTGGAGGCGCTGTGCTCGGCGACGGCGCGAGAGATGAGCGCCTTCAGGGCGGATGAGCTGTCGGGAATGATGCTCGGCTTGGCGCACTTGGATCACGTGCCCAGTCGCGAGTTTTTAGACGAGGCGAGACGCTTCATCGAAAAGCACCTGAGAAGGTTCGATGACGCGGCAGCCTGTAATATTTTGTGGGCGTTCGCGCGCATGGAGACGACCTTGTCCGGGGACATCATCGACGCGCTCTTGATTCAGTTGACGGCGCAAAACTTGGGGGGCGCGAATAGCCACGTCAACGTGCCCATGTGCATGTACGCGTGCGCTCGTCTCGACCACTCACCGTCGCCCGCGTTCGTGCGAGCGATGAACGCGGAGATTCCGCGGTGCGCACAACGAATGAACATTGGTTCGATCGATTCCATGTTCTGGGCGCTCGGCTCCCTCGGAGGCGTCGGTGAGGGTAAAGTACAACTCGGAGTCGAGGCGTACGAGGCGTTGTGCGCCGCCGTCTCGGCGAAACGCGACATCGACGCAGAGCTCGTGTCCAAGGTGTTCTGGGCGCTCGCCAAGGTGAACTATCGACCGACGGATTCAACTCTCGTCGGACTCGGAAGAATGGCCAAGGGTCGGGCGAGAGAGCTCGAGGATGAGAACATCTTACTCGTCATGCACGCGTGGGGAGTCTTGCGATGGAATCCGGGCAACGATGTCGTCGACGAGTACGTGTCGCGATTCATCGCAGACGAAGGCGCGCTGAACGCCAGTCAAGCGGCGAAACTGTTATGCGCGTATGGACGCGTGCGTTGGCTCCCACCCATCACGCACGCGGACGCGCTCTTGGCGCGTCTCATGCACGAAGCGAGCCGCGGCGGCTTGCACCCGGCGACGGCGGTGCTCGGCTTGTGGGGCTCATCCTTGCTCGGTCTCGACCTCGAACCCTCGCAGCTCGACGTCCTGGCGCAAAACACAATCAGACAAAACCTGTCGGCCAGATCGCTCGCCAAGTGCGTGTGGTCCCTCGCCGCGCTGGGTTACGATCCCACGCCGCTCGACTTGGCGGATTTGAAGCGCCTCGCCGACGACGCCTTCGGGAAGCTTCCCGTCAAGGATCAAACCGCCCTGAAGCAAGCGATGTCGCGTCTCGGCGCTTAGACTCATCAGAAACGCGCGCTCGTGTATTCCTTATAAAATTTCGCTAGTTCCTCTCGCGTGCGTCTGAATCTAATCGCCCCGCACCCGTCTCCTCGCCACGCATCGCCAACTAGCGCACGAATTGTCCTCGACGTCCGTCTCCCACAGGCTCATCGTCTCGAATTCAATCTCTTCCCCATCGAGGCGTTCGCGCGCCACCATCGCCTCCGCCTCTTTGCGCACCTCTTCGCGATCACTCGCGCTCGTCAATCCGTACGCCAGGCTCAGATGCGGCATGAAGGCGTCGACGTCCTCCTCCGACGCGCGCACCCCCGGCGGCGACGCGCACGTCGCCTCGAGCGCGCGCGCGAAATTGTCCCGCCACGCCTCCGTCTTCCGCAGCCTGAGGTACACGCACTGGTGACGACGCTCGCCGCACTCGACGCGATCGAACGCGATCGTCGGTCCGCGTCGATCCTCGGACGACGACGACGACGATGCGAATGCGAGCGCGGCGCTCGAGAAGATGGATGTCGCGTGTTCGTCGTCCGACGCGTGGAAACCGCCGACGAGGGTGACGTGCGGTGGGAAATACGGCGCCTCTGCGTGTCTATGCGCGACGTCGAGGATGAATTTCGCGCACGGCGCGTACGTCGACGTCGTCGGTTCGAGCCACAAGGAGTAGTTGGGCATGGCGACGCGGGACGGCGAGTGAGGCGCGCGGGACACCGAAACGTCTGTCTGTACGATGATGACAACGCGCGGTATAAATCAATTACACATGAGGAAGAGCTACTTACTGATGATGGTGCGGCGCTCGACAAAAAAATCATCGATACGTACGCTCGTGTTGGTACACTGGGGGCGGAAGACCGCTCGAGATGGATGCGGAGAAGTTTTTCTTGTAATAGACGCCGTCCTCGAGACGTCGGTAGTACTCATCCGGAACGTAATCCTTGCGACTGTAGGTTCGAGCCGCCTGGGCGCTCGGGCAGGCTTGGAGCGCGGTCCAAATCTCTTCGATGGAGTGTTGGCGATCCAGCGTGCTGTCTTGACGCGAAGCGGCCGGATCTCGCATGTCGTCTTCCAACCACGACTCAGTCTGTTCGCCGGCCGGATACTGTTCTCGATAGGCGCGATCTAGAGATTCCGAAGCGAGGAGTTCTCGCTTTCCGAGGTCGGTCTCTGGATCGTCCGAACCCCAGGAGAACTGACGACAGAATTTCGGCCCGGGATACGCCGGTCTCGCGTCCGCGCTCCCGCGACCCCTCGTGTCTGGTCGGGCGTCGTCGAAGTGACTCGGCCGGCGCAGCACCAGTTCGCTTTCGGTGTGCGTCGGTCGAGCGAACCGATTAACATCGTGTCTTTCGTGGCGTAAATCACGTTCCGTTTGGCGTCTTCTTCTCGACGTGCTGCCGATTCCATCGCTCTTACCGTGTCGCAACGACGAACGCGAACGTTGACCATTTCGACCAACGCTCGCGCGTGCATCTTCTTCATCCAACGATGTTCCCCGGCGCTTGAACAGATTACTGAGAGAACGCATGTAAACGTTACGGTCCTGCTGTTTCCACGGCGGCGCCGCAAATTTGACTCCCGGCCATCCAAACTCTAAAATAGAATTGTGGAAAAAACCTTGGTGTCCGGCGCGCGCGATCACCTTGCACAACTCCGCCGCTGGTACGGAATATCGACGCAACGTCGCCCAGATGTGGTTGATGGGGGTGAAGAGTTTCGGATACCGAACACAAATATTAGCGAAATCCTGATAACCGATGCCGCTTCCTCGAACTTCGTCGAGTTGTTTGAACAAACCCCTGTACGCCGCATAAATATCCCTCGGCGCCTTATCTCTCCAATCATTTTCTCGAGCACGCCTTCGACCGTCTTTCGTTCGGTTGCTAATCATGTTCACGCTCGCCTGAATGCACGCCTTGAACTCATCTTTACTAATCGTCCCGCTATCGTCCAAGTCCAACACTCGAAACGCGAAACGCACTCTTCCCGCGGCGTTCGACAACTTAAATCCACCCAACACGATAACAAACTCTCGAAAATCAATGTATTCGCTCCCATCGGTGTCGATGAGCGAAAATAGCCTCTCGAAAAACACATCCCGATCCAACTTGAACGCCTTGGCGAATTCGCTCTTCTGAATTCTCCCGTCACCGTTCGTGTCCGTCTTTTTGAACAACCTGTACGCACGAATGAGATCGCGCTCGCTCTGTTTGTCGAGTTTCAAGTTATCTTGCAGCATCCTCGACACACGCTGTGCGTCCAGCCGCTGCGAGGGCGCGCTCCAACAGACGCCCATGATGCGGTGCCCCTTGCGTCCGCGGCCAACACCTCGAGGAAACCTCCGCGCGGGAGCGACGGACGGTCGCGAGCGACGCGGGCGCCGTCGCGCGGGCGCCGACGCGCTCGAGTCAGCCGTCGGCCACGGGCGCGCGGGCGAAGGTGTGGAGTCACGGAGAGACGCGGGTGCGAATGGCTCAATTTTTGCTGCCAACATATCTTTTGCAAACTATTCTCACGTCTAAGGCATCAAGACCGGTTCGTGAAGCGGTTCGAGCGGTGCGTCGCCGTTGTGGGCGGTTGAGTTATCGACTTGGCACATTTCCCAAATCTTAACGCCGCATCCGCGCCAGAGCGAGTCCTCGACCCGTTCCATCTGGTCCTCGGCGGGCCATAAACCGTCCGGAGTGGCGAGCACGGCGCCAATGTACGATTGTCCCGCGGATTTGGCGGCACCGGCGTAGTAAAACAGAGCCCACGATAGGTCGTCGGCCGCATCGACTATGCGCCAGTATTCCTCACTCGTAACACCGTTGTCCATGAAGGTGAAGATGAACGTTCCCGCGACGTCGCCTCTTCGACAGCGGTAATCGCTGCGGCGGTACACGGAGCGCCCATCGAGCGTGTTCACCTTGAAGACTGGATTGTACCAGAACTGATTCTTACCTTTGCCTCGATACCAAATTTGAAACTGGTTCGGAAAGTAATCGTAGGCTGGGTTTTGTCCGGCCACCGCGAGCCAACTGTACTTCTTGTCTTGAACGCCGAGCCACCCTTGCATGATTCTCTCCGCCGCGTCGTGCGTCATCGGCTGACCTCTCCACGTCGTCATCGGTAAAACCTCGGGAAGAAGCGGTCGTTTCGCATCGTTTGCGAGACAGTTGTGCTTGTGAAGCATGCATCGCGCCAAGCGCTCAAACTCGGGATTTTGATAACTTCGAATGCACGTGTAAGTGCACACCTGGTCGTTTAGTCCGCACGCGTCGACGCAATCCAAACTTTGTCTACATCTCGGATTTTGGTAACACGCCATCAGTTGCTTATTGCAATTACTCGCGATGCACCAAACATTGCCGAGCGTAATGTCTTGATTGATGTCCACCGCGGGTACACGCGCACCGCTCGCGTCCACCAATAACAAGATGAGCAATAGCGTGTCGAGATGGTTTTTACGCGCATACAAATCCTTCACCTGATCCATCAACCGAACATCCTTCGCCGCTCGACTCCACGGCGTGAGCTTCGCCCTGAGTTCCCCCAACTTTTTCGTCGGCTGGAAACAAATTCGATCCTCCGTCTCCAGGCTCGGCGACTCGAGCGAACAGAACGTAGACGTCGTCGCCGACGCGTGTCGAATCTTCATCGCCACCTCGTCATCTTCGACGCCGATCGCGATCGCGACGTCGACGTCGGTCGCTTTCGCTCGCATCTCCTCTTCGCTCGCGTCGTGCACGACGACTCGCATCGACATCTTCGCCCCCTCGGCGTCGCTCCACGAGACCCTCCTGGCCAAGTGCTCGAACACCTCCTCGTAACTCGGTCCAGCGCGCTCGTAACGACCTCTCGACGCCAGCGAAGGAGGGTATTTCATGAAGGAATCGCGCGCGCCGGGCACGTAGACGACCACTTTCACGTCGCCGTCGTCGGCGAGGACGCGCTCGGCGGTGCGAACGTCGGGGCTGGGACTGAGCGCGGAGGACGTCAGCGACTTGGTGACCGTCCGCGCGCGCGCGCGGTGGCTCGACGCGGCGGTGTGCGAGGCGGTGGCGAGCGAGGTAACGTTTGCTCGATGCATCGCGCGCGCGGGCGCGGACATCGAGACGAACGCGACGGTGTGACGGGGTCAATGGGGTGATGGGTGGTCATGGGTGGTTATCCGCGCGCCGGAAGGGATTGAAGCTCGCGCGATCGAGTGCGGCGTGAATGACGCGAGATGCAGCTCGTCTTGTTGATGACAAAATTTACGTTACAAAACTATGCGCTCTCTCGAAAATGGTCAGAGTTCGAGCGCATTAAATACAAAACAAAAGAATCAGAAAGGCGCTCGTAGCCTGGGCGCAGCGAGGCACACAGCTTTACCAATTCGCTTCGCACGTGCGAGCGGCTATTGCTTTTGTGTCGCTGTTACTTCTTCCTGAACAACACCTCCATTCGCGATCGGTCTGTACATTTCGTGTAAGACCTGTAAGTGGTGGAGAAGAGAGAGATATTGCGACGACGTGTAGTCGAAGGTGAGTGGAAAAATCGACTCTCGAGACGCGGGCGCGTTAGTCTTCGCGTGCCGCGTGAGGACAATTTCCGAGAGCTCCAACAATCGTGCCGTGTGCAAAACACCCATATCAGCATCACTTTTGGAGAGCGCTTGTTTATCTTGAAGCGCTCCCTGACAATATTGATAATCCATCGTGACCACGGCGAGAAGAGCCGCCGTCTGCACGCACGCCTCCTGATGAGACAGGTTGAGTAAACGCGCCTCGAGGTTGCGCATAGAGCACGGTGAGCGCTTGAGAAACTCGAGAATGTTCAGCGTGACGTGTAGATCGCAAAAGTTCGCGGAACGGAACATCAACACTCGGTGGTTCGCGTTGAGACTACCGAGCCGAGACATGAGCGAACTCGTCTCCGCCGTAAACTTTTGAGTGTGTTCAACCAGAATGACAGACTCCCATTGCACTTGTCGAAGAAGCACGATATCAAGCATCGCCGTCGATGGTGTCGTGAGTAACACGTTGAAACGAGGGTGAGATACGTCCTTTAGCGTCGCCGCAACCGCACTACTAAATGACCACTCGTGGTGTTGAACCGAAGCACGACACGTCGCCGAGCCTCCGTATTCCACCACATTCAAGTCTGGCGCCACGCGATCAAACTCTTCCGACCACGCCTCGAGCTGACTTTCTTCCAATATGATGAGAGACGGACCCTTCTCGTTATACTGACGCTTACGTTCGGCGATAAACATGGCCGCCACTTCGGCGTGTTTGCACTCCTCAGAGTTGTCCACGAAGCACGCGCCCTCCTTCTCAAACCACGTCGCCACGAGCCATTTCGCCACGGCACGCACAGCTTCACACGATGAAGCGCTCTCGTGCGTGGGCGGGTGATACAGCTGATCCAGACTCTCGTTATCGAACTGCGTGTACCGCTCGAGGAGGCGCTTGAAATCTTCGTGCTCGTCAAACACTTCCCACGTGCAGTCGGCGTACGGTAGACGCCACCACTTGACCAACAAGCGTACGTTGGGCGGTATTCCAGACGTGCTCACGATGCGCTGCGGACGCAACCAGCTACTGTCGACGAGATACACGTCTGATTCACCGTTACACGCCTTGAATTGCTCCACCATCGCTCCATACCCGCTCTCGAGCGCGTCCTCGCGAACCCACGAATTCTTCGCGTGCGACCTCCCCGCCCAGCGCACGTAACACTCCGCCGCGCCGTTCCTCGTCCGACGTCCATAAATATTACTCACGCACCATCCATCCTTGACGCGCGATCCGAAATCAACAACCTCGAAATCATCCGCACCGATCGCCTCGAACTCATCCGCGCTCTCCTCCGACCGCGTCTCCTCCGCCGGCGTTGGCGTTCTCGCGCGCCGCCTCCCCCCCGCCGCCTCTACCCCGCCGCCCTCCGTCGCCGGTCGCTCTCGATGCGGTCGCTTCCTCGCATCCTCGGACCCCGCCCGTCGCCGCGTCGCGATCGTCACCCTCCCATCATCATCGCGCACGCCCTCATCGCTCCCGCTCGACCCGCTCGATTTCCCCGCGTTCGCCGCGCGTCTCGCGCCGGCGCCGGGTCGCCCTCGAGCCCTTCCCGTGGTCCCTCGCGCCGGGGCGTTTCTCCCTCGCGCCCCCGTCGCGCGCGCGCGCGCGGTCTCCCCCGCGAGATCGCTCGCCGAAGAATTATTCGATAATCCCTCCTCCGAACTCTGCGTCTGCGGACTCCCGTCTCGCGTCGACGCGGTGCGTCGCGTCGTCGGCATCGCGCGAAAAGCGCCGACCGCCACGTCTCGGCGTTCGGGGCGACGAGACGATGGCGCGCGAACCCGTGACCGATTCGACACGACACCGCGCGGTGCACGGAGACGCGACGCGCGCGACGAACGCGCGACAAAACCACCACCGCGCGCGCCCGTCTCCCGTCCGCCGTCGTCCGTCGCGTCGCCACACCGTCCCTCGGCGCGACCGCGCGCGCGTTCCCACCGCGCGCGCCGTCGTCGGTGGGTGACTTTTTGGGGACTTTTTCGCGACTTTTTGTGCGCGGTGGGCGTGGATTTTTTGTGCCGAGGGAGGGACCCGGCGTGAGTCGTGACTCGTCGGGGAAGAAAAGGTCGCACGCCGTCCTCGTCAGCGTCGATCGGTCGTGGCGGGGCGGGGCGTCTGTCTGGGGACGCGTCGACGGGTCGTGATCGGTCGGTCGATCGAGAGGCATCGGTCGGATAGGATCGGACGGCGACTGGTGAAAAAGAATGTTGTCATCCACAGAGGCGCGAACGAGCGAACGACCGGCGACGCGCGCCCATCGTTAAGCGGGACGCGCGCGTTTGAAGCCTCTCGAGGGATGATCGGTGGGATCGGGCGTGGGACGGGCGCGCGCGTCGGTGTCGGCGTCGGTGTCGGCGGCGGCGAGCGCGCGGGCGACGTCGTGGACGTTGTCGCGAGGAAACGTCGCGAGCGAGACGCGGCGGACGTCTCGAGGAAGACCGCGACAGGAGGCGACGTCGAGCGCGCGGAGGTTGGGGAACCTCGAGCCGGGGCCGGACGTCAGCGCGCGCGCGACGGCGGCGGAGAGACTCGAACCGGGGACGCGAAGGACGCGGAGCGGAAGTCCGGGGCCGGTGTGGGCGAGGATGGGGGCGAAGGCGGCGTCGGTGAGGTTGGAGGCGTTGGCGCCGACGCATCCGAGTTCGAGCGTCTCGAGCGAGGTGCAGAGATGCGCGAGCACGTGCGTCACCGCGCCGTCGTCTGAGGAGAGAGGCGTGCGCGCGCAGCGAAGAGTTTTTAGCCGAAGCGGCATGCGGTCCCACACGACGTCTCTCCAATCGCCGAGGTGCGTGCAGCCGGTGATGTCGAGCTCTTCGATGGTCTCTATCGAGCCGTACAACAGGCTCACTAAGACGGCGTCGTCCACGTTGGAGTGCCCGTATCGGTGTCCCACGCTCGTCGTCTCCATGGACACCGCCACCTCGAGCACGCGAAGGTGACGCCAACACGTGTCCTCGAAGTCGTCGTTCGCGCGTCCGACGACGCGCCATCCCGGTTCACCGCCCATGTGATTGAGTCTGAGCTCGCTCAAATGCGGGCACGCGCGCTGCAACTCAAAGAGCGGAAATCGCACGTCTTCTCCGCAATTCGTCAGGTTGAGCACGCGGAGACCGGTACACTTTCTGATGGCGTCGAACAGTCTATTCGACGCTTTCGTGAACGCGCGCCGTTCGGCGGGGGCGTACGGCGCCTCTCGTCCACAACTAATCTTTTCCAACGTTTCCGCGTTTCGCTCGACGAAGCGCTGCAACGCGCCGAGCGCATCCGTCGGCGTCATTTTCGGCGCGCTCATATCGACGTGTATCCCCTTGAGACCCCGCACGGCGTCGATGAACGCAAACATACCATCTTTAGTGAAAGATCCACCACTCAGAGTGACGTCTTCGAGCGATTCGCACGTCTCCGCTAACGTCCGCAGCGTCGCGTCGGTGAGCTTGACGCACCCGGAGAGATTCAACCGCCTCGTTCTTTTGAACACCCCGCGCTTGGCGTACGCGCGCATCCTCGCGTCCGTGGGCGCACAAAACCCATAACTTAGATCGACGTTCTCAAAAAACAGCTCCGGCGCGCTCTCGATCGCCGCGCGAAACGTTCTCGACACGCACGTCAGCGCGCACGCCGTCGGCACCGCGCCCCCCGCGTCGCGCACGCGTCGCACCAAAATCTCCTGCACCACCTCCACCGGCAACGACTCGAACGACGACGACGACGACGACGAAGACGACGCGTCTCGTCCGCTCGTCCCCGCGCGATCCCCCATCATCTCGACGCCTCGCGTCCTCACCGTCCACCACCACCACCGCTCGGTCGGTACCACTTCGCGCGCGCGTCGTCACCGCCTCCACCGTCGTACCCGGTGATCCCGCGCGCGAAGACGACGCACGACACCACCGCGGCGAACACGGTGAGATTATTTCGCGTCGCCGGCGTCATCTCGCGCGTCGTCGTCGTCGTCGTCGCGTCGTCGTCCCCGCGTCATCCGTCCCGCCAATCCCGCGTCCCGTGTCTACAAATCACACGCATTTTACCACAATCACCATCCCCATTACGACACAATCTCACGTAGTGTACACCACAAACAAGAAAAAACACGCCCGATACTCACACACAAATTCGAACGCGCGCAGGGACAGCCCGCCGACCCGCCCGGGTGCCCGCGTCACTCGCGCGCACGCCCTCGGCCACCGCGCGCGTTCGAGCGACCGAGACGTCGAGTCGACGCGCGCACCGATCGACCGCGCGCACGTTCGATCGCCCGATCGTCGATCGAGAGACGCGCGCGGACGTCGAGTGAGACGCGCGCGCGCGTCGAGAGAGTTGAGAATTCAATCGTTGAGCGGGCGGCGCGGATCGAGGTCGATGCCGGCGCGCGCGGCGCGAAGCGCGCAGGCGCCCGCGCGCGCGCAGGCGGCGATGATGGATTTTGGTGAATTATTCGTCGCCCCCGTGTGCACGGACGCGCGCGTCGGGAGCGAGGAACTCGCATCCATCGGTCGGGAGGACGCGGGCAATCACGAGGTTCGGTGCGTTTTCAGCGAGCGGGTGATTCACGATGACGTACACGACGCGACGCGCGCGACGCGACGATGGCGAGGCGCGCGAGAGATGAGGATGAAGACTGACGAAATAGTACGTCGACGCGTTCGCGCGCGTCGCACGCATCGCGCGCAGGGCGTACAAGCTCGGAAAGAAGAAGCGAAGTTACAATCAAGTCGAGCTCACGTTTGAACGTAAACGGGAGGGAGGCGCCTCGGGGGGCGGGCGCGGGGGCGCGCGCGACGGCGTCTCTGCGCAAGGAGTGCGAATCTTTGAGGCGGTGGAGGCGCCGTTCGGAGAGGATGTGCCCGAACAGTTTCGAAACTCTGCGCTCGAGTACGAGTTGAAGCTGTACAACGGACGAGTCGCGCGCGCGGTGGTGTACTTGGTGTACGCCGAACCGTTGCGAGAGTCGGCGCCGGGCGTGAAGAAGCTCGGCGTGCACGACGGTCAAGGGTATTGTTGGCTTCCAGTCGTGCGCGAACGGTGCGTTAAGGGGTGTGAGGGACCGATCCTGAGCGCGATTCAGAGATTTGGTAAGCAAGGTCGAACGCAGAAGAGCGCGGCGTCTCAAAAAGATTCGGCGCAAGCCTCCAAGGCGAAGCCGACGGCGGAGGATAAATGGAAAGATTCTCGAAATCTCTTCATCTCCATCGATGAGGCGAGCAACCACGTGTGTCCGTACGGTCCGAACAAGTGCAAGGTTTTCCGTCTGTTGTTTGGCGTGTACGAACAGAACACCACCAAGCTCCTCGGAAGCGGCGTCTCCGGACCGATTCGCGTCTTGGCCAACAACGACGTGCCCCAGGGCGCGGCGGCGATGAAGGTTCGATGCGGGCTCAACGACTCGTGGGTCGGTTGGAACGACGCCGTCGAAAAGGATGAGGAAAAATTGCGCGACATCTTCAAGAATCTGTGCCCTCAGGCTGCCGGGAAGACGAATCACGACAAGCTTCGCGAGAAGCGCTTGGAGGAATCTCAGCAAGACGCGCGCAAGCCGCTGCAAAACAAGACCAACCTCGTCGGAAAGACGACGAAGCGCGCGTCGATGAAAGCGACCGCTGCGCCCGCGACGAAGCGCGCCAAGTCTACGGGTGTGATTGCGCCGCCTCGTCAAAACGCCAAGACTCAGCAGCGCAACGATTTCGATTTCGACATCGCCTACGCCGCCACCAACATGAGTGAATCTCCCTTCAATTTTCAAGCCGTGGTGCCCTCTCCGCTCGGCACGCCGCCGGACGAACGGGTCGCCGGGCAAACGAACGCGGGATTCGTCAACTTGTTCGGCACTCCGGACTTTCATCTCGCCGCCCAGGACATGATGACGGATGCTCTCAACACGGCCGACTTGCCGCCGCTGTGCACTCCGGGCGACAGAAGGGCTGAAAATTTCCAAGACGCCGCGCCGCCGACGACCGGCATGGGCACGTTCAGGTTCACGCCGTCGATCGCAAACATGGCGTCCGGTGGTAGTCTGATGTCGCTCTCGGGTTTGGATTCTCTTCACATCGGTGGGAGCGCTTTCGGCAAAACACCCGCTGAGTTCAAGACGAAGACCGAGTCAAAGGTGTTTACGAGATCCGCGAAGAAGGCTGCTGCGACGCAGCCAACGCCGGGAACCGTATTCATCAATAACCTTTTGGTCAGTGGACAAAAGATTGCTCCGACGCACGTGAACTCCGCGGTGCAGACTTCTCGTCGAAGCACGCGCGCTGCCGCCAAGCAACCGCTCGCCGACGAGACTGCACCTCGCACGACGGCGGCGAGCAGGCTCGTCGCCACGCTGACGTCGACGGGCCCCAGCGCCGGACCGGCACCGCCCACCGGTGTCGCATCGGCGCCGGGTGTGAATGTTCAAGACGCGACGTACGAAACGGGACCGGTTCGTGCGGGTCGTAGTCGACACGCGTCTCCAACTGGCGTCGCGCCGGTGCGTTTGCTTTTTACGTCTCCGTCGGGTCGCGGCACCGCCGACGAGTTGGACGCTAGTGACGTCGACGACGATGACGTCGGTCTCACGTCTCCGAATGCGGCGTTCGGCGCGCGACGCAACGCGCGTAGCGGACAAACGACCAGGTTTCCCACCATTGCGTCGCTTCCAGAGCTCGTCGAAGCGGACAAGGCGACTGCTCGAGTGACGACAAAGGTCGGTAGACTGTCTGGGCATTTCCGTCGGGAAGCCATGCCCCCGCCCCCCAAGCACGTGGCAGAACCCGAGATGAAGCGAAAGACAAGAAATAGTATGGTTCATTTCAGCGGCGACGTCAACTTTGACAACACGCAGAGCCTCTCCAAGCACGCTCTGAAGGCGTCCGAGCCGTCCGAGCCGAAGATGGACAGAGCCGACGTGTCTTCGTTGCTCTCACCCGAGTGGAAGTCCGTCTCGAAGAAACGCAAAGGGATGGATAAGCGAACGAAGCAAACGCGGGAAAAGCCACAGGGTTTGATCGAAAAAGCCAAGTGCGCCATCCTCGGAACGTCTCACTAATTTCTTGTGCGAGCGGTGGACGCCGACTCGACCGCTCTTCACCGTTTACTAGCCAAATATGTACTCTTTATAGCCGAGTCTCGCTCGCGACGCACCGCGAGCAATTGTAATGTGAAAACCATTTCATGCTTTCTCCTTCGCGCGCCGATTCTCACCGTACGGCGCCCGTCGCGCCGACCGACCTCTCGCGCGCGCGACGCCCCGGCGCCTCCCTTCAGACAGACTCACCCGATCGGTTTGGCGCACGAATCAGGTTTTCCACTCGTCACTTCGCGCCAGCACTCTATGCGCCGCGCTCGACACGCGATCGAAGCCTGCACACGGGCGATCGAAATAAAACCCACGAGTTTATTCTCGTCGTCAAACCCACGCCTCGGTCGTCGCGACATGCACGCCGCTTCTCTCGCGCGGGCGCGAATCGCAGCCCCGCGATTCATCGCCGGCGGCGCGTCGTCCGCGGCGCGTCTTCAGCGTCGCGCGGTCGCGCCCGTCGTCTCTCGCAGCGTCGATGCGACGTGGAAAATTAACCGTGGATTTTCCGTCGTCGTCGAGTCTGCGGAGGGCGACGTCGAGGGTGAGGAGAGCGCGGCAGACGCGGAGAGCGTCGAGGCGCCGGTGGCGGAGGAGCAGCACAAACTTTACATCGGAAATTTGAGCTGGAACGCTTCCGCGGACGACTTGAAGGCGGCTTTCGGTGAGTTCAACGTCACGGAAGCCGACGTCGTCTTGGATAGAAACACCGGTCGAAGCCGTGGATTCGGTTTCGTGACTGTGGCGAGCGCCGAAGACTTGGAGCGCGCCGTCGAGGCGTTGAACGGACACGAAATCGACGGACGAGAAGTGCGCGTGTCCAAGGCGCAAAGCGCGGGTGAGCGACCGGAAAGACCGCTTCGCATGCCGGGTGAGAGACGACAGATGCGTCGCGAGCCGGATAACCGTAGAGTGTACTTCGGTAACCTCTCGTGGGGAATGGATCACCTCGACTTGCAGGACCTCTGCGGCGAATTCGGCTCCGTCGAAGACAGTCGCCTGATCACCGATCGCGAAACCGGACGATCGCGTGGATTCGGTTTCGTCACCATGAGCAGCGAAGCCGAAGCCGACGAAGTTGTCGCGCAATTGAACGGTCAAGATGTCGACGGCAGAGTGCTCCGCGTGAACATCGCCAACTCTTAAGTAAACGACGAACACGAACTCACGGGTGGTTTTTTGAAATTTTGATCGTGTTGAGGGAGGAAACTGGGATTATAATGGGTGGGATGAGGATATTTACCTAGCGATTTAGTTCACATACGTGACGAGGAACACTTCTTTGTAACTTTACATCCGGCTGCCAGAACCAATGCGCGAAACATCAACTCTTTCGCTCAGAATTGACTTCGTCGACGGCCCGATTGAAAATGTCCACCATCTTTTCTAAGACTTCGTACTGAGATTTTTGAATGCGTTTCTTATCCTGTAGCTGAAACTCTCTGTCGGCGTCCCACGGGGGAAGCGCTGGAATGCGCACCAACGAGTTCCAAGTCCCGCGGTACTGTCGCTTGTCAAACTGCCAGACTTCGGCTCCGGTTTTATCGCTGATGATGGCGCCCCAAGTGTAATGCATGACGGACGCTTGTCCGATCGTGATATCAGCAGGCGGCTGAATCATCAGCTTTTGGAAAGGAACGGGAGGTAGCTCGAACTTGAGTTTCGGTCGTACCGCCGCGGACGCGAAAGACCAGGCGTACATGTCTCGTACCCATCCGAACACGCGCTTGACAACTTCGCTCGTCTCTCCGAATTCTACCTTCTCCGCCCAGACTTCGCTGACTCGCTCCAGATCGTCCCGGTGGATGGATTGAGGCGCATTACCCGTCTGGTAGACATCTTTCAGAGGGCCATCCTTGGACTCGTCGTGCAACAGCACCGACGCCTCTTTGGCGTCGGGATAACTCGGGACGATGTAGCCAAACAGAAACCCGTACGAATGACCCTTCGCCAGCAAAACGCTCGGCGGTGGGCTTCGAATGAATAAATAGTCCGTCTCGGCCATAAGAATGTGCGAACATTGCCTCGAATCGTCCGTCTTCATCCACTGAGCGATGGCTCGCGCGCGATCTTTGACCGCGTAGTCGCAAAAGTTGTCGCACTCTACGTGCGTCGGATCGACGCGCCACGTCGGGATTAGATCCATGAGCTCGTCATCCGTCGATCGATGTAATATTCTCGTGACGTGCTTTAATATGCTATCCTTTTCGCTCGCCACCGTCTTCCAAGTCTGATAAAAAACCATCGTCTGCCAATTCATGTACGGAGCACCGTTGCTAGTAATCATCGTGTGCAGACACGTCTTCAACTCTGTGCTCTCCGCGTCGTACTTGGGCACTTTAGGGTACAGAACGCCACTCGTTTTCTTTTTGTCGTGTTCCTCGCCGTACATCGGGGGAAGATAATCGTTCATCAATTTTCCCGTGAAACACTCTCCCGGCGCCTGAGGATCGTGTTGCCACAACTGACACCCACTCGTCGCCTTGCACAGCTCGCAACAATCTCTAGAAGAACCGATCTTTACCACGTCCGCCGAATGTTCAATCTTTTGCGGCCCCCAATAATCGCTCAGAGGCAACTCGTGACACTCATCATCCGCCGGTTCCGAGTCTCTGATTCGTCTCCACTCGCTCGCGTCAAAGCCCACTCGCGACGCCGTGGTGTCGCTCGTCACCACCACGGGCGTCCCCGACCTCTCAGACGTCGACGCGTCGTCTCCATCTCTCGCGTTTGTCTTCTTCGAGACGGTGTTGCTCGTCGCTACATCGACACCGCCGGCGTCCTCACTGGCACCTCCTTGCTCGTGCCCGCGCGACTCTCCGACTGTCTCGTCCACCTTGGCGAGTTCTTCCGCCACGCGTCTCGTCACGTATGCCTCGTCGCCGGCCGCGTCGCGCAGGTCGCGTCCCGAACTCGTCGCTCGATCGGCGCCTTGGATGGCATCGAACGCGGGCGTGACTCTATCCACGACGAGCGCGTACACGATCACGGCGACGAGCGCGGTGAGCGCGGTGGATGCGCTGCATTTACACCTCGCGCATCTGCCGGACGCGCGCGTTTGTTTCGAGGCGACCGTTCCGGGGAAAGGTCGTCGGCGCATTGCGCGCGCGGCACACTCTGAGGACGCATTCGCTCGCTCGCGCGGCTCGAAGACGACCGCAGTGGGACTCGATGTGAACTAATCGAATATCGTGTACGATTGAATGACTAATCGAATTTCGTGTAAGATTTGGTCGGGAAGAGAAAGCACTTGGCGAGAGATAACAGACCGCCGAATTGTTGCGCGATGTTCAATCCGAAGAACATTCGCGAGAGCGCCTTGCAGAACGCGAACGCGTTGTCCGCCACGGGATAGCACAAAGGCGGAGGGATGTTGGTCTTCATTAGGAGAGGGAACCTGTCGACAACGACGGATTTGGGGACGCAGCAACCGCGGAGACCTTCGATCCCGGCGAAACGATCGAACCCAGACTCTTTCACGCCGCCGAACGGAAGGGACTGCGCCATGTACGTGGAGCAGAAATCGTTGATCGACGTCATACCGGCTTCGAGTTGGGAGCCGAGCTTCTCGGCGCGTTTGGTGGACTTGGTGAAGACGTTCGAACCGAGCCCAAAGTCGCAGTCGTTCGCTAGGGCGATCGATTCGGCGTCGCTCTTGGTTTTCACGATGGCGAGAACCGGACCGAACACCTCTTCGCGCGCGATGCGCATGTCGTGCGTGATGCCAGAGATGACCGTCGGCGGGTAGAATTGACCGCCCTTCGCACCGAGCTCTATTTTGCCTCCCACGTGCACCGTCGCACCGCGACTCACAGCGTCATCGATGAGAGATTGAACGTACTGCGCTTGTTTCGGCATGCACATCGCGCCGCAGTCCACCGAGGAACTCAGCGCCCAGCCTTGTCGTAACTTTGTCGCCGATTCCAAAACTCTCGCTAGGAACTTGTCGTGAATCTTTTCGTGCACGTAAAAACGTTCGGCTCCAGCACAGTTTTGTCCACACGATTGAAACGCACCGCGAAGCGCCATGGGTACGCACTGGTTCAGATCAGCATCGGCGCACACGATGAAGGGATCCTTGCCACCGAGCTCCAACACGACGGGCGTAAGAGTCTTCGCTGCCGCTTCCATGACTTTGCGACCGATGCCCGTGGATCCGACGAAGACAACCTTTTGAACGCCACCGGTGACCAAAGCGCTGCCGGCTTCGCCGTATCCGGTGATGATTTGCACCAAGTCCCGCGGCGCCCCGACGGCGTCAAGCGCGGCGTCGATGACGCGCCCGTAGTACTGAGAGCTCCAGCTCGCGTATTCACTCACCTTGACGACGAGCGCATTACCCGCGAATAAGTTTGCCACCAACGGATTGAAAACATTGTGAAACGGATAGTTCCACGGAACTATGGCACCCATGACGCCGACGGGATGATATTCTACTCGAGCCTTCTTGTAGAACATCATCGCCCCGCTCGAGCGATGTTCGGGCTTCAACCACTGCTCGCCCTCGTTGCACAACCATCGAATCTTCTCCAACGTCACGAGAACCTCGCCGAACGCGGCGTCGACGAGCGGCTTGCCGCTATCGCGAGCGCTCACTCGACAGATGGTATCTTGTTCCTCCAAAATAAATCTCTGAATCACCCGCAAGAGCGTGCGACGCGTCTCGAACGAACTCTTCGCCCACTGCTTTTGGGCTTTCGCCGCGCGAGCGATCCTCTCTCGCACTTCATCCGCCGTCATCGCGCGCATGTTCGGTCCCAGCAAACGCATGTTCCCCGGATCGTAACAAGGCACGCTGTCGCTCGGAAAAGGCGCGTTCGCGTCCCAGAACTCCCCGTCGATCCCGTTCTCTTCCTCGTCCGTGAGCTTGACGACGATCTTCGGCACTCTCGTGCGCCTGAGAAACCGCAAGACGACGGCGAAGACGAGGATAGAAAACCAAAAGTTGCGCTGATCGACCGCCACCTTCAACTGCGTGAGCGCCGCGCGCATGACCTCCGGCATCGGGACGTGATGCAAGAATTGAAACACTAGGTTCACGAGCTCGCTCGCCATCGCGAGCGGTCGTCGCCGCCGACGCGAAGTGAGGGCTCGACTGAAGTCGCGCGGGACGAACGTAATCTCGTCGAAACGATCCGCGCCGCGTCACTCTGTCGCGCGACGTACATGCCGTCGACGCGCGCGCGCGAGGAGAGCGAACGGGAAACGAGACCGCTCGTCGCGAGCGCGTGCGCTCGAGACGAGGGCGACATGGCGCGTGGGAGCGCGAAGAGACGCGCAACACCTCTCAACGAGAGACCGTCGTCGTCGGCGTTCGAGCGCACGCGCGGCGCGCTGTGCGTCGTCATCGCGTGCGCCGTCATCGGTCTGCTGTTCGCGGTGACGCCAGAGTCGACGCTCGCGAGGCGACGAGGGCCGGCGCACGCGGAGGGCACGCGCGCATTGGGCCTCGCGTCGGGAGCGCGAGACGACGGCGAGCCGAGAGTCTTCGCGTACGACGTCGTCGCTTCGTACAGGCACGATTCGAACGCGTTCACGCAGGGATTGACGATGTGTGGCACCGGTGTGCTGTGCGAGAGCACGGGAGCGGTGTCCGGGATGAAGAGCACGGTGCGCACGACGGAGCTCGCGAGCGGGAAGGTGTTGTCAACCGCACCGGTGGACGGCGCATTCGCCGAAGGTTTAGCGCGAGTGGGGAGAGACGTGCACGTCATCTCGTGGCGAACGAATAAAGGTTTTTCTTTCACGCTGCGAGGCGATGGTACGGTGGCGCCGACCGGTACTTTTGAGACACCGCTGAGCGACGGTTGGGGACTCGCCGAACTCGACGGCGACTTGTACGCGACGGACGCGACGGACAAGTTGCATGTCTTGAGTCCACCGCGACTCGACGGGGATACACTGACGAAGAAACGATCGATGACAGTGACGGATGATGGAAAACCAATGCGGTTTACGAACGAATTGGAAGCGATCGGTGGAGAAGTGTACGCGAACGTCATCGAGCGACCGTGCTTGGCTCGCATAGATCCCGCGAGCGGCAGAGTCACGGGGTGGGTGAATCTGTCGGGTTTGAAGGAGACGAGTCCGAACAACGGTCGAGGCGACGTGTTGAACGGTATCGCATACGATGAATCGAACGATAAACTTTACGTGACTGGGAAGATGTGGCCGACGCTGTTTGAAATTCGTCTCCGAGAGGTCACTTCGGACGAATCGCTGGACGAGGCACGAAGAGTGTGCACGCCATCCGCGTCTCTACCGCAGTACGGGTATCCGTGAGCGCGTATGAGTATAAAACATACTACGATAGTATTACTTATGGCATAGGTATAGTAGACACATTATCACTCTCTTAGACTTGTACAGCGAGACAACAGACGCTCGCCCGCTCGTCCCGTAGGGAAAACCATGCGCCGCGCGCGCAACAGCGTCTAGCCGAGCATATTTATGAGCAGGACCCACTTGTGCTTGATGGGATTATTCTTCACATCCCTTTTCTTTTTCTCCAAGTACTGATGTGTGATCAGAGACAGCACCGCGTGAATGCAATCGTACTCTTGCTTCTCGTCCAGGAGCGGCACGTCGATGATGAGATTCAAGTCGTCCGAAACCTTCACCAACCACTCATCGAGATCACCTCTCTCCTCGTGTTCGCTCGCGTCTCGAAAGAAGTGATGCGCTCCCGTCCGATGTAACTCCCGTTCGATCGTATCCGCGATCAAATCGACCGCCTTGACACAGATGATTTGTTCCGTCATCGGATTCAACAACGGAATGTGAACCAGGCGGTTGAGAAACGTCGCAATGACCCATCGCGTCGTCTGATCAATCTCGTGCGGTTCCGTCGGCGACGCCGTGTGCGCCAACGTGTCCGGTTGTTCACCTAACGTCGTCACGTGTTGCTTCGCGTGATCCATGAACTCGTCCTTCGACATCGTCCCCGCGGGCGCGATGCTCTCCACCATCGCCTTGCCCTCGTCGCTCGCGTGCCACTCTTGCAATTCGCGGTGCGCGTCCACGACGTTCTTTTGCACCACCGTCTTTTGCGTCAACATGTCAGACATCGCGCTCGACGCGCGCGGACGGTCGTTGTGAGCCACACCGTCCGCGGTCGCGCGCGCGCGGTGCGAGACGCGCCCGCGCGTCGTCGTCGACCGACGCGTCGATGATGACGGTCGAGATTTCTGACGATCGAAGACGCTCGTCGCGAGCGTCGTCGACGTGACGGCCATCGTGAGTCGTCGATCGGTGGGTGTGCGAATGCGAATGCAGAGAAAGTCGGTGTCGCGCGAGACGCGCGACGATCGAGGTCGTGCGCGGCGTCGAGTGGCGCGCGGCTGTCGCTGTTTCGATTCTGTTTGGTGATTGTTCGATGTGGCAATGTGACGAGTCATGACTCGATAAAGAGTGGGTCGGAAGAAGAGCAGAAGAAAGAGGGAAGACGGAAGAAACGAAATCAACCGACGCTCGTGGCGAATTGCAATAGTTGTTTTTTTTTGTTTTGCTAGGCGTTCGAGCGAGAACCGCGCGCGTGGATCGACAGTGTGTCGACCGATGCGAGCGGTGCGCGAGAACAGGCGCTTCTAAGAGTGGAACGCTCGAGCGGCGGCGCCGAGAAGCGGCGCGCGACGCGCTCGGGCACACAATCCCTAAGGAAATGAATAATCTGTGCGAAAGGTTTACGCCGCGGCCGCACCGGCAACAAGCTCAATGATTTCCGAGGTAATCTTGGCTTGGCGGGCGCGGTTGTAAACCAAAGACAAGTTCTTCTTGAGTTCCTTCGCGTTATCAGAGGCGGTGGACATCGCGTTCATGCGCGCCGCGAGCTCAGAGGCGAGAGACTCTTGGAGCGCACGGAGGATTTGGGAGTTCATGTAAAGCGGCATGAGCGCATCGAGGATCTGGTTCGGATCTTGCTCGAACTGCATGACACCCTCAAACTCGGAAACTTCCGTGTCGTTCGCCTCGCGCTTGACAGCGAATTGACCATCTTCAGAGGTGAGCTTGAAGATTTCATCGTTCGACGCGTCGACGCAGACACCATCGACGTTGCACACTTCACCTTCCTTGGAGAGCGGCAAGAGCGTTTGCACGGTCGGTTCCGCGGAGATGAGGGAGACGAATCGGGAATAGATCATCTCAACCTTGTCGACCTCCTCCGAGGTGAACTCCGCGAAGATTTCATCCGCGATGGTTTGCGCGTCTTGCGTGGACGGAGCTTGGCCCATGTCGAAACGCTTCACCAAGTTGTACTGCTCCTTGCGGCGGTTGAAGTAAACGCCACCCTTCTTACCGACGGTGATGAGCTTGGCTTCGACACCTTGAGCCTTGAGCTCGGCGACGCGTTGCTCCGTCTTGCGAATGATGAAGTTGTTGAAACCGCCGCACAAACCGCGGTCACCCGTGCACACGATGAGCATGCAAGACTTGACCGGGCGCTGCTTGGTCAACGGCACATCAACGTCTTCACCGGCCAACTTGCTGTTGATGGCGAACAAAACCTTCACCAAAGACTCGGAGAACGGGCGCGCGCCGATGACGGCGTCTTGCGCCTTGCGCACCTTCGCCGCGGCGACGAGCTTCATCGCGTCGGTAATCTTCTTCGTGTTACCGACGGAGGCGATGCGATCACGCATTTCCTTCGGGCTCGCGTTGCGAATCTACACATCGTTCAAAAAATAAACCCCGTCAGTCTCCGAGCTCGACATTCATTCGCTCGCCCCGCCGCCCCCGCGGCGTCCCAAACCCTCATCTCGGGATACGCATCATTCATCGGTCTATCCGTCCCACCCGCGAATCGATCGTCCGCGTCCACCGCGCCCGTCGTCCCGCGCGCGTCACCGGGTCACGAGACCGCGCGCCTCGACGAGACGTTCGTCCCGACCGATCGCCCGTCGCGACGCGCGCGCACACCACCCGCGCGCGCGCCCACGCGCGCGCCCGACATGGCGGATAACGCGCGCGTGACCCTACTCGGTCCCCGATGCGCGCATCCACCCACGATGACGCGCGCGCGACGCCACACCCGGCGCGCACACCGCGCACACCCCACGGAACTATTCTCGCGCGTCTATCCACACCGTCCCCACGCGCGCCGGTCCCTTCGCGCACGCGTCACCGTCGTCGATCCCGCGAGATTCGTGTCGATCCATCCGTTCGCGACCGCGATCTTCGCGCGCTCTTTTTTCCTCGCGTCGAGTCCACGCGCACGCACCACGAGCGAGCGCGGCTTGGCGGCCGGCGCGGTCGCGCGCGCGGTGACCTTGGTCGATCCGCGCGCGGTGGTCGAGGCGCGAGCGCCGAGCGCGGGGGCGAACACGACGGTGGTAGCCATCGGAGCGTCGATGAGTGCGGGGCGCGTCGCGCGCGGGCGCGGGGTCGGGGGCGGGGGGTGGACCCCTCTCGCATGGGGGTACACGTTGAGTCAGGACTCGCCAAGGTGCGTGCGGGGACGGTCGCGTCCATCGTCGGTCCTTCGATGGGAAATGATGGGGTGATGTGGATGTGGAGTATGGGATCGCATGGCGCACACGGCGCGGGAAATCGCGAGGCGGTTGGCGTCCTCGGTGGGCGAGGACGCGACGAGGAGACGGCGACGCGCGACGCGTCGTGATCATCGATGTGTACCGTACCTGCGCGACGCGGGATCGGGCGCTACGAGACGTCGGCGCGGAGGACGAGCTCGTGGTGGGTGATGTCCACCGGACCGCCGGCGGCGAGAAGGACGCTGGCGGCGTGGTCGGGGTCCGGGAACTGGCGAGGCTCGCACGGGGCGCCGCGCGCGCGCAGAGCGTCCCACGTTTCCTCGCGGTGCTGCGTCTCGCGAACGACGATGACCGCGCCGGATTGATCCCGCGCCGTGGTGTCGCAAAAGAATCGCGTCTCTCGCAGTCGAATGAGCACGCCGTCGACTCGAAGCCAAAATCTGAGGAGCACGTACCAACACTTGGGCATGACGCGCACCTTTAATCCGAGGTGCGCGACGCCGTTATCGTCGAGTTCGGACTCGTATAGCGTCAGCTCGTCATACATTTGGATGGGATCTCTCTCCGTGAGCATCCCGCGATCGATTCGTCTCTCTGTCGTCGTCCACGAAGGCGCGGGATCGACGCCCGCGTCGGCGACGACGCTTCCGCCGTACGGCGTCGTAAACGTCCAATCGTAACTCGCACTCTTCTCCGTCGAATTCCACGACGACGACGCCGGTGCCGCCGCTGTCGTCGACGGTTGCGTCGTCGCCGTCGCCGTCGCCGTCGACCCGTCGTTTTCTCCCGCGTCGCCGTCCCCAAAACGCTCCACGTGCGCTCTCGTCCACGTCTCCGCCGCCGCAACCTTCACCGCGGGCAAATCCAGCGCCACCCACTCTCGAAGCGCGTCCTCGGCGTGAAATCGAAGCGTCACCCCGCTCTCGTGCGTCAACTCCAGCGCGCTGTCGAAGAGCATCTCCGGCGTCGTCGGCGCGTTCGTGCTCAACTCCAGCGCCCGGATGCGCTCGCGATTCACTATGGGCGTCGCCGTGCTCGTCGCCCGCCATCCGCCTCCGCACGTCGCGGTCTCCACGCGCGCGTCTCTCAGCGACATCTTCCTCGTCGCTCGCGCGCGTCGACGTCGCGCGACGGACTGTGCCGACGCCCCGACCGTCGGGCGCGCAGCTCTCAGCTCTCAATTCGAGGCGCGCAGCTCTCAGCTCTCATTTCGAGACGCGCCGTCCGGGCGCGCGGCGAGCGTCACTCTCGAGCGATGACGCGACTCCGACGCGCGATGGACGCGTTTCGCGCCATCGCGGACCCGCTCGAGCGGTACGTGTACCTGCGCAAGCTCCAGCGCGGAGACACGGAGACGTTTTATCGAGCGCTCATCTCTCGGCCGCTCGAACTCATGCCGTTCGTGTACACGCCGACGGTGGGCGAGGCGTGCGAGCGGTATCACGATCTCCCGACGCCGGCGAATGGCGTGTACATCACGGCGGACGATGCGGGGGCGGTCGGGGCGAAGCTTCGGCGCCACTGGAAGGAGGAGATGGCGTGGTTGAGCCGAGGGGTCGGGGGCGCGTCGGCGGCGGCGAGAGCCGAGGGCGCGAGTCACGGGGACGAGCGCGTGGCGGTGGCGGTGGTGACGGACGGTGAACGAATTTTAGGGCTCGGAGATCTGGGCGCGGGGGGGATGGGGATCAGCGAGGGGAAGATTTTATTGTACACGGTGTGCGCCGGCGTGCACCCTTCGACGTGTCTGCCGGTGTGTCTTGACGTGGGGACGAATAATAAAAAGTTGCTCGAGGATCCGAATTATAAGGGATTGAGGAGAGAGAGGCTAAAGGGAGAGGCGTACGACGCTCTCGTGGATGAATTCATGCGAGAGATGCGCGCGTGGCAGCCGAATTGTTTGGTGCAGTTTGAGGACTTCGGGAACTCGAACGCGTTCCGGATATTAGAAAAGTATCGAACCACCGGTCCGTGCTTCAACGACGACATTCAAGGTACCGCGGCGATCACGCTCGCCGCGTTGTTGAGCGCGCTGCGAGCGACGAAGGGTGAGTTGGAAGATCAGAAGATATTATTTTACGGAGCGGGAGAAGCGGGCGTTGGCATCGGAGAGTTGATCGCCATGGCCATGGAAAAGACTGGTATGTCGCACAAAGATGCCATGGAGAGGTGCTATTTTATGGATAGTAAGGGACTGGTGTGCAAAAGTCGTCTCGACCGTTTGCAGCACCACAAGATACCGTTCGCGCACGACGTCGAATACCAACCAGATTTGGCGTCGGCGATTGCCGCCATCAAGCCCACCGCTTTGATCGGCGTGAGCACGATAGGCGGTGCGTTCACCGAGGACATCGTCAAGTCTATGTGCGCGCTAAACGAGCGACCGATCATATTCCCGCTCTCTAATCCCACGTCGAAGGCTGAGTGCACGTTTGAGCAAGCAATGGAGTGGAGCGACGGTAAAGTAGTCTTTGCGAGTGGATCGCCTTTCGATCCCGTCGTTCGTAAGCGCGACGGTGTCAAGGTTTTCCCCGCGCAAGCGAACAACGCGTACGTATTCCCGGCCCTCGGCTTCGCCGCCGCGCTCACGGACGCGTCTCAAGTCACTGATGATTTGTTCCTCGCCGCCGCCGAGTCGCTCTCTGCCATCACGTCGGACGCCGAGATCGACGCCGGCCATCTCTTCCCCGACATGGACTCCATTCGCGACGTCTCCGTCACGCTCACGGCTGAGATTTGCGAGATGATCGTCGCTAGAGGTCTCGGCCGCGCTCCAAAGGGTGTGAAGACGCACGACGACTGGTTGGCATACATTCAATCACACCAGTACCATCCGGGAGAGGAGAGTCTCGCGTCCAAACTTTGATTTCTTCCAAGCTATGGTCTCGAAAACAACGTGTTGTCATTTTATTCATTCATTCATTTATTCATCCATTCACGCGTTTGCCCGCTCGTTTCCCGTCACGTCCTGTCCCGCGGGTCGCGACGTCGAGGCGGACGTGACGGTTAAGGTCCGCACTCTCCCCCTCCTCGCGCGCGACAGAGGCGTCCCTGCGAATCATGGGCGCAAACGAATCGCGCGCGCGCGACGCCGGCGAGGCGTCCACGTCCTCGCGCGCGCGCGCGTCGTCGTCGTCGACGTCGACAGCGCGCGCGACCGAGAGCGTCGGGCCCGCCCTGGGATTCGCGCGTCTGTTTTCCCTCGCGCCGACGGCCAAGCGCGCGGCGCGCGCGGACCTGTACGTGCACCCGACCTACCTCGCTGAGCGCGTCCTCGCGTTTCAGCACACCGGACCGCGAGACGAGGGCGACGAGAGGTACGCGGCGGCGCTGCGAGAGAACGCGGCAGCGCTGCGACAGGCGCACCCGTCGGGACACGCCCTGCTCATTGCGTTGAACGGCGCGCTGACGTGGACGCGCGCGATGTACGATGATTTTGGGTGTTTTGTCGAGTTTCAATCGTTTTGGGAGCGTCCGCGGGGGGTGTGCGCGGGAGAGTTGGACAGCGTGTTGAGCGCGTGCTCGAGCGCGAAGAATTGGTTGGACATGTCGGAGTCCAACGTCGTGTGCTTTCACGTGCGCGCACACGACGGATTCGACGCGCCGGGCATGTTGCGTTATATCGTGGCGTGTTTTACCGCGTACGTGAGCGCGGAGGAGACGACGATCGATGAGGCATTCGGTGAGTTGCCGGCGCCGCCGCCGCGCGCGTTTACGCGCGAGCGAGGAGAGACGCCGTCTCGCGCGCAGCTGCGATACGGCGAGTACTTGTGTCGAACGGTCGACGCTCGAGGTCGAGGGGCCGAGCGCGATGCGTCGAAGAGGGATATCATTCCGGCGCGGCGATTGCGATTGAAACGACTCGTCATCGCTGGAGGTTTATCCATCGAACGAGGAGGATGGCGACCGTACGCGCTCGTCTCGTGCCGCGGGCACGTCGTCGGCAAGAGCTGGACGCAGGGCATCGCTCCCGATTGGCACGGCACGAGGCACGGACTCGTGCCGATCGGGATGGAGCTCGTGCGCACGGGGCATCAGTTCAACACGACGGTGGAGATGTCGGGAGGGCTCGTGCTCGAGGGCGACGTCGTCATCTCGGTGTTTCACTGGACGGGCGACGAAGCGAGAGACGAATTATCCCCCGTGATGACGTTCGCATTTCACACGGGCTTCGTCGATCTCAGCGACGATGCCACCGTCGTGCGCGTGACGCGAGACGAACTCGATTGTACGGACGAGACTTTGATACCTGAGGATTACTTTTTGGATTTAACCGTTCTCGCTGAAAATCGCGAGCGCGTCACCGAAAGCGTCAGTGTACAGACGACGCCGACCGTCGATGATGGTCGCGACGAACGGGAATCAACCCCGGCGAGCGTTCCTCCGCCGCCACCGCCGCCGCCACCGTTACGTCCGCCTTCGACACTCAAGGGACCACCGCCGTCGCCGCCGCCGCCACCGCTGCCACCGCCGCCACCGCCGCCGCCACCGCCGCCACCGCCGCCGCCGCCACCGCCGGGTTTGGCGCGACCAAAGTCGGTGCCGTCGCCACCATCCGCGCCACCGATACCGCCTCCACCGCCCCTCGGACAGTTCAAAGCGGTCTCGCTCGCCCCGAAACCCGTCGAGCGAGGGCTGACGCTGCGCAAAGTGTTTTGGGACAAGATTTCCGCGACGACGAACACGTGGTGGGAAAGCATCGACGGCGACGAGTTGAACGACGCCGAGAAGCACGCGCTCGTGAAACATTTCGAGATCAAGGCGGAGATCCGCAAGAAGGCGACGTCGAAGTCCAAAGACGCGCCGGGACTGCCGACGTTGATTCCGATTCCGCGAGCGAACAACATATCCATCATGCTCTCACGTTTCCCGATGACGGCCGACGAGATCGTCGAGGCGATTCGCGAGGGCGATCCGAACGACAGACTCACCATCGAGCGCTTGGCCGTATTGCTTCAGTGCGAGCCAAAGGAGGAAGAAGTCGCGGTGATGCACCGTTTCGACGGCGACGTCTCCGCGCTCACGCCGCCGGAGAAATTTTTAATGGATCTCGCCGGAATCGAGCGATTGGAGGAGAAGCTCGCGACGCTCGTGTACGTTCGTCAATTTCCAGAACTCTTGGCCGAGGCGTACGCCGGGTTAGAGGCCATCGACACCGCGTGTCGAGCGGTCACCGAGTCGAAAAGTTTACGGCGAGTCCTCGCGTGCGTCTTGCGCGTCGGCAACTTTTTAAACGCCGGCGGTTCGCTATCGACAACGAACGGCGTCACGCTCGATTCTCTCCACAAACTTCGCGACGTGCGCGCGACGTCGTCGTCGCGCGCGGGCGGCCTCACCCTGCTCGACGTCGTCGTCGAACTGGTCGACGCGCGACACGGCGAGACGTCTCTCGCCGAAGAGCTCGGCGCGTGTCAGCCGGCGAGTCGCGTCGCGCGCGTCGAACTCGAGGGCGTCATACGCACGCTCACGCGAGGCGTGACGCGAATCAAACTCGAAAGTGAAAAGTCCGGGCGCTTTCGAGGCTTCCTCGCGGATCTTGACGCTACGATCGACGCCCTCTCGTCCGAAGCCGCGCGCGTCGACGACGCCTTCGCCCGTTTCGCCGAACTCTGCGGCGAATCTCGACGCGCGCCCGAGGATATCTTCGCCAGTCTATGGGCGTTCGCGCGCGCGTGCGACGCGTCGAGAGACGCCAGAAAGCGCCGCACGTCCACGAAGCCCGCGTCATCGATCGCATCCTAGTTGCAGGCGCGGACGCGTCTTTCGCCTCGCGACGGGACGAAACGCGGGACGACGGGACACCGCCGCGCGTGTCCGCGTCTCGCCCGCCGACATGTCGCGCCCGGCGTCGCGTGCATTCACCCGCGCGTACGCTGCGCATTGGCTCCCCAACGGCGCGAGAGCGTGGCTCGAACGCGTCGAAAACGCCGCCTTTACGCGCGCGCTCATCGACACGATGAAAACCATTCCCTCGCTCGCCGGCCGAGAGGAGAGCACTGCGGCGCGCATCGCGTCTCGCGCGGCGGAATTGTACGACGAGGAGTCGTCCTCGCGCGCGGAGGCGCCCACAGACGCGGAGGCGACGCACGTCAAGACGGCGGCGCGCGCGTTGGCGACGTACGAGACGCTGCGACCGTTCTTGGGGAACGACGAGGCGACGCTGGAGCTGATGCGCACGCGAGCGGGCGCTGAAAAGACGGCGGTGACGATGAACGGTGGACTCGTGCACGGGGCGCTGATGTTGAGTAGGAATCGCGCGCAAACGTTGGCGGGGATGGTGGCCAACGTGACGAACGACTTGGCGCCCGGCGCGTGGACGCGAACGGATGATGACGACGGCGCGTCGTTCGCGACGACGACGTGCGCTTACCACACTTTTTTTGAAAAGAGAGACGTCACGTTCCTGACGACGACGACGTGCTGTTCGCTGGACGTGGAGGTGTGGTTTGGAAAGGTGGACGAGCCGACGGCGCGCGTCGAGCTCGCGGAATCGAAAGCGAACGGCGACGCGAGGTGCTGCATTCGCGTGCGCGCGTCGAGCGCGTGAACGCGCGAACGACGGACGGCGCTTTCCGACGGCGCTCGAGGCGCGGTCCGCATGTAACAACACGAGAATAGCTGTAGTTCTATAGTCTACGCGAAACGCGCGAGGTAGTTGCCGACCGCGTCACTCGTTCGCGCGCACCCATGCGCGCGCCGACGTCCTCCGCCGACGCGACCGACGCGTCGACATCGTCCGCGTCGCGATTCGATCCATCGTCGCTGCACGGCAGGCTCGTCCACGGCACGTGCGGCTGGGCGGCCGCGAGTCAGCGATTATCCATCTACACCTCGGCCGAGGCGCAGACGGGCGAGTCGCGGCTTCCTCGCTACGCCGAGCGCTTCGGATTCGTCGAGATCGATTCCACGACGTACGCCGTGCCGAATCCCGACGTCGTTCGGCGGTGGGTGGAGGCGACGCCCGATGGGTTCGTCTTCGTCGTCAAGGCGTTTGGTGGATTTTGCGCGTCCACCGTCGACGCGCGGTCGCTGCCGCGGGACGTGCGCGAGGCGACGACGTCGACGCCGTCGGGCCGGTTGTCGTACGCGTCCATGTCGTCTCGAGCGAAGTCGATGCTGTGGGATCGATTTAACGAGGCGTTGGCGCCCATTCGAGACGCCGGGAAACTCGGGTGCGTGGTGTTTCAATTTCATCTGTCGCAGGGCGTCTCGGAGACGCTCAAGGCGCACGTGTTGGAGTGTCGTTCAAGATTACTCGACGGAACGAGAGTGGCGGTGGAGTTTCGCGATCGAGCGTGGTTGGAGGGCGACGTCGGCGACGCCACGGCGAGATGGTGTCGCGAACACGATTTATGTCTCGTCTGCGCCGACGAACTCGAACACGAGACGTTTCAGCGGGACCGCGATCAGAGAGGGCTTCCACCGGGCGCGACGCGTCGACGCATGCCCACGAGAATAGAATCCACGGTGGAGTGGGGTTCGCTCGTGCGCGTACACCGGCGTCACGGCACGACGGAGCGCGTGTTGGACGAGGAGGAGATTGCGTTTTGGGCCGCCAACCTCGACGCGCTCAGACCCGCGCGTGGTCCCATTTGGTTCGCCTGGGGCACCGAATGGCGCGACGCTCCCTTACAAAACGCCCGCGCGCTCGACACCGCCGCGGGCGACGCCTGGTCGTACGATTGGTACGGCACGCGTCGTCTCCGCCCGTCGAGGGCGAAGACGAAACCGTCGGCGGCCGAGTCCGCCATCGCGTCCCTCTTCGCCCGAGCGCCACCGCCGAGACCGCGCGACGCGTCGGCGTCATCATCGTCGTCTATTCGCGCGACGAACGCGTCGTCGTCGCGCACCATCGCCGATCTCTGGGCGCGCGCGTCTCGAGACCCGACGTAGCCTCTTCGAGTAACAGAAGAACCGTTAGAGCCATCCGAATCGTCGCGCGCGCGAGACGGCGTCGCGTCGCGTCTCGACATGTCCCCCGACCGCGCGACACCGAGAACCGCGTCGTCCGCGTCGTCCGCGTCGTCCGCGCTCGACGACGCGCGCGTCGCCGCGGTGCTGGCGCGCGTCGCGAGCGTCAAGGCTCGAAGCGATGCGCTCGTGGAGAAACACGTCGCGGCGCGCGACGTCGCTCGCGCGGATGCGGGCGCGCTCGACGTGGACGCGCTCGTCGATGGATTGGACGCGCTTCGCGTGACGCCCGAGGTGACGACGCGTCCGATCGCGCGCGTGCAGACGCCGCCGCCGCTGGTGCCGAGGAGGCACCGGCGAACGGTGTCGACGTCGGCGGCGGTTTCGGAAGAGGGAGAGAAGAGCGCCGCGACGCGAGAGATGGTTCGAGTCGGGCTCGTGCACGACGAAGCGATGGAATTGCACGAAAAGGAGGGACACTTTGAACAGCCGGCGAGGCACAGGGTGGTGGTGAACGAAATGAAGGCGCAACATCTGTATGAACAGTGTTCGCGAATAGCGGCGCGCGAGGCGACGGAGGACGAGCTTCTTTTGGCGCACTCGAGCGAACACGTGACGTTCGTCGCGGAGGCATTCGACGAAGAGGGTGAAAGCGTGCAGGTGATGACTGGGGAGAACGTGTTCGGGGACGATATATTTTTTACGCGACACACCGCCGCGGGGGCGAGGATGGCGGCGGGATGCGTCGTCGAGGCGTGTTCGGCGGTGTGTCGAGGCGAGTGCGATCGAGCGTTCGCGGTGGTTCGTCCGCCGGGACATCACGCGGTGTGCGCGCAGGCGATGGGCTTTTGTTTTTTTAACAACTGCGTCGTCGCCGCTCGAGCCGCGATGCGCGAGGACGCGAGTATCACGCGCGTGTGTATCTTGGATTGGGACGTGCACCACGGAAACGGCTCGCAGGATTTGACGATCGACGACGAGAACATCATGTACATTTCGTTGCATCGTTACGGCGACGGATTCTATCCGGGCACGGGCGCGCCGACGGAATTAGGCGCGAAGGGTACGAACGTAAACGTCGGGTGGAGCGAAAAGGGACTGGGCGATGCGGATTATCTAGCGGCGTTTGACGTCGTCATCGAGCCGGTGTTGAATTCCTTTGCCCCAGACTTGATCATAATTGCGGCTGGATTCGACGCCGCGGACGGGGATCCGTTGGGCGGCATGATGGTCACGACGCGCGGGTACATGCACATGACGAAGCGGCTCGTCGGGATTCAATCGCGAGTCGTCGTCGCGCTCGAAGGTGGTTACGCTCTTCGTCCTCTGGCGACGTGCGCGGCGGCGACCTTGCGTGGTCTCTTGGGAGAAGAGCCCGAACCCATAAGCTCTCGGTCTCGACCACGAAAGACGTCGATCGCGCTGTTGACGCGACTCGCCGACGCGCTCGGCGAACATTGGAGCGTCTTCAAAAGCGAGAGTTACAAAGAGTCTGTCCGGAACGTCGCGAAACGCGCGACGGTCGTCGGCTCGGTGAAAGAATATCCAGTTGGACGTCGCGCAAAACCGACCAGTTCGTCGTCATCGACGCAGACCACGGTTGTGAGTTCGAGTTGACGTCGACGATTTAACATTCGTGCCGGCGTTTTTTGTGGCGCTTTAGAGTACATACAATTACAACATCGATGTAAAGACGTCTACTCCGGCTTACGTCCGACGATGACCGCCGCCGCACCGAATGGAAACATTCTCGACGCCTCCACCGCCTCGCACCCCAACGTTTCAAGCTCGGCCACCACCTCTTCCGGCGTTCGCGCCGCCAATATGGAACGCCCGAGATACTCGTACGCCTTTCTCTCCCCGTTGAGCATCGCCCCGATCAACGGCAACATCACTCGCAACCACGCTCGAAGCAACCATCCGAACGCACCGCGAGGCGGAAACGCGTCGACGATCGCGATCATCCCGCCCGGTTTCACGACGCGAAGCATGTTTTCGAGCGCGCCGGAAAAATCTGGGAAATTTCTCAGCGTGTAACACGTCACCGCCGCGTCGAACGAGCCTTCCTCGAACGCCTCGTCCAACTTCGCCGCGTCCATCACCTCGAACGCGTTGTTTGGCATCTTCCTTCGCGCCTCTCGAATCATCCCGGGCGAACAATCGACGCCGACGACGTCGACGGCGAGGTGCGTGAGTTGGCCAAACATGACAGCCTCCGTCACGTTACCCGTCCCGCATCCGACGTCCAACACGCGCGCGCCCCGTTTCAACACGACTCTCCCATTCGGTAGCGCGTTGAACACCGCTCTGTATCCACTCTCGAGCGCGCGCGCGCGCCACGCGTCGACGAATCCCAACGCGAGCCATCCATTCACGACGTCGTACGTGTCGGCGACGCGATCGAACATCTCTCGAACGAACTCGAGCTTGGGCGCGCCGGTCATCGTCGTCCCCTCGCGGGCGGTCGCGCGCTCGTACGCACCCATCGCGCGCGCCCTCTCGCGCGACGTCGTCTGTCGCGCCCATCGTGCTCGAAAAACCTCAAACCCATCGCGCGTCGCATCGCGTCACACTCGCGCGCGCGCCGCCCACCGTTCGTCGCGACACGCGTACGAATCGACGCGTCGATCGAGCGCGCACGTCTCGCGCGCATCGTCATGTCCGCCGCCGCGCCCGCGTCGACGACGACGACGACGCGCATGACGTCGAGAGGAGGTCATCCGCAGCGTCGCGTCGTCCGAGCGACCGAAATGCGCGTTCTGCGTCGCGCGCGCGTCGCCGCGCGCGCGTCGGCGAGCTCAAACACCGCGCGCGTGTCCCAACGAGCCGCCTTCGATGACGCCGTGCGCGATGGACGCAACGTCGTGCCGCTCTTTCGACGAATGTTTGACGATCAGTTGACACCCATCCTGGCGTATCGATTGTTGGTCAAGGAGGATGAGCGCGAAGCGCCGAGCTTTTTGCTCGAGTCCGTCGTCGGTGGCACGCAGATCGGTCGGTTTTCGTTCTTGGGGAGACGACCGGCGATGGAGGTGACGGCGAAGGAGTACGAGGTGACGGTGACGAATCACGGAACCGGGGAGAGCGAGACGACGCGAGAGGTCGACCCGATGGAGGTGATGAAGAGGATAAGCGAGGATTGGCGACCGTGTAAGACGTCGGGATTGCCGGATTGTTTTGCCGGTGGATGGGTTGGGTTCACTGGGTACGATACCGTGCGTTATCAGTATCAGAGTAAGCTGGGTTTCGATGGGGCGCCGACGGACGACAGGGCGCTTCCGGATATTCACCTGGGTCTGTACAAGGACGTCGTGGTGTTCGATAACGCCACGAAACAGCTGTACGTCGTGCACTGGGTGATGACGGACGAGTACAAGAGCACGGATGAGGCGTACGAGCGAGGCATGGACGCTTTGGACGCGATGATTGCTGATTTGCACCCGGCAAAGTCGCCGGATTTGCAGCAAGGGTACGTCAACTTGGAGCTCAACCAGCGACCGAGCGAGCCGAAGGATAGCACGATGACGAAGGATGAGTTTCTGGGCGCGGTGGCGGCGACGAAGGAACACATCAAGGCGGGTGATATTTTCCAGCTCGTGCTCAGTCATAGATTTCAGCGTCAAACGCGCGTGGATCCGTTCGAGGTGTACCGGGCACTGCGCGTCGTGAACCCCTCCCCGTACATGATTTATTACCAAGGTCGAGATTGCATCTTGGTCGCGTCGAGCCCGGAAATTTTGTGCCGCGTGGACAAGGAACGCACGGTGGTCAACCGTCCGCTCGCGGGCACGCGCATGCGTGGTAAAACGCAGGAAGAGGATGAGGCGCTCGAGGTGGACCTATTGGCGGATGAGAAGGAGCGCGCGGAACACGTCATGCTCGTCGATCTCGGTCGCAACGACGTCGGGCGCGTGTCCAAGGCTGGAACCGTCAAAGTGGAGAAACTCATGGAGATTGAGCGATACTCTCACGTCATGCACATTTCCTCGACGGTGACGGGTAGCTTGATAGATAACCTCGGGCCGTGGGACGTCCTTCGCGCGGCGCTTCCCGCGGGTACGGTGAGCGGTGCGCCCAAGGTGCGGGCGATGCAAATCATCGACGATTTGGAAGTAACGCGCCGCGGTCCGTACGGAGGTGGTATAGGTTACGTCGGTTTCACCGGTGAGATGGACATGGCGCTCGCGCTTCGAACGATGGTGATTCCGACGCGTCAAGCGAAGGAGAGCGCCGGGTCGAGAGAATGGATGATTCACCTCCAGGCTGGCGCGGGCATCGTCGCCGACTCGAACCCGGAAAGCGAATATCAAGAGACGGTGAACAAGGCGGCGGCGCTCGGGAGAGCCATCGACTTGGCGGAGTCCGCCTTCACCGACTAATTTGTCGGTCGCGACTTGTTTATATTTCACATGGCTAAACATTTCTTTGAATCACGCGCGCGCTCTCGCTCCTCGTCCCATTCACTGAGAAGACCCAGTCTTTTGTTTCTTGTTCGGGCGACCTTTCGCGAAGTAGCCGGGTGCGCGCTGTTTGTGAGCGGTACCTCTTTTTCCGCGCTTCGTCTTCTTTTTCGTTTTCGGCGTCTCCTCTTCAGCCTGTCCTTCTTCTGACTCGGACACCGAAACTTCTGCTCCACTAACATCCTCCACTTCTTCGACGCGCGCGCGCTTCTTTCCCCGCGCCTCCCTTTCGGCCGTTTGCTTTTGCTCTCTCGCGGCGCGTTTTCGGCCGAGGTCGACATACTTGGGAAAGTCGAGCGCCACACCACGAATCGCGCCCGGATTCTTCGGAGGTTTCCTACCCTTGCACCAGGAAGGGTCCATCTTTACGATGCGTCGAAGAAGAAATCCGTGTCTACTATCCACGGGCGCGGTGATGACCGTGAAGGCGTGTTCAAAAGCGCTCTTCACTTGTCTGCACGCGTACGAATTCCTGCCGAGGTCGTTCGTCTCATCTTGAGGATCTTCGATGGCCCACAGAAACGGTCTGTTTTCTTCAAACATCCCCTTATCGCGCTTCTTGAAAAAGCCAGGACCCTTCCCACCGCAAGAGATTCCGACTTCGTCGGCGTTGAGCCGACGCCCGAAGAGCTCGAAAAAGTCAATCAAGAGCGTCCCGAGGCATCCTTCGCTGGCGTCGCTTGCGCCGTGCGAACCGGCCCATGTTGACTTGCACGTCGTGTTGTGTAATTGCAAGTGCGCCATAACCATGCACAGTAATGCGTACGAACCGATACCGCCCGAGTACACTTCGTTGAGTCCTCGCTGGTGAAGAAACGCCTTCAAAACCGTCGTGAGAGGTCGCAACGCCGGAAAACGTTTCATGTTATCACGCACTATTTCCGCGCTCGCCGGTCCGTTCGCGACGTCAAAGCTGATATCAAATTGGTGTCCACTCTGGACTTCCTCAAATTTCACGATGGGCACTCGTGCCTTGGCGATGAGTTGGATTTTCCGCGCCATGCCTTTCCGCGCCAACGAGATGGCCAACGCCTTCAAACACAGCGCTGGGTTCTTCGCACCGCTGTCCAAAATAACGGCATCGATGTCCGAGCTTGGTAGATACATACCGGTGGCGAAGGATCCGTGCACTTCGAATCGCGCGTCGGGCCAAATGTCTTTGACGATGTCTCGAACTCGTTCCACCGCCGCTGCTCGAGACGCGGCTTCATCCTCCGTCGGTTCCAAGTACCGACTAAAATCGACGATCTCTTGATGCAACCGTATCAGCGGAGATTGTAAATTTCCCAAACGCTCTACCGTGCCCGGTGGACACCAACGCGGATTCTCGTTCGGGTCAAAGTGCTCCTCCTCGGGCGCCTCCTCCTCGGCGTTCTCCACGAGCGCCTCCACCGCCGTGGCGCTCGCGCTCCCCGGCTCGTTTCGTATCGGCGTCGAATCCAAATACGAAAAATCAATCACATCGTCCCCTAGTCCACCCTCAGTCACCGGTAACACGCGCTGTTCCTTTTTCGCGCCGCCTATTCTCGACCGAGTCGTGTCGAGCGTCGACGCGCCGAGCCCGAGCCCGAGCCCGAGCCCGAGCCCGAGTCCTCCCGTCACCCGCTCGTACTTGGGCGCCTCGATCTCTCCGGCCTCCGGCATCGTGTGCAACGCCCCGATGTCTTCCCCGACCTAGGCTTCCTCCTCGTTCGTCTCGTTCTCCGTGTCTTCCTCGTCGTCGCTAGGGCGCCCCGCCTTCGCCTTCGCCTCGGCCCGTTTCGCCCGCCACGAGCTCACCGCCCGGCGCAAGATGCTGAACGCGAGCGACGCCGCGAGTAAAAGATTTCCAATCTGTCTCGCCCGCTCCTCGTTCTTCAGGCGCGCGCGCTCCTCGACGAATTCAGGCACGTCTTCGAGCGTCACCGGCTGCGCGTCTTGCGCGGTGGAAAACGTCGCCCGCGAGCTCGTGGACTCGCTCGCAGCCTTGGAGACGGTAAACGCGCCCTCCTTTTTTCCGTCTCGACGCGCGCCCATCGACGATCGCCTCGCGTCGCGCGTTCGCGTTCGGTCGTTCGCTCGCGAATGCCGACCGCCGACCGGCGGCCGCCCGTTCACGCGCGCGTCCACACACGCCGCCGCGCGTCGTGGACCGGTCGTCGTCACCGTCGGTCGACGATCGACGTCGTTCCTCGACGTTTCGCGCACTCGACGCGCGCCATGGCGGACGCGCGCGACGACGACGCGCGCGCGAGCGCGGACGCATCGCTACCGGTCGTGCGCATCCTCGACGGACGCGCCCTGGTGTACGACGCCGACGACGCGGTGACGCTCCGCGTCGAGCGGCGGCTGGTCGGCGCCATGGTCGGCGCGTTGCCCGGGTACAGATCGCAGGACGTGGCCAAGGGTCTGCCGCTGGAGCTGTGCGCGGAGGAGGCGGCGCTGTGCGCCGAGCGCGGGTGGGCGCGGTTGACGGGCGAGCGGGACGGGTCGACGGAGGCGTTCGAGGCGCACAGGACGCGCGTGGACGGTGACGTGCGCGTCGCGTCGACGTCGAACGCGGCGCAAGAGCAGGCGAAGGCGAAGGCGAAGGCGAAGAGACAGTCGAGAGGGTGGGGCGGCGGCGGCGGCGGAAATAAAAAGGCAAAGGCAAAACCGGCGGCGGCGAACGTCGTCGGGTGGCAGAAGGCGATGTCTGGAACGTCGTACGTGAGTTTGCCGTTACAGAGTTGCGGTGATGGGGACGCCGCGCGCACGGGGTGGACGTTTCCGTCGACGAGGGCGGAGAAGGAGCGGTACGCGGTGTTTAAGGATTTGCACGACAAGGCGTTTTACTTGACGTCGGGGACGAAATTTGGGAGTGATTTCTTGGCGTACCCGGGAGATCCAATTTTGTTTCACGCGCATTATACCGTGCGCATAGTGTCTTGGGACAGAGTGATGCACCCGCTTATGATTTCCGCGTCGACGAGGATGTCTAATGCTGCGCGGAAGAATTTCGTCGTCGCCGCCGTCCGCGCGGCGGACGAGTCGGATCAAAATTTTGAAGTGCACTACTTCACGCTCGAGGCAGACGTCGACTTATCGTCGAATAGAGGATACTAATAGGTGGTTGAAATATTTACACGTTCTTCGTAGCTAACTGAGCCTCTAAATCGAGGATGGCGCTCTCGATGGCGACGCACTTTCGCGTCGTCACGTACCACTCCTTTTCTAGCTGGGTAAACTCCTTCGCCGCCGCCTCCTGCTGAAGCTTACGCTGTACGTTCAACTCATTCACCGCTGTCTTCGCCCGCGCCAACTCCTCCTCGTACGATTTCAGCGTCGCTTCCGCCCACGCGTTTCTCGCACGCCACGCCGCTGGCGCGTACTTCAAACCCAACTCTAAATTCGTCAGCCGCGTCGCCTGGTGCTCCAACTGCGCGCGCGCGTTATCGATCGCCGCTCCCCACGCGTCGACGTCATTTCGCTTGTTCTGCGGCGGCGGATCCAAACGATACCGCAGCGTGTCCGGGATCGGCATCGATTCCCCTCGCTCGACCCGCGCGAGCTCCTCTCGCACCAACGCCATCGCTTCGAGATCCAGCGCCTTGGCCGGCGCGAGCGACTCGAGATAATCTTTCCCTCGCTTTGGCATCCGTCGCATCTCCTCTGCGACGAGTTGATCGACGCGCGGGCGCCAGTCGGTGCCCAAGTCGTCCACGTACGGCAGCGCGGCGGCGGTCTCCTCGGACGCGCCCGTCCACTCCCTGTTCGCCACCGACGCGGACGCGGACGCCGGGAGCGCCGAGACCGCGGTCGTCGTCGTCCTCGTCGTCGTCTTCATCGCGCTCGACCTCGCGCGTCGTCGGCGACGGTCGGCGCGAAGTGTGGTCGTCATTCGCCGACCGACGGCGAGAAGATGAGCGCGAGGCACCGCGACGTCCTCGTCGCCGCGCTCGAACGATTAAACCTCACGCTCGATGAGGATGAGATCGAGTACGTCGCGAGCGGCGCGGTGGAGGACGACGAGCGCGGGACGACGGTGGCGCGCGATGAGTTTGTGGACTTTTCTTGGCCCGTCTTCGCGGCGCTCCTCGACGACGACGAGGCGCGCGCGCAGGCGGTGGCGGGGGAGATTCACGACGCGTTCGACGCGAACGAGACGACACCGGTCGAGGCGGAGGCGTCGACGACGCGAACGCCGGTGTTTTTGGGCGAGGGATGGTCGAAACAGGAGGAGGCGGAGAAGAGGGCGAGAGACAAGGAGCGAAGCGAGGCGGGAAAAATGTTCGTCATGAGCGCGGTCGGGACGTCCGGGACGTTTGAATCGAGCGCGGAGGCGAAGGACAAGGAGAGGTCAAAGCGACAGGGCGAGCGGTTGGCGGCGGAGGCGGAGAGGGAGAGAAAGGAAATGCGCGAGGAATTGTCGGCAGCGCGCGCGAAGGCAGCGCAGTTGCGAGTCGACGGCAAAGGGAAAACGTTGGCGAATATCGATCTGGGACCGTTTAACCTTCCGAATCCGGGAGGCGGTGCTGATCTCATCGAGGATGCGTCGCTCACGCTGACGCCGGGACGTCGTTATGGTTTGATTGGTCGCAACGGCAAGGGAAAGAGTACGCTCTTGAAACACATCGCGGCTCGACGCGTGCAGGGCATCGACGAGGCGTACAGCGTGCACTACGTGACCCAAGAGGTCGAGCTCGACGAAGAGGAAGAATCCATGCTACCGGGAGAGATCGTTTTGCGCGCTGATTTGCAGAGAGGATTACTATTGGATGAACAGGCGCGTCTTGAGTCGAGCGAAGACGTGAACGAGCTCGCGCGTCTACAAGAAGTCAACGCGAAACTCGACGCCATAGGCGCGGCTAGCGCACCGGCGCGGGTCGCCGTATTGTTGAAGAACCTCGGCTTTTCGGATGCGCTCATTGCTCGACCGATGAAGGCGCTCTCGGGCGGGTGGCGCGTGCGAACCGCGTTGGCCGCCGCGCTCTTCGCCGAGCCCGACGTGCTCTTGCTCGATGAGCCGACGAACCACTTGTCCATCTCGGCCGTGATGTTTTTGAGTCGAGAGCTATCGACGAATCCGGTGTGGGAATCGAGAATCATCGTCACGGTGAGTCACGATCGACACTTTTTAGACGAAGTGACGACGGATAGCTTGCACATATCCGGCGCCGCGAAGCGACTCACGTCGCACAGGATGGCGTACAGCGCGTGGGCGAAGAAGCGTCGCGAGCAACAACTCGCGCTTGGTCGACGCGTCGAGCAGCGCACGGAAAAGATTGCCGCGCTCCAAGCGTTCGCGAACCACGGGTTCAAGTACGGCGGTTCCTCGTCGGCGATCGGCGCGATGAAAAAGCGCGAGAAGGAGGCGCACAAGCTCGAGCTCGAGGCGGAGACAGAGGCGGATTTGATGGCAGATTTGGAAGAAGACGCAGAGCTGGCGCTCAATCTCCAAGCCGGCGGAGAACTGCGTCAAAGCATCGTGCGTTTTGATGGCATCGCGTTCAAGTACCCGGGCGCGGAGGACGAGAACGATTTGTTCTCCGACGTTGACTTGAGCGTTGACGCCAAATCTCGCGTCGTCTTGCTCGGCGAAAACGGTCAGGGTAAGACGACGATGGTCAAGCTGATGACGGCCGCCCTCGAACCGACGGGTGGGCTTATCACTCGAGACCAAGGTGCGCGCGTATGTTTGGTGAATCAGCACCACGCCGAACAGCTCGCGTTTGACAAGACGCCGCTCGCGTTCATGCTCGACAAGTTTCCGGGGGACGGCAGTTACGCGCACGAACAACAACTCCGCAGTCATCTGAGCGGATGCGGCGTGCTCACAGAGTTACAAAACGTACCTGCGCTCGCGCTCTCCGGTGGACAGAAATCCCGCGTCGCGATGGCGGCCGTCTCGTATCAGAAACCGCACCTCATCATTCTCGACGAGCCGACGAACAACTTGGATTTGGAATCGTGCGAGGCGCTCGCAGAGGCGATCGAAAACTTCAAAGGTGGTGTGGTCCTGGTGAGCCACGATCAATACTTTGTCGAGCGCGTAGCGAAGGAGGTTCTCGTCATCGAGGGCGGCGCTGTGAAACGATTGGATTCCTTCGCGTCGTACAAAAAATCCATAGCGAAAAAGCTCGCGGCGACGGCGTAGACGCATTCGCATGACTTCATCCGCGTGATGATAAACTATATGCTTGTAGTGATAGATTAATTCGTAGCGCGTGACGTGTGAGGTTATTATGTGAGCTGGTCAAATGCAGATTAATCAAACTACCTAGACGTTCGTTTCGGGCGTCTAAATCGTCTCTCTCCAGAGTTCGAGCGGGTCGGTCGTGGACGTCTACCACTCGAAATCCGCCGCGGGGTTGTCGCCAGACTCGGAATCGGAGTCATCTTGGAACAAACCCTTCTCACGCAAGTAACCGATGGCCGCGGTCAACGCGTTATCCTTAAACTTCAAGTAAAACTTGCCGTTTTCGGTGTCCTCGGAAACTACGCACGTCGCCCACGTCGCCGTGGAGGTTTCGTCCGGCTTACCGCCGACACCACCGCCGAGGTCGGTGTCACACACAGATTGCATCCATTCAGTCGCGTTCAACTGATCCTTCAATTGATCCGCAACGTACGCAACCATCGCAATCTTGTTCGTTTGGTCGTTGTGTCCGATGATGAGCTTGGAGATGTGTCCCGAGCAACCCTTGCGCTCTTCTTCGTTGGACGGATCCGGGATCGCGTTCATGCCCTCCATGGACACCTCGAGCAACGCGAGGTTATCACCAGCCTCCGTCATGCGCGTGCAAAAGCACGTGAGACCGGACATATCGGCCGCGCCCTCGATCTCGACGCCCTTCTTCCCGCCCTCCTTGAGGGCCTTGGCAACCTTCTTCTCCGCGATGCCCGCCGCCTTGGCGGCGTCGCACTTCGGCCATTCCTGCGTCACGCCGCGCACACACCACCCATCGTCAGTCGTTCGTCCACCACGCACCACACACTCGATCCTCCGCGCACGCATCCACCCATCCCGAGACGAGCACTAGAACCTCTCTCGATCCGATCGTCATCCGTCATCCATCATCCTTTCCCAGTCCCACGCCGAGATCACCCGACGCGCGCACGTCCACCCATCGCGACCACCGCGAGACGTACCGTGGTGAAAGACATATCGTCCGTCTGATGCGCGCGCGCGTGGTGATGTGCCGACGCGCGCGCTTCCGTCACACCATCCATCCACCGAGCGCATCCATCGTCGATCGGCGGCGGCGCCGAGAGGTCGCATCT
>Ga0255774_10000335_pt1 | contig 43120 bp, 34 predicted proteins | sample 101ome_17_FD_179972 | JGI IMG/M metagenome (GOLD analysis project Ga0255774, IMG submission 179972) | Coastal salt marsh microbial communities from the Groves Creek Marsh, Skidaway Island, Georgia - 101407AT metaG (version 2) | ecosystem: Environmental > Aquatic > Marine > Intertidal zone >... | reverse complement strand
GAGGGTCACGGCAAGCGAGAGATGGACGACCTGCTCCACGCCCTCTACAACAAAGGGCTCATTGAGAGCAACGCTGAACTCGGCGATATCCTGTCGCTGGGCACCGAAGACGTGCTCAGCCGACGTTTGCAAGCCCAAGTCTACTACAAGGGGCTGGCCTGCTCCATGAAGCAAGCCCGCCAGTTGGTGACGCATGGACAGATCTGCATTGGCGACCAAAAGGTCACGATTCCTTCCTACCCGGTCACCCGGGACGAAGAAGGCGATTTGCGCTACCACCCCTCCTCGGCTCTCAACGACCCCAACCACGCCATTCGCCAAGCCATCGAAGGTCGCCGCGAAATGGCGGAATATGCTGAGGAAGGCGTTGACCCCGAGGCGACCCCCGAATTCGCTGAGGAAGTTCGTGTGGCGGCTGAAGCCTCCAACGAAGCCATCAAGCAAGGAGGCGATGAGTGATGACGCGCAAAGCCATTGTCAACATCTTCAGTTCGTACAACAACATCCTCATGACGGCAACCGACCTGACCGGCGCCGAGACCATCACCACCTGCAACGGCGGTGAAGTTGTCAAGGCCGGCAAGGACAAGGGCGGCCAGTTCGCAGCCACCCGATCCGCTGAGCGCATGGCCGATGCATTGCGCGACAAGGAGTTCACCGAGCTCATCGTCAAGTACCGTGCACCCGGCGGTAACCTCTCCAACAACACGGGCCCCGGCGCCCAAGCCGCCATCCGCGCCTTGACCCGTGCCGGCATGACCATCACTCGCATCGAAGACGTCACCCCCATCGCCCACGACGGGACCAAGAAGAAGGGCGGCCGACGTGGCCGACGCGTCTGAGGACGGAGCGTGAGCAACATGAAAACCGAAATCGTCGAAGGCTGGCCCCAAGGCCACGAAATCCGCATTCTCATCTCGGACACCGATGCCGCTCAGGTGAACGCCATTCGCCGAGCTCTTATCGCCGATGTCCCCAAACTTGCCATCACCCGCGTGGACTTCTCCCAAGGCGTGACGCAAGACAACAAAGGCGAAGTTGTGGAATCGGTCAACGTGCTTCCCGATGAAGTGCTGGCCCACCGATTGGCCATGATCCCCATCCCCACCAACATGGACGAAGGCCTTGTGTTCCCCGATGCGTGCGAGAACTGCAAGGACGTTGTTGAGAAGGACAAGGGTTGCCCCATGTGCCAGGTGCTCTACACCCTCTCTGCTCGCGGTCCGTCAGCCGACTCGGACGACGAACTTCGAACGGTGTACGCCGGTGACATCACCACCATTTCCGACCCTGTGTTCGACATCCGTGAGGAGCACAAAACCATCCCCCTGACCGTGCTTTCCAAGGGTCAGTTCCTTGAATTCTATGCGTTCGCTGTTCTGGGCCGAGGTCGAGACCACGCCAAGTGGTCCCCCGTCGCCGCTGTGGGCTTCCGACCGCAACAGGTGGCCGTGCTCAAGAACGCCAAAGCCGCCGAGACCTTGTTTGGCCTGGGCCTGACCACCACGGACGGCACGCCCATCGATGCCAAACTCTTCGGCAAGGACAAGAAGGTCACCAACATCAACCATGTGATGGACCTCGAGAAGGCCCTCCACCAAGTGGGCCACGGAACCGGCCGTGAAGCCGATTTCGCCGATGGCATCGTGATGGAAACCGTTGACAACGCCTACGTCTTTTCCTACGAAACCGATGGCAGTTTGGACCCCGTGACGGCGTTCAACATGGCTCTGGACGAACTCGCCGGCCGGTTTGACACCATCAAGCAACAACTTGACGGTGCACTCGCTTGATGGCGCTTCCCATCCTTGATGGGCTCAACCGGTCGTGACATCGCATGGCCGATGACTTGACCGTGCGGCAAGGCGGCCATGTGACCTTGTTGTTCACGGTGGAGAGCGACCAACGCTTGCCCCGAGATCAGGGAAGTTGTGGCGCAGGGTTTTCCATTCACCATGGGGTTCAAGCCACTGGGCGGTTGGTCGTTCAAACCAACGACCTGTCGCCCTCCGAAGGGGAGGTCCCCGACGAGCGAACCGAACCACCGATGCCAAAATCCTCGGTCATCTCCATCCTTGACCGGCACGGGCAATCGATTGCCACCGATGCCATCTACCGATCCTACCTCGAGGCGTGCCGTTACGCCAAACTCTTGCGTCCGAATGAATCCTTGCACCTTGAATTGCAACTCGAGTGCCCACTCAGCCAGGGCTTCGGCATGTCCGCTGCTGGGCTCATGGCCTTGGGTGACTTGCTGCACCGTTTGACGGGACGCGGTGCACGGCGTCAATACCTCATCATCGCTCATCAAATTGAACGCCGCCACAGCGGCGGGTTGGGCGATGTCTTGGGGGCGTCGGTGGGCGGTGTGGAACTACGAACGCATCCCGGTGCGCCGGGGTGGCCCGGTCAGGCGCGATCGTTTGACGCTGACATGCCGGTGTTGCTGGCCTGGACGCCAAGCGAACACCGTCACACATCGTCCTACATCGACGATCCCGGTTGGAAGCAGGCCATCACCGAAGCCGGGCGAAGCAGCGTTCAGCGGCTCAAGGCACAACCCTGGTCAGCCGATGTGTGGCCGATGTTGCTCGACGAAGCGAAGGTCTTCGCCGGGACTTCTGGCATGGTGGACGAACCCATGCGCGCAGCGTTGCTCACGACCGTTGAAACGGCCGTTGACGCCTTGGGAATGAACGATGATGTGGCCGTCCGCCTGTGCATGCTGGGAACGTCCGTCGCTGTGATCCCCTGTGCGTTCCCCTCAACTGTGGATCCATCCGCCTTGAAGCACCTCGCCGAGCGATGTGAGGCAGCTGGTGTCGCCACCCTCCTCACGCATCTGGGTTCGACTCACTCAACCGACTGAGGTCGAGGGGGCTGGCGTCGAGCATCAACACGCCGGGCAGGTAGAGGTTCTCGCAAAATCCGTGACGAAACACGATGGCACCCGAGCCCCATTCGTCGATGTAGCGTTGCATTTGCTTCTTCATTTTTTTCCGCTGGAAGTCCACATCTGCACCGTAGAAGTGCTTGGCATCGATCCAAGCCACCGGTTGACCGTTGATTGTCACGTCGTCCAAAAAGAGAAGATCCGGGGTCCTCACGGGCCGCCCGTGTTCCGCTTGTTGCTCTTTGACCATCTCAGGTTGGCGACGCAATTTCACGCCTTGTGATTCAAACCAATCGGAGAGAATGTCCTCGAACAAGTCGGCACGAAGCTGGGTTTCGGACTGGTCCACATTGGACACGCGATCGGCCGCCTCGGCCGTTTCAAATTCGGCTTGCTCTCTCGCCTTCATCGATGAAGGGTCGCGAAAACTTTCCTTGATCTTGTTCTTTGACCACCCGTTGGCCTCCAACACAACACGGAACACGTTCATCGGAGGAAAATCGTATTTTTTCGAGAGGTCGAGGATGCTGGTGCCGTTTCGGTACAGCTTGCCCAATTCCTTCCCTTTGCTCTTGAGGCGTCCGTGAGAATACACGGTCTTCTGCTGCAGAAGCGCGGAGCGCAAGGAAAGGGCTTGATCGGTGTTCATGGGCTCGGACTCAACGAAACGGGCGATCTCCTCCACGCGTTCGTCGCTCACCCAGCCAAATTCACCGCGCCGAACCACCTTGCCTGCGACCTTTTCCTCGCAGGCGAGGGGGACCGGTTCAACCGCCCAATCAAAAGAAAACGAAGTCGGTTCAACCGGCGCTTCGGGAAAGCCCATGGGAGGTGGCGATCGCTTGAACCGGTCGCGTGCACGGCTGTCCATCACCTTGACACGAAAGGCTTCGCGCTCCTCAAGGCCGGCACGCTTGGGGCCACCGTACCGTTGGCGCCGTCCACCTGCGGACCGCCGTTGCCTGGGTTGACGCCGATGGTCATGTTGACTCATGCAGTCCCCTCCGACCGACGCCACATGAAGCCTTGGATGCGAAGTTCGGGTCATGTTGACGATTGGTTCAAATGCAACATCAGGGATGTAAAGCCATGCGGTTGGAACAGCGCACGGCCACTGCCCTCGCCCTGCTGTTGCTCGTGGCGCTGATGCCAAACACCCCTGCATCCTTTCCCGAGACCCCAGCGTCCCGAACATTCGCAACAAGTTCCGACGGGTCGCTGGCTGGCTGGTTAGCGGCCGGCGACGGTCAGAGCAGCGAACGCATCCACGACATGGTGGCCTTGGAGGACGGCCACATGCTGATGGTGGGCTCCTTTGAGCAAGACATCAACTTCCACGGCGATGTTGAGGGCTTCTCCACCAACGATACGGAACTCGGAGCCTTTGGTGAAGACATGTTCGTCGCATGGGTGGCGGAAAACGGCACCTGGACCCGAAGCCTTTCGGTCAGCTCTGGGTACTTCGATGGACTCCATGAAGTCGAACGCCTGACCGACGGCACCCTTGTTGTTGCAGGACGGTTCTGCGACCTCTCGTTTGGCGAATCTTGCAACCTCACCCTTGACGGTTGGGGCTCGATCAACAAAACCGATGATAATGACCCGAGCGCACTGATGATCGCCGCCATGTCCCCCGACGGCACCTGGCTGTGGGCTCGTGCCTTCAGCAACGCCTTCGACATGACGGTCCTCGATGTTGAAGCGACGAGTTCCAACACGGTCCATATCGCCGTGTCGCATCGGGGCGAACTCCTGTTCAACAACGAGACTTCACCTGCCTCATCCGAAATTGAGACTGTGGCGCTGTTGGGGATGGACCACAACGGCGAGGATTTGTTCCTCCACACCGTGACCTCAAGCAACTCGCTGGAGTACGGTGGTGTCCTGTGCGAGGACCGACTTGGCCGTACCTATTTCGGAACACCGTTCCTTGGCGTGATTTTGTTTGACGACAACAATGAACACACCAGCCAAGGCGATGGCGACAGCGTGATGGCACAGTACGACGAAGACGGGTGGGCTTGGTCCACGACGGTTTCGGGACAAGGTGACCAATCGGTCACCGATTGCGAAGCATCACACGATGACGGGGTGACCGTGGTTGGGGACTACCAGCAACGTGCGAATTTCTCAGGAACCGTCATCCCCGAGGCCACGTGGGTGGACATCTTCGAAGCCACGCTTTCATCGGGTGGAGCGTGGACTTCAGCCATGGGGTACGGTGGCAACGGGGCCGAACACGCCGTGGGCGTTCATGTCACACCGCAAGGCGAAACGATGGTCTTGGGACGAACATCGTCTGCGCTGACGCTGGGCACCACCACGTTGATGGATTTGGACGGCATCAACGACGGATCCCATTACGACATCTTCCTCGCTCAACACCGCCCCAACGGCGTGTGGGATTGGGCGGTTCAAGGGGGCGGAGCAGGCAACGACGTCCCCCTCGGCTTGGCCGTCAGTGCGTCCGGTTCGCCCGTCGTTTCATTCATCGCCAACGATGACGGCGACTACGGCATCCACGCATTTGAGCAACGGTATGCTTACGATTTCGGGGTCTGGATGTACGTCACGGACATCGATGCCGATGGCGTGCTGGACGGGGAGGACAACTGCCCCAACATCGGCAATCCCGACCAGTTGAACCGGGACGGCGATGCGTTCGGCGATGCGTGCGACGACGACGACGACAACGATTTGTTGCCCGACGATGTTGACGCGTGCCCAAGGGGCAACGTGGGCTGGGACAGTCGCTTGGTGAGCAACGACCACGACGGAGACGGGTGCATCGACGACAACGAAGATTTTGATGACGATGAAGACGGTATCTTTGACGTGAACGACCTGTGCCCCAAAGGGCCGGTCGGCTGGGTGTCCACCCCAGAAAACGATGTTGAAAGCGACGGTTGTTCGGACACCGACATCGACGAAGACGGCTTCATCGACCAACAGGACAACTGCCCCAACGTCAACAATCCGACGCAAGCCGACCTTGACGGGGACGGCAGCGGGGACCCCTGCGACGCGGACATGGACGGGGACGGTATCAACAACCTCGGTGACCGTTGTCCGTACGATGCGGACCTTTGGTCATCCAACCCAACGATCGACTACGACGGCGACGGTTGCTTGGACGACGGCAGCGACAACGACGATGATGGCGACGGGGTTGACGACAACGACGACCGCTGTCCATACGGCGCGCGCAACTGGGAGGACAACGCCAGCGAGGTTGACAACGACGGCGATGGATGCGCCGATGGTCTGGAGGACGACGACGACGACAACGATGGGTTGCTCGACCCGGTGGATGCGTGCCCTCGAGGCATGGTCGGTCCAGCGGCAGCGGGGCAGGACCGCGACGGGGACGGGTGCATCGATGCGGTGGAGGACGACGATGACGACGGGGACGGTGTCCTCGACCCGGTGGATGCGTGCCCCCTCACCGCCTTGGGCGCCGAGGTGGCGAGCACTGGATGCAGCCAAGTCCAACTCGATGACGACAACGACGGTGTGTCCAATGCGGCCGATTTCTGCTTGAACAGCCCTGAAGGGGCGATTGTCGACGTTCGGGGGTGCACGCAAACCCTCTCGGTTGAAAGCCAAAGCGACGATGGTGGCTTGGGTATCGCTGGCTGGCTGTTCGTGTTGGCCGGCGCCGTGTTGGCCGTGGCGCTCATCAACAGCCAACGACGGCCGGGACCGCCACTGCCTCGCCCCACCCCTCCGCCACGACCGGTTGGTCTGGACGATGCCACGGCCGAGTCCGAGTGAATCAAGCGTACACAATGGCCGGTGAGAGGGGCATGGCCGATCCAGCTCGCGATGTGGTGTCGGCCTCGCTTTCGCCCAACACGACGGTCACCGATTCGAGGTTCAGTTCTTGAGCGATGAAGTCGGCAGCAGCGCTCAGCACAGCGGCTTCGTCGAGGGGGGACCGGACCACCAGCCGGGAGGCGTCGTCCCACTTGAACACTTGAGGCAGCATTTTCTTGCCCCAGAAGCCCATGATTTCGCCCTTGCGCTCACCCTGTGTCAGCGGATGCTCGGCGAGGACGGGCATGAACTGCTTGGGATGACCGCCTTCGTGAACGAAGTCGAGCGCCGTTCGGGCCAACACGCGTTTCCACTCGGGCGACGTCACCACGGTGGCGGAAGTCGCCGGCCCACCGAGATGCCGCTCGGCCACACCTTGCACGCGCCGTGCTTGATCAAGGAAGTCGCGCATGTACTGCTCAGCAGCGATGCGCCCACGGTCTCCATCGCTCATGGGTTCAGGAAGCGCGAGTTCGCTCCCTGCAACGTACGTTGCGGACGGGTGGGCAACCGTGGCCCACCACTCCTCGGCCAAGTGAGGCGTTGAAACGGACAACATCTGTGCCCAGAGCGGCAGCATGGCTTCGGCCAGTTCAGGGTTGCCACCGCCTCGGCGGACGTACCAGTTGATGTCCTTGATGAGGTCGTAGTGGGAAATCTCCACCGCACGGCGAAGGTCGTAGGCATCCATGGCCGCCACGAACTCATGCAGCCGTTGCTTGAACCGAGCGTTCATCCAACCGTCCATCGACGTTGCTCCCACCGTCCAGGACCGCAATGTTTCGGGCAGATGCTGGAGTTGAACCATCACCCGATGGTTGGCCTCCAGGGCTGCGTCCGACCAGTCCATCCCTGCAGTGGGGTTGGCCGCGAAGAGAATGAACAAACGCACGGTGTCGGCACCGTACTGTTCGATCATGGCCTCGGGCGACACCGTGTTGCCCACCGATTTGCTCATCTTGGCCGAGCGACTGCCCAGCGCTTCTCCGCAGTGAGGGCACGGAGAACCTTCGTGGTCAACCGAAAGGGTCACACCGCAATCGGCACAGAACGGTGCCGCCTTGTTCACCATGCCTTGACACAGCAATTCATTGAACGGCTCGTCCACCGATGTGAGGCCCAAATCGCGCAGGGCTTTGGTCATGAACCGAGCGTAAATGAGGTGCATTTGAGCATGCTCAATGCCGCCGCAGTAGAAGTCCACTTGCATCCAGTGGTCGGCCACAGCTTGAGCAAACGCCTCGTCATCGTTCAGCGCATCGGTGTAACGCAAGAAGTACCACGAGGAATCGATGAACGTGTCCATCGTGTCGGTTTCGCGACGCGCCGGCTGACCGCAGGTCGGGCAGTCAGCGTTGACAAAGGAGGGAGAGGTTTCCAACGGGTTGCCTTGGCCAAACACCACATCCCTCGGCAACTCGACCGGTAGGTCCTCTGCGGGCACAGGAACCGCACCGCAGGCGTCGCAGTGAATGATGGGAATGGGGGTGCCCCAGTACCGTTGGCGGGAGATCAACCACGGGCGAATCTTCCAGTTGATCGTCTTTTCACCGTGGTCGGCCTTCACCAGCGCCTGACAGACAGCGTCCTTGGCCAAATCGCCGTAGAGCCCATCGAAGCCTTCAAACGGCGAATTCACCATGTAGCCCAACTCGGTTTCAGCGGCCTCGACGGCGCCGTCCGCGGGGTCGTCTTCGTCCATGACCAGCACCCGCTTGATGGGGATGCCGTACGTCTTGGCGAAATCGAAATCGCGCTCATCATGTGCCGGAACGGCCATGACCGCCCCGGTTCCGTAGGTGGCGATGACAAAGTTACCGAACCAGATGGGCAGGTGTTCACCCGTGAGGGGGTGAGCGGCGTACCGCCCTGAAAACACGCCCTTCTTCTTGTTCATGTTCTTGATGCGGTCGAACTCCGACATGCTCGCCACTTCGTCGTGCAGCGCCTTCCATCCGGCTTCGTGCTCCGTGCCCTCAACCAGCGACTGAGCCAATGGATGCTCGGGTGCCAGGGTCACGAAGGTGGAACCGAACAACGTGTCGGGTCGGGTGGTGTACACCTCAAAGGACACGTCGCTGTCGACCACGTCAAAGGTGATGTTGGCGCCTTCGGACCGGCCCAGCCAGTCCCTTTGAAGCGATTTCACATGTTCTGGAAACTTGATGGTGTCCAAGCCGTCGTGAAGTTGCTGACAGTATTCGGGCAGATCAAGGAACCATTGGCTCATGCCTTTCTGTTCCACCGGGCCGTTGCAGCGCCAACACCGCCCGGCCTTGACCTGTTCATTGGCGAGCACGGTCGTGCAGGATTCGCACCAGTTCACCGGAGCGAATTCACGCCGGGCGAGGCCCTTCTCGTAAAATTTGGTGAAAAACCACTGATTCCAGCGGTAGTACCGTGGATCGTGGCTCTTCAACGTTCGACGCCAATCGTAGGAGAACCCCATGCGCTTGATCTGCTGGGTGATGGAGGCCATGTTGCGCTCGGTGATGTCGTGAGGGTGACCGCCCTCGGAAATGGCGGCGTTTTCGGCGGGCATGCCGAAGGAATCGAAACCCATCGGGTAAAGGACATCAAAGCCCCTCATGCGCTTGTAACGGGCCACTGCGTCGCCGATGGAGTAATTCCGGACGTGCCCCATGTGCATCTTACCGGAGGGGTACGGGTACATCTCCAAACAATAGAAGGATGGGCGCCCCTCGCGAATCTCGGCGTCGAAGAGCCCGGCATCGGCCCATTTCTTCTGCCATCCAACCTCGTCAATGCTGGCTTGCTCTGCGGCCATGCGGCGGTCCTCCTTCAGGATGGTTGACCCAGCAAAACGGCGCTAATGAAGACCGCGCATGCACCGACTCCTGTCCCCGTGGCCAACGAGGCCACTGGTTCAGCGGAAATCGTCGCTGGTTTCGAGGAGGAAGACGGCCTCACGGGTCAACTTGTAGCGCTGCTTGACGCCCATTTTTCGCCGCTCCACCAGACCGTATTTCTCAAGCGTCCGGAGGTGATGCGAAACGAGTTGTTGACTCTTCTCGAGCCGCTTCGCCAGCTCTGCTTGGGTGGGGAATTGACCGAGACCGCCGTCGTGATCGAGCAAGGTCAGAATTTTCCCTTGGAGGCTGTTGGGGTCGGGCGACAGCGGTGGGACCGGGAGGTCTTCTTCGCGCATGTTGGGGTGGAGTTGGGACGTCAGGGGGTAGTACCGCACCAATCGACCGTCCTTCTTGCGCCACACGTTTTCTTCGTTTTCGAGGATGCGCAGATGGTGTGAAATCTGGCCGTTGCTCATGTCGAGGGCACTCATCAACGCCCGGAAGTGGCACCCGGGGTTGGCGGTCAAGTACCCCATCAAGCGCCCCCGTTGGTACCGGCCGTCGGTGGTCTCGTGGGTTTTACCGATCAAGCCAAGGAACCACAAACCCGCCAGCGTGGAGGGGATGCGCAGTCCTTCGTTGCTGGCGACCACGACCCCCAGCATGGACAGCAGCGAGACGGTCACAACGGCACCGACCACGGCCACGGGCTCCACCGTAATGGCGGCCGCAGGTGCGTCCTGCGGTACATCGCTGCTCTGTTCGACGGATGCCTCCGTGTTGGCTGCAAGCGGGGTTTCCATCACGACCTCGTCCACGTTCAGGGACATGGCCGCATACGATGCGCACGCTGGGGCAGGCTCGGTCGAGCGGACAGTGTAGATGCCCTGCACGGTGGGGGAGGGCGTCCACTGGCCTGCACCGATCGCGGTGGAAAGCAAGTACATGGTGCCGGCTTCTTCCAACACCCAGCAGGTGCCTTGTTCCGTCAGCAAGCCGGACCATTGGCCGGCCACCGTGAACGTGGAGGTGCCCGTGGTTTCCTCAACGGTGGATGGCTCAACGGGGACTGGGCCCTCGTGGAGGAACGCCACGGCAGCAGCGATGCGACCTGAGGTCACCAAGGTGACTTCCATGGTGTACTGACCGGGGTTGAGCAGGGTCAAGTCGCCTTGCTGCGTGCTGAACGTGACCGGGGGGAAGGTCAAGGTGCTGTTGGCGGGGAGGATCAGCGAACGGCCGTCGTAGTCGTTGCACATCGTATCGTAGCGGTGTTGAGCCTCGCCATCGCCGTCCGAGAACGTCAGCACCAGCGAACAGGCTTCCACCATACGCAGTGTAGCGCCTTGGCCGCTGTTGGTCAACTCGACGCTGACGAGGTAGGTGCTCTCGTTGACGGTTTGAACCGAAGGGGCGAGCGCCATGGCCTCAACACTGGCGCAGGCATCGTACCCCGCGTTGTCGTGATGCATCGACGTCGAAGCCATCAATCCCAACTCAGGGAGGGTCGCCACGACCAACAAGCGACCGGAAGGAAGGTGGCACCCATCGGTGTCGCGGAAATCCCACTGCGTCATCGAGTAAATTTCACGGCTGCTTGGCTCGAGCGTTGACTCCAGGTTGATGCTGTTGCAGGCGGTGTTTTGACCGGCGTCATGCACCAAGGCTCCCGAATCATCGAAGACCCAGTAGGTGGATTTGCAACTCTGGGTAAAACGCAGGGTTTGGTCCTCATTGGAGGTGGACGTCAGCACCAACTGGGGAGAAAACACCTCCCCCGCTGCGTAGGGTTGGTCGGGGCCTTGAACGCCCGTCACCGACAATTCAGCGTGTGGAGGCACCGCGTCCAGTTGAGGTTCAACCGTCGCAGCAACGCTGTGTTCATTGCCCTGAACGGTCACCTCAACGTAAGTGGCTTCGTCGCTCCAGACGGCTTGGTGCCCCAGGTACAACACCTCGCCGGGCATCATGGTGGTCACGCCAGCAAAACACGCAGGCCCCACACCAAGGACACCGTTGACCTCGAGTTCAAGCACGCACGGGGGCAGCCCATCCACGGCCACTTCGGTGCTGGTGGGGTTCGTCATGGACATGACCACAAGGGAGGGCGTGCCGGTCGTCGAGGTCGGATGAACCGTCAGCCGGAGCTCCAAACCTTCGGGTACGGTGACGGGGGTATGGACCTCGGCGTCCACAAACCGTGAGAGCCCAGTGGCGGTGTGGTGCGCCTCCACGCGGTACGCCCCGCTGGGCAACCAATCGCCATCTGCATCCTGCATTGACCAGGTCAGCGGGTCCATCGATCGGGTTTCTCCTGCAAACAGGTCGAACCCACGAGCCCGGTCCAAACATGCCGAGGTGCCGTCAAACACCGTGACGCCCATGGCGTTGTGGACGCGGAGCACCACGTCGCAGGACGGGTCGTTGGGAACGGACTCGGTGGCATCGCCCAGGTTGACGAACGCCACGTCAAGCACCAAAGGGTGGTTCACGTCGTACCATCCGCCGACGGAGGGGGATGAGGCCACCACATCCAACGTCACGGGTGCGGATTGAGCGGTTGATGGAACGGCACTCACCATCGAAGCAAACAACACCAGCAGGACCAACCACGTTGGCGTACGCTGGAGCGTCATGGGCGATTGAAGGGCACTCCCCTTTGAAAGCCCAGCGGTGCAAACCGTGCGTAGCCGCTCACAGCTCATCGAGCGACACCATGGTGGGGATGGCCGCTTCCTGCGCCGCTTGCTGCTGCATTTCGTGCTGCTTCCATTGAGGGAGGCCCTCCTGGCCTTCCCAACCCAAAGCTCGAGCCTCGGCGAAGTTGCCCTCGGCGACGTAGTGTTGGATCCATGCCTGACGGCGCTCCTCTTCTTCCTCGAAGGAGGCCTGCACCAGTTGCTCTTCCCGCTTGGACGCCACCGCCTTGCGGCGGCCGGCGGCCTTGGACAGCTGAGCCACAAAGATGAGGGCCAGCATGAAGACAATGGCACCGCCCATGTAGACCAGCGTGTTGTCGCCCGAAGCCAGCAAGGAACCCGTTTCCTCACCGTTGGAAGCGGCGTTGGGGTCGGAGGTAATGGCGCAGGTCACGGCGCTTCGGGCGCCTTCGAAGATCTCAGGATCCCACACACAAGGGTCGTTGAGGTCGGACACACCGTCGCCATCGGAATCGACGCAACCAAACACGTCAACGTACGAGGTGCCGGCTTCGCGCTGGCACTCATCGGGTTGGTAGGCGGGCAGGGGCGTGTCCGTGTCGTTGGCGCCCACGGGCAGGTAGAACACGTTGTCACCGTAGCCGTCACCGTCGAAGTCGTTCCATTGCGACACACGGAGCGGGAAGTTATCGACGCGGTTGAAGCTGCTGAGGTTGTCGCCCCAACCGTCGCCGTCGACGTCGGACCACTGGCTGGCGATGCTGGGGAAGGCGTCGCCGCGCTGGTCACGCAGCACGATGACCTCACCGACGTTTTCCTCGTCAGCCACCGTTCGGTTGGTGAAGAAGTAGTTGTCACCCCATCCGTCGCCATCGGTGTCGGCCCACTGTTCGCCGTCCTCAGGGAAGGCGTCGTCCTCGTCGGCCCAGCCATCGCCGTCGCTGTCAGGACAGCCCTGGCGGGCGTTCTCGTAGGAGGACCCAGCGACGTCAACGCAGTCGTCGCCGCTCGGCACGCGCTGGTTGTCGCCGTAACCGTCACCGTCGCTGTCGACCCACTGGAAGGGATCGTCGGGGAAGGCGTCGACCGGGTCAGAGTACCCGTCGAGGTCCGAATCGGGGCACCCGCGGGATTCGGGGTTCTGGGATTCGCCGTAATCCATTGGGCACAGGTCGCCGTTCGTGCCGTCGAGGTTGTCACCGTAGCCGTCGCCGTCCTCATCAGCCCACTGCGTGGCATCGGTGGGGAAGGCATCGCCGTTGACACCGCCGGGGTTGTCGCCGTATCCATCTTGGTCGCTGTCGGCCCACTGGCTGCTTTCGTCGGGGAACAGATCGGGGTTGTTACCGCTGGCGTTGTCACCGCGGTTGTCGCCGTCTCGGTCCGACCATTGCGTGGGGTCGTCGGGGAAGGGGTCGCCTGCATTGGAGTAACCGTCGTTGTCCCGGTCAGCGCAGCCGAGCCGGTCGATGGTGGAGGTCCCTGCCGAAGAGGGGCAATCGTCGGCATTGTTGCCCGTAACGTTGCTGCCGAACCCGTCGTTGTCTTCATCGCACCATTGGGTGGCATCGTCAGGGAACGCATCGGCGCCGAAGCAGTCGGTCGTCGGGCCCCAACCGGGCGTGGGGTTGGAGTAGCCGTCACCGTCGCTGTCGACGCAGCCCAACCGGTCGTACTGTGAGGTGCCGGGCTCGTCCGGGCACGCATCGGCACGGTCGCTGTTTTGATTGTCACCGTAGCCGTCGCCATCGGAGTCCATGTGCTGGGTTCGGTCCAATGGGAAAGCGTCGGGCATCCCGGCGTCGGTCACCAGTGCACCTGGCCATTCTGCCGGACGGCCGGCCGTCCAGGATGCGTTGGCGTAATTGTCACCCCAGCCGTCGCCGTCGGTGTCGTTCCACTGGGTGGCGTCGTTGGGGAACGCGTCACCGCTTTGGTTGACATGGAGTTGGTAGTCGTTGACGTCATAGAGGTAGTTGTCGCCCCAGCCGTCGCCGTCGCTGTCGGCCCATTGAGCTGCATCGTTGGGGAAGGCGTCGGCGCCGTCCGTGGTCTCCCAAGCGCCCGAAACGGGGTCGGAATATCCGTCGCCGTCGGTGTCCAAACACCCGAACCTGTCGTTGGAGGAGGTGCCGGCCAAGGCCACACAGGCATCGGGTTGGTTGGCAGGCGCTGGGTTATCGCCGTAGCCGTCACCGTCGGTGTCGTTCCATTGTGTGTCGTCGTCGGGGAAAGCATCGACGATGCCATCGCCTTGGTCGGTTGAATTGTACCCGTCGTTGTCCGGGTCGAGGTCGGCGTGCCAGAAGTAGACACCCTCATCGTTTCGGCCCACGGAGAGCACGAGGTCGTAGCCGCCGGGGTGCCACGAAAGACCGTTGTGTTGGCCGCAGTTGTTGCCTTGGAAGGAACTGCACCCCCCTGGCCGGGGGGTGGAGATCGAGTCAACGGTGGTCCCCGTGGTGACCTCGTAAATCATGGTCGTGGCGCCTTCTGCACCGTACCAACCAAGCGCAAAGGCCACCTGCGTTCCGTCGGGAGAGAATTCGGCGTCGTAACATGACGTCGAGCCCGTCTTGGCGAGGATGCTAGCGCCGTCATCGAGGCGCCAGACGCGCAACTGTGAACCGGAGCCCCAGGCAGCTGAGCACGCCGCGACGAGGTTACCGTCCGGGGAAACATCAACTGCGTTGTAGTTCTGATTGCCTGCGGAGAGGGTGCGAATCGTGAGTTGATTGCTCGTGTTCACCACGTACACCTCACCGTCGCCGCCGACCACCATACGACGGCCGTCGGGTGAAACCGCCACCGAAGAGAACGTGTTGGCATTGCCGGGCGTGAATTCATCGTAGATGGTGCCCGTTGCCGTGTCAACCAACATCACGGCACAGCCGGAGCACCCGCCACCACCACCGCCGCTTTGTTCGTCCACCACAGCGAACGCCGTGCTGTTGGGGAAAAAGGCGACATCCGAATAGGTGCGGCTGCCCCCGCTTTGGGTGATGCCTGAGTGGACGACGGTCAAGTTGGTGGCGTGGAGCAAGGCGGCGGTGTCGTCCGACAGGGTGGCGGCGATGAACGCGCCGTCGGGGGACCATGCCACGCTGTTGACCGCAGCGTTTTGACCGGACACGAGGACCGTGGAGGACACGACGATGGTGTGCGTCGTCGTGTTCCAGATGCGCACACGGTCGTCCGAGGCGGTGGCGACCAGTTCACCATCGGGACTGTGGTCGGCTGCGAAGTGGTCGTAGGAGGTGGTGATGGCCATTTGTTCGACGAAATTTGGGTTCGTGGTGGTCCAAGGATCCGCCACGTCCGAAGTGCCGTCGCCGTCGGCGTCAGGGCAACCGACCCGGTCCACGGTCGAGGTCCCGGCCGCATACGGACAGTCATCGAGGGTGTCGTCCACGCCGTCACCGTCGGCATCGGCTGCTGAAGCGCCTAGAGGCAGGAGCGAGGCCACCATCAAAAACCCCAAGAGGAGGGCGAGCAGACGAGGTTGCTGGACGGTCGGTTTGGCCATAGAACCCCATCTCTGTGTAAATTAAAGGGTATCGGTCAAGTTGTGCCTTCGTGCATCAGGAATGTAACGGTCCAGCAGAGGACGGAAGGCTTCAACCATGGCGAAGGCTTCGCACGACCATGGCTGGCGACCTGCCCAAGGTGAACGTCGCCGCCTCCGACCGGGTGCTGTTGCATCTGTTGGATTGCGACGGGTGGGCCGACCGGTTCATCGTGCCCCCGAGCATGACACGCCCCGGCATCGCCGAAGCCTGCGCCCAGCACCCCCCCAACGTCAGCCGAACCATGCGCAACCTGTTGCGCGATGAATTGGTGGAGGAACACACACGAAGCGTGGAAGGGGATGAACGCCGCCAAAAGACCTGGCAGCTCACTTCGGCCGGACGAAAAGAAGCCAAACACCGGAAAAAACATCTTTCTTCGACCAAAATCCTGCTGCGCAACAAAGAAGGCGACCTGTTGGAGGTCAAAGCCGACGAGGTCCCGGGACTGCTCAAGACGAACATGACGCTGTTGCAAATCCTGCTGCACGCCCAGCACGAGGGCGTCTTGACGTTCGGCGACATTCGTTTTGGCGCCATCACGTCCGAGGACGGCGAGTCCAAGCCGCCCGGTCGCTTGCTACCGTTGGTCGGGGTTCATGCGACCTACGCCAACGTCCCACCCACCACGCGACCGGTGTACGGACGCGATGCCGAACTGGATGCGATGCGCACCTGGCACAACGACCGGCGCCCGGCCATGTTGATCCACGGCATCGCCGGCATTGGCAAGTCCACCCTTGTGGCCCGCTGGCTGCAGGACCACCTCGAGGCGGACGCCAACCTCTCGGTGTGCTGGTACACCTGCCAGCCGTGGGACCGGTCCTTGGGGCTGGCGACGAGTTTGCTCCACCGCTTCGGCATCGACGAATCGCACGACCCGTACGGACTCATCGACACCCTCCCCCTTTCACCGGGCGCCTCGATGGACATCGACGCGTGGCGGCGGCGGTTGCTCGCCTACCTCACCGACGCCAACACCATTCGGGAGCGGTTCGGGGAGCGGTCCGGCGGACCACCGCCCTATTGGCTCATCGTGCTGGACGACGTCCACTACATCAGCGAGCACGCCAAGCATCTGTTGTCCTCGCTGATTCAACTGGCCCAGCAAGCACCGCTCCGAATCGTCTTCATCTCGCGGACCACCCTCAACTTCTACGACCGGCGGGACGTGCACATTCGGGACAATGTCCGTGAGTTGGCATTGAGCGGATTGAGCGTCGAGGCCATCGCCAGTTGGATGGCCACGCTGGAGGCTTCGAACACCACGGCTGAGGACGTTCACACGGCCACCGGAGGTCACCCGCTCGCGTTGGAACTGCTCGAACTCTACGGCCAACCCACGCACGGAGACTGGTTGAGGTTCCTCGATGAGGAAATCCTCACGCGTCTGCCCGACCAAGACAAGGAACTCCTCGCCACCCTGGCCGTTGCTGAAGCCCCCGTGCCGTGGGAAACGCTCGCCGACGCCGTCGAGTGGGACGGTGCACCCCCGGCGTCGCTGCTGAAGCACGGGCTGTTGCTGGAGTTGGAGGAAGGCATGTGGTTGCACGAAGCCCTTCGGGAGCGGTTGCTGCGCGAAGTGGGTTCAACCAAATCGGAGCGAAGAGCTCGGTTGTCTTGATTCAGAAGTCGTCAGCGGACATGACTTCGTCGATCCACGCCATCAAGGCGGGCTTCTTCATGCCCCCCGATTTGTTGCTCACCATCGTGCCGTTGTGGTAGATGAAGAGCGACGGGATGCTGCGAACGCCGAGCGAAGCGGCGGTGGCAGGGTTAGCGTCCGTGTCAACCTTGGCCACGAGCAACTCGCGCTCGGCGGCAACAGCCTCCAAGACGGGCGCAATCGCTTTGCAAGGGCTGCACCAAGGCGCCCAGAAATCCACGATGACCCACTCGTTGTTGCTGACCGTGTCTTGGTATTCTGCGTCGGTAATGTTCCTCACTTCACCCATGGTTTCACCGGAACTGCGTCAAGCAGGCGTGTTAAGATGGTTTGCGCCCAAAACCATGGACGACGGCCACGGCAACCCTCATCAAACACCGAACCTTGGGTGGTGCATGGACACGATGGTGATCGCTCCAAGCGTGCTGACGGCCAACCTTGCAGCGTTGGCTGTAGATTGTCAAGAAGCCATCGACGCCGGCCTGCATTGGATGCATCTGGACGTCATGGACGGAAATTTCGTCCCCAACCTCACGTTTGGACCTCCGGTGATTCGGCAGTTGCGCAAAGCGTTGGGCCCCGAACCGGTGTTCGATGCCCACCTCATGATCGAGAACGCTGAGGCTTGCTTCCAGGACTACATCGACGCGGGTTGCAACCACCTCACGGTGCATGTTGAGGCGGTCAAGCACCTTCACCGCTTGGTCAATGCCATTCGGGAAGGCGGCGCCAGCGTGGGCGTCGTGCTCAACCCCGGCACCCCCATCGAAGCTGCACTCGAAGTGCTCACCGAGGTGGACCTTGTGCTCATCATGAGCGTGAACCCTGGTTTCGGGGGCCAATCGTTCATCCCCACCGTGGAACAGAAAATCAAGCGGCTGCGAACTGCCATCGACGAGCAGGTGGCCGCCGGTGGTCGCCCCGTTCAGATCCAGGTGGACGGTGGCGTGAAAGCCCACAACATCGCCATGCTGAGGTCTTGGGGCGTCACCAATTGCGTGGTGGGCTCCGGGTTGTTCAACGATCGTGCGTCGGTGAAAACCAACCTTGAAGCCATCCACGACGCCTTGGCATGATGGAAGTGGGCGCATCAAGGTCCTCGTGGTGTCGCTGCTCTACCCGCTGCCGCTGAACCCAGCGCGAGGCGTGTTCGTTCACGACCACGTACGCCTCCTGCAAGAAGCCGGCCACGAGGTCAAGGTCGTCAACCCGTTGCCCCGCATGCCAGCGTACGCTGAAGCCCGCCGCTCGACGCTGTACGGCGTGGCCAAAGCACCCAAGCGATGGCGGCTTGATGATGTGGAGGTTCAATGCCCCAAATTTTTCGCCTTGCCCGACCATCCCTACCCGTCGTTGACGGCGTTCAGCCTTAGCCGTCGTGTGAAGCGGTTGGAAGCGGCCCTCGGCGGTTGGCGACCCGACGTCATCGTGTGCCACACCCTGTGGCCCGTTGCCGCCTTAGCCCAACGGCTGGCCCGACGCTGGTCCGTGCCTTGGGTGGGCGTGGTTCACGGCCACGATTTCGACGTGGGGCTCGACTCACCGTTGCGCCAACGCATCGCTCGTTTGGCCGGCAATTGCGATGCCCTCGTCACCGTCACCCCTCGCTTAACGGCCATAGCAGAAGGGTTGCCGAACCCGCCCCGAACGGTCCAAACCATCCCTTGCCGTACGGTGGTTGGTCGAGACTGGGCGCGTCCCATGAAGCCGTGGCGCGGCAGGTGGCGGAAAGCCAACCTCGACCTGCTGTTCCCCGCCGACCCCCGTCGCCCCGAAAAGCGGCACTTGCTGGCCCTGCAGGCCGGTGAAGTGCTCGAGCAACGCGGCTGGATCGTCGGCATCACCTCACTGAAGCACCAGCCTCGGGAGGTCGTTCTTGACCGAATGTTGGTGGCGGACGTGACGGTCATCACCTCGCAACGGGAAGCCGGTCCGTTGGTGGCCCGCGAGTCGCTGCTGTGCGGAACCCCCGTCATCAGCGTCGACGTGGGCGAGGTCCGGCGTTACCTCCCTGAATCGTGGGTCGTGCATGCCACGCCCGAAGCCATCGCCGATGGCGTTGAGCGAGCGCTGCAAACCGGCTGGCCCGAGGTCGATGACCCCCCCACCGTGCTGGCCTTCGCGGACACCGAACCCGTCATGCAAGCGTGGAACGAAGTGCTCGCCAACCTGACGGCGTGAACGCCAGCAACGGCAACCCCAGCACCCACCACCACGTGGCCGAGGCCAATCCAACCACGATGAACACCGTGCACAACAACGCCAACACCCAATCATCGGCCCGACCCTTGACCCACGGGTACGTGCCGCTCAACCACCACGAACACACGAGCAGGGCACCGGCCGACACCGAACTCGCGAGGGCGCCCGCCATCAACCAGGCCCTCGGTGTCGACGCCCACGCCACGATGAGCACGTAACCGATGAGGACGGCGAGGAGCAGCACACCGAAGATGAACCCTGTGAAGCGCCAAGGGCGCTCACCCGTCATGATCGCCGTGTAACTCGGCGTGGCCAACAACGTGAACCCCCACCCCAGCAGCATCAGGGTGAACACCTCAACGGCAGAAGCACCGTGCGTGCCGTCCACATACTCGCTGGGAAAGGCCACGGGCGCCAACACCGCCACCACCGCATAACCACCCAAGAGACCGAACGGCAACAGACCAAAACACAGGTCCAACGAGGTGTTCATCGCTTGCTGCGTGTGCACCGACGAGCGGCGGGCGTCGCCCAACACCGGAAGCAACGCGGACCGGAGTGCGGAAGGGACGACCAAGCCCGCAAGCCACGCGAGTTGGGCCACGTGAAACACGGCACCAAGGGTGGCGCCGCCCTCAGCCGTCACCAAGAATTTCTCGATGCGCACCACGTAGGGTAAGACGCCCAAGGTCACGGCGAAGGGCAACGCGGCCACGATGAGCGAACGGTGCGTGAGCCACGCAGCGTCCATTCGACGCCAGTCGGGCCGGTCATCCAACGCCGGCGGCGCCACACGACGGACCAACAGGTAAGCGGCCAGCCACCCAACGACCGCCCCGATGCAAAACGCCCAGAGGTAAGCCGATGGTGAGGTCGCCCCCGACACCGCTAAACCGCCGTACAGGGCCACCGTGACGCCGCGTTCGACCAGCTTGGTCAGCGCCTCAAGACGGGCTTCCCCGAGCACGCGCAGACCCGAACGAGGAGCGTACGAAGCCACGTGAGCCACGGCGGTCAACATCGCCGCCACCGCCAGGGCATCGGGAACGTCATCGATGAGCCATGTTTCTGGGCGTATCACGCCCGCCAGCAACAAAAACGGGACGGCAGCAGCCAACTGGTAACGGTACATGCGGTGCACCGCTGCCGGTACCAAATCGGGTGCTCGGGCGCCGTCCCGTGCCAGTAAGGTGGGCAAGCCAAGGTCCACGACCAACATCATCGAGGCATACACATCGATCGCGATGACCATCCAACCGTAGTGCTCGGCCAGCAGCATTCTGGCCAAGATGATCTGGCCGAGAAACGCCAGCGCAACGGCGCCCAGATCCGCACCCACCAGCCACGATGAATCCCGACCGACCGAAGGCGAACGGTGCCGTGACCCCTTCGCCATGGGCGGGGAACACGAGGCCGTTTTCAATACCCTCCGCCTTCCGAGGGGTCCTCCACGGCGAACATCCAACGGCTCACTGAGCCACGAGGGCCTTCTTCCGTGCCCACTTTGTGAACGAACGGCGAGCGACGCAGGGCCCGCTGGAGGATGTGGGCGTGAACGCCTCGCCCCGCCTGTTCCAAAGCTTCGATGATTTGCACCGTCGTGGCTGGACCGTTCGTGCGAAGCCACTTCACAACCCAGTCCGCTTGCTCTCGGTTCGCCTTGCGCTCGTCGCTCCAACGGGAAGGACGAGCCATGCTGTGGTGCGGGTGGCCGTCCACATCAAGCCTTGTTTGAGCAACTTCGAGCCTGGGCTGCGAAGTGAGATGCAGAGAGGTGTTCAAGCCGACCTGCCGGCGTCGAACATCTCGCGAAGGCTTCCGTCTTGGAGCATCTCCAGCGCAATGTCTGACCCGCCGATGAGTTCACCGTGAATGTACACTTGCGGCATGGTGGGGAAATCCGACCAGGCGCAGATGGAAGGGATGGCACGAGCATCGCTGAGCACGTTGACCGAGGCGAATTCCTCACCAAGTTGCTGAAGGACCTGGGCCGCTCGGTTGGAGAAACCGCACTGGGGTTGGTTCGGGCTGCCCTTCATGAAGAGGACAATGGGGTGGTCATCGACGAGGGTCTGCAGTTCTTCGGGGGTCCAGTTCATCGGGTTCACTCCTTGTTTCGTTGGATGCGGCGAATATGGACGCCTTGACCGCCACCGTGCGGGTCAAACGCCGTGTCGCCGGCCGTGGCCGCTTGGGCCGGCGTCATGCACTTGAGATCCAGTGCGTGAACGGGATGGGGGATGTGGGCCTTCATGACCGCAAGAACTTGCTTTTGCCGTTGAAGAGGTCGAACACCTTCGAAGGATTCAGAAATCACGCGCACATGAAAGTGATCACCTGAACCGTGGAGGTCGATGACTTCCACCACCGCTTCTGGGACGGCCTTCAGCACCTCGGCCTCCACCCACGCTGCATCCACCACGGTTGTCCCTCGCTTATTGGTGGGGGACGCGCCCTTTGAACCTGCGCATTCAGCGACGAACGTGCTCGGTGTCGAGCGTGGCAAGAATGCGCTCAGCGCCGTCGGTTTTGCTGACCTTCAGCCATGGCGTGACCGTCTGGGTGGCGTGGTCTCGACGCAAACGCTCCACGCCGCCGCCGCTGATGTTGAGCACGACGCAATCCGTAGGCTGAACTTCGCCGGTTTCCACCGCTTGCTGGAGACTGGCGATGGCCACCGCACCGGGCGTCATGATGTCGATGCCTTCGATGCGCTCGAAAAGCGCTCGTGCAGCCACGGCGTCCGCTCGGTCGACCACGTAGGTTTGGCCACTGGAGGCTTTCAGGATGTCGTGAAGGGCACCCGTTTGGCCGTACGCCGGTCCTTTGTTGAGCAGGTAATCGGAGTACACCTCTACCTCGGCGTCCGGGTAGTCGTCGGGGATGAGGTGGTCGCGCCCCGCCTGCCAAGCGTTGTGAATCGGGGAATGCTCGGCGTTCTGCGACAGGTGCTGACGCGGAACCGGGCCGTCGAATTCACCCGATTCGATGAGCCGCTCGGCCATTTCGTGGACTCCGATGGGGCCCGGGCCGCCCCCGACGCCTTGGAAGTAATGGTCGGGAAGGCGACCGATGGCGTAGGCGGCGTCGATGATCAGGGAACCGATGCCGTCGCGTCGTGCAACGTTGTGCACACCGCCCTCCATCTGCCAGCCTGGGAGTTCAGCGGCGATGGCGCGCGCCACGGCCTTGGCGTCGGCGTAATCGCCGTCCTCCACCACCACGACACGCACGCTGTCGGTGGGATGGTCTGCACGAACCCAAATGCGCTCCGCGTGGTCCTTGCCCACCACGACGATGAGGGGTGTGTTGGACGCGCCACAAAAATGGGTGAATGCACGGGCGGTGTTCCCTGCACTGGCGCAAATGAGACCTTGGCCGTCGTGATCCTTCAAGCGTTGGATGGTCGGAACCGCTTCCATGTCCTTGAAACTCCCCGTCGGGCACAACCCACCACGCTCGGGCCAATGGCCGTGAAACGTTACCCAGAGGTTGTTCAAGCCCATGGCGTCACCCAAGGCTTCGGCCTTGTACGTGAACGTGCCCGCCGTGTACCGATTGGGGCGGGTGACGGGCAACCAATCTTCGAACTGCCACACACCCTTGGCGTCCTCGTTGACCGTGATGTCGGGTGCGTACTGGGCTTGGAGCAGCGCGTTGTCCGTGTGGTGGAGGGTGTAGTCATCGGTAATTCGTTCGTTGGTTTCCAAGCACATCAGTTCGTATTTCATTCATTCACTACCTAAAGGGTCACTCGCTGATTGGAGCGACTTCGGGGTGTATGATAAGATTTGGGAACAGAGATGAGGGTCGTGGCTCAGAGCGGACGCCCCACGGCATGGACCTGCCAGCCTTCAGCAGCCCGTGCCTCAAGGTCAAGCACCCGGCGACCGTCGTAAAGAATGGGGTGCTTCATGTTGGCTTTCAGCGCCGCCCAATCCAAATTCACGCACGCCTCGTGCGCCGTTACCAGCACGGCCAGATCGTAGCCCGAAGCTGAGGTTACGTCCGCTTCAACCTTCACGTCCTCGGGATAACCGTCCGCTTCGAGGTGGGGGTCGTAGACGCCCACACCGATGCCTTTGCTGACCAACGATTCATGCAGCGGTTCCGCTGGTGTTTCACGTGGGTCGCCGACCTCGGGTTTGTAGGACCATCCGAGGAAGAGCACGCGCCCTTCGCCGGCCGGCACACCGGCCCGGTAAAGCAATTCGTGCAGCACGCCGGCAACATGATGCGGCATGTTGCGATTGACGGCTCGTGCGGCGGTGATCAAGCCGGCAGGGACGCCAACGTCCGCCGCACGCTGAATCATGTAGTACGGGTCAACGGGGATGCAATGGCCGCCCACGCCCACACCCGGGGTGTAGCGGTGGAAGTTCCACTTGGTGGCAGCCGCGCTCAACACGTCCTCCACATCCACATCAAGGGCAGGGAAAATGCGGGCCAACTCGTTGACAAGAGCGATGTTGATGTCGCGTTGCACGTTTTCAATCACCTTGGCTGCTTCAGCCACTTCGAGCTTGCCCACGTAGCGGACATCTTCGCTGGTCAGCTGGCTGTACAGGTCCACCAAGGCACCCCCAACCGCTGCGTCCGAACATCCGACGACGCGAGCCACCGAGCGCACGCCGTGGGCGGGATCACCGGGATTGAACCGCTCGGGGCAGTAGGCGATGCTGACGTCCTTGCCTTGCTCCAAGCCGAGCTCTTCGAGGATGGGCAACCACGTTTGGGCGGTCACGCCCGGATACACGGTGGATTCGAGCACCACGATCGTGTTCTTGCCCTTCGGTACGGCTTCGAACACGGCTCGACCTGCTGCTTCCACGTAGGAGAGGTCCGGTTTCAGATCGTGGGTGATGGGGGTTGGGACCGTCACGAGGACAACATCGCAGTGGGGGACCGCTTCAGCGGTGGAGGTGGTGATGTGCCAGCGCTCGGCGCCGGGTTGAGGGACGATGTCATCCACGTCTGGGTCGCCGGTGGGGTTCTTGCCCGCCAGCACGGTGTCGACGGTGCGCTGCGAAACGTCCACGCCCCACACGTCGAAACCGGCGTCGTGGAAGCCGATGGCGGTGGGTAGGCCGACGTAGCCCAAGCCGATGATGCCGACCGTGTTGTACGACGCCTGTCCCATGGATTTTGGCCGTTCCTTTTTGTTCATCAACTCATTGCTTCAACTCCCATCGATGAGTTGAGTTCATTAACGAATCACCGTAAGCGAAAGCATGGACCCGAATGAACGCAAACCACGTTTGCGTCCTATGTGGTCCGAACCAAGTCTGTTGCTATCCCCGTTCGCTGTTATTCATGAAAACCTGCAACACCGAGAACTGATCCGTCGGTTGATTCAACGCGACCTCGACTCAAGGTTTCGAGGGCCTGTACTGGGCTACGCTTGGACCATCATTGAACCGCTGCTCTTGGCCCTCGTCTATTCCTTTGTCTTCGGCATCATCGTTGGCCGGTCCGATCCAACCTATCCAGCCGTCGTGATGATCGGCGTCATCGGTTGGTCTTTGTTCGCCAAATGCCTCACAGGAACGACCAAGACGTTGAGCACCAATGCAAGCCTGTTTCAATTCACCAAGATACCCAAGTCCGTGTTTGCTGCGAGCAACGTGGCCACCAACTTGGTGCTGAGTTTCATATCCCTGTTCGCCTTGGTGCCGCTGGTCTGGTATTACGGCATTGACATAGGACCCAATGTGGCCCTCACGCCGCTGTTCTTGGTGGCCCTCGCCCTCTGCGGGAGTTCGTTTGGCTTGGCGCTCGCTCCGTTTGCTGTTCGAATTCCCGATCTCGTGAACGTCATCCAATTCGTTGCTCGCGTCGGCTTCTTCCTGTCACCGGTGATGTGGACCTACCCCATGCTGTCTTCGAAATTCGGTGATGGCATCTACCTCACCCTTGCTCATTTGAACCCGGTCATTGTCCCCATCACGATGATGCGGGACATTGTTTTGGGGACGTCCTCAGGCATACCGACCTACGGCTGGGTGATGTTTGCCAGCGTCACGATCTTCGCCTTTGTGATTGGGACCATGGTGTTTCGTAAACTCGCACACAAAATGGTGGTGGGACTTTGACGGTGTTGAAACTTGAGGACGTGTGCTTGACGTACCCTCAATCTCGGTACGAACGGAAAAATGGCATGGTACCCTCCCGAATTGGCCCGATCAACGTTGATTTTTTTGATACCGAAGTGGTTGGTATCATCGGCCGAAACGGTTCAGGAAAAAGCACGCTGTTGCGCCTTGCTGGAGGCGTCTACCCACCTGACAGCGGAAAAATTTCCATCGCAGGAACCGTATCGATGCTGGCCGGAGTGGGTGTAGGGTTTAACAAAAACCTCACCGGTCTTGAAAACACCTACCTGTACGCATCCTTGATGGGCTGGCCGAAGAAAACCGTGGATAAACACCTCGATGACATCATCGCATTTTCTGAACTGGGCCACCATTTTCACCGCCCCATTCGCACCTATTCCTCGGGGATGAAAGCCAGACTGGGCATCTCAGTTGCCACGGCGTTTCAGCCCGATATCCTGCTGGTTGACGAAGTGCTCGGCGTTGGCGATGCTTCGTTCCGGAAAAAAAGCGAACAGCGCGTGAGGGACATGATCAAAGGCTCAGGAACCGTCATCATCGTTTCACACTCTCAAGGGTTTATGATGGAGATTTGCGACCGCATCGTCCTCATGGAACAAGGGGAAATCGTTGACGTGGGTGACCCCAAGAAAATGTATCTGAGATACAACGAATTGCTTAATCTTCAAGCAGATTAACCAAGGCAATGTGTTCAGCCAATAGAGCTACCAACTTGTCAAGACTGTAGGTGGTTTTGGCGACCCGAGAGGTCAGCAGAGGGTGGAAAGATAAGTTCAGCTCGTTCAAGACTTTCTTCGCAAACGATGCATCAGCACGGAAGAATACATTGCCGTTTCGTTGGTAAAACCACGTCGCTTTGTTGGTGTTGATGACCCCGCCCAACGCTCGGTTGTTGGCCAACACCTGCCATCCATCGCTCAAGGTGTCGGCAACCAAAACACGGGTTCCAGCCATACCTGCTTCTTGAATCACCCTCGGGTTTGCGTCCCTACCGGAGAGCACGACAAGCACCCGAGATTGTGCGAACGTTTGCTGCAACTCAGCCCGACTGAGTTCGCCCAAGTCCTCCACTTTGATGTTGTCAAATGGTTTTTTCAGTCCTTCATCGAAAGCAAACATGTTCCCTTGATTGCCGACCACCGCCACGGAAATTGACTCGGTCGTCAAGTTGTCCAAACCGTTCAGTAATTCGAGGAATTGCATGTGATTTTTTGTGGTTTGCAATGTGGTGCCACAAAAAATCAAATCGAAGCGTCGAGGAGAGTCCATTGCGTTGTGGTTCGGTAAACTCGGTTTCACAAACGGCAACATCAACACTCCGGGGTACATGGCTTGAGCCTCGTTAACAGAAATCGGATCATCAACGAGTAAAACGTCGTATGGCGTGGTATTGACCTTTCTGCGAACGGTCTGCAATTTGTTCACCAACCGCTCAATGTCTTCACCCGAAATGGCTTCCCAGCGGGTTCCACTTATCTTCAAATCATGCTCAACACCCATGCCAAGGAGGTTGGTTCGGATTTTATCCAAGCTCCTCGCACCTTCAGCGAGCGCTTGCTGTGCATGGCGTTGATACCGTTCAAGATGGGGGAAATGGGCTGCTGTAGCATTGTAGTGGTACCATATGAGATTTCCTGTAAACGGAGCGTGTTGACGAAGGTATGTGTGCAGCCGGTGGTATTTCCCACGAGAAAACACACACGTTGTTTTCGGGAGGAAACCAATCTGGGAGGGCTGATCCAAACACCAGTACATGAGGTTCGGTTTCACAAGGCATCGTCCGGCTAGTTCTTCAACGAACCAATTTCTTGGCTCTCCAGGTTCATAGCCTTGAACGATGTGAACCATATCAAATCCAGCAGCTTTACCAAGCGATTCACAGATGTTGATGTACACGTCGTCCTGCAGCATCGAAGCTAAGCCATCGCTCACGGTTAGTTCGGGGAAAACCTCACCAGCGCCATCGTTCATTTGAAGGCTGTCCAAGGTCTCCTTTTTGTTCCATGAAGCAGGGGTTTTGTGAAGCAAGACCAGATGTTTCACGCATCATTCCCCCCATGCTGATGGACATAAGCAAACATCTCGTCGTACATCGGTACCGTTCGTTCGACCGTTCGTTCAAGCAGCCCTTTGGCCGTGCCTTCAGCTAACCGCTGAAGTATCCTAGAATCGTTAAGGATTGATTGAATGGCGCCTGAGAGAGACGCACGATTCCGTTCGATTATCAACCCATTTACCCCGTGTTGAACCACCTCATGAACAACCCCTACCGGCGTTGAAATTACGGGGCGTCCACATGCGAGGGCCTCAATAATCGGCAAAGGGCCTCCTTCGTGTTTGCTGGTGCACAGCAACACGTGGTTGGCGCGGTAAAAGTCACCCATCGCATCCCGAGGGACTGGATGGTCTGGAGTCGCCGTTTTGAGCACCACCTCATCTTTTGAAAACGACTCCACCACCGGCTTAACGATTGAGTGGAACCCTTTGTTTTCACCATGATGAGGAGTGGAGGGGTTTCCTACCCACATCAGCCTCAAAGGACGCTCTGCCAGCATCTGTTCCGGATAAAAAATCAACCCTTCGACGCCGTTGGGTGTGAAGAACCCAGACTGTAGTTGAAGAATTTGGCCGAGCTCTTCGGAGATGTAACCAGCAGCACCAAATTGATTGCAAATTTGCGATGCTTGTTCGGTTGTAAGGCCACGGTTCTCCCATGATGCCAACGAATGGATACCAACGCAAGTTTTCTCAAATCGGAAACCTTTGACCATCGGTCCGTACCTCATCGCATCATACCACAAGAAGAAAAACACAACGTCGTATGAAGAGAAGTCCGCTTTCTCCAAATCCTCTCGAATGTCAACCAAATAATGGATATCGATATCCTCATATTGACTGTGTTTGACGATGGATTCTGCGAGAATATCGTATGCCCAACCAGGCCGGTCAGGAACCAACAACACCCTCATGGCGACCCCTCAAACAAGATGTTGTGCAATTGAGCGTGCATGACTGCTTCACCAAACGTCTTGAGCGTACGCTCCCTTCCAATCGTCCGGGCGTTGGCTTGGAAGGTTTCATTGGAAAGAACGTCGCAGACTGCGTCAGCGAGTTCGTCCACATTGAACGAATCCACCATTCGGCCTGTTTTCCCTTCAAGGAACGTTTCCCTTGCTCCACCAGCATTCGTTGAAATCACAGGGACGCCCATTGATTGGGCCTCAATCAACACGTTGGGCAACCCTTCAATCGCGCTTGTCAGCAAGAAGGCATCAAAACTTGGAAGCAATTCATGAACATCATCTCTGTACCCCAGGAAATCAACCTTTGAGGCAATTCCGAGATCTGAAGCATGTTTCATGGCGAGTTCAAGCATTGGCCCATCACCCACCATTCTGAACGTGACGTCCTTCATACGTTTTGAGACGGAGGCAGCCACATCTAGCCAAAGAAGTGGTTGCTTTACCTCAACGAACCTGAACACGGCACCCAACACTTTCGAAGATGACGATTTCTTGTCATTTTGCTGACGGATGGAGGTGTTGGTAAAATCAAACCCATTCCGAAGCAGAGGCATTTTGTCCTCGAAGCCTCCGAGCCACTCAACATATTTTTGTCGACCATTTTCGCTGTTATGGCAGAGATACACGTTGTCTTTGGACAGCAAAATCTTGTACAGATGCTTAACAAACCGGTTGTTGTAGTAGTAGTTCGGCCCCTTGTCAGGAAATGAACTGTCTTCACCAGCGAAGGGGGGGAGCGAACGGGCGGACATCACGATACGAGGTACACCTGCGATCAAGCCTGCAACGGCTCCAAGAACATTGGTCGAATCCTGCCAAAGGTGCAAACTGTATGGACGTTCATTGGACAGAATTGTCACGAGGTTTCTCACCTTTCGTAGCATCCCCGGATTGAATGGTGAGGTGCACGGAATCAAATTTATCAAGGCATCTACTTGAGGAGTATACACCTCTGGGTCGGGGATGGTATCAATTGAGTAGTCAAAGATGTTTAAATTCATGTCCTCAACTTGTTGAATGAATGAGTTCAACCGGTTGTTGACACTGTGGTTCCATAGCACGAAATCCTTGCTGAACGAAGGGGAAGATAAGCAGCGGACCACCTGTCGTTCTGCACCTCCAAATTTGAGTGAATTGTTCACAATGACGGCGTGCCCTGGTCGATGCTCGTATTCGGACAATCCTGAATGTGCCTCAATCACCTTTGTGAGAAGCAGTGCCTCAATGTGGCCCGTTCCGTGGCGCTCCTTGTCATCCAAACGCTGACCAATAGCACCCAAGAGCCGTTCAAAATACGAAGCAAACTGATGAAAGTCACTTCCTACTACGTTCAGTGAGGGGAGCGTCTCATAGGCGCGGGTGAGCAGTTCGGCATCGCCTGAATTGGTGGCAGCCTCGAGGTAATGAGTGTACAGTTCTGATTTTGGACTTGCACAAAGCACCATTGATTCCAACCTCTCAAAGGCTTTGAGTGCTAGCTGCCGAAAATTGAATTTTATTCCCAATTCTGCGACCGCAGCCAACATGGATGGATCGGTACCTCCAAATTCAAACAAACGCCGCAGCGGTGTCTCGAAATCATCGTTGTTAGCACGAAGCAGCGTGAGTATCTCCCGCGTGGTAAAACCGTCCACCCGATAGAGTGTTCTGAACGCTTCAAAGGCAGGCTGGAACAAACCATCAGCAAGTGCGCTTTGATAGCGCCCTCGAGCCACTTCAATCTTGATTTCCTCGGATGAGAGCGATGAAGCATCGAACCAAGGGAGCATGGAGGATTCATCACATATCGGCAGACCAACCCGAAGCACCGTCAAAATTTGACCGTTGGTATAGTTCGAGGGGTCAAGCCGCTTGATCAAGGCACGTGCTTCTTCAGGGCGCCCCGTCCGCTGATAGGTTCGCATGGCGAGAAACATTGACCGCGGCTCGTTAGGTACAAGCGGAGCCACCCTTAATGCAAGCGGCCATGACTTCGAATTGAACGCAGCTCGCAAAATTTCGTAGTCTGCCTTGTGCTTGAACCGGGTCCGCATTCGTTGAATATAGGCCTCCACTCGATTGGTTTGTGCGCCTGTCATCAATAAAGCCTGCAACACCTTTGAGTGAACTCCGTTGTTCCCAAACGCCTCCTCAAGATGTTCGATGGCTTGATTCATTGAAGCATACCTCCCCGTACGTGCGGATAGCAAAATGTACTCAAAAATGAGGTTTCTTGAGTCAAAAACAACGCTTCGAAGATCTTCCATCAATTCCAGTGCCTCTTGCTGTCGTCGTGTGCGGATCAAGGACCGTACCAGCAAAAATAATGAATTTTCATCATGCAAACCCCCGGCACGGGCAAGGGGAAGGAACATCTCTTGAACCTCATCATCACGCCCGGACATGTAAAGCTCGTCGATGTCAGGAACTACCGTGTAATCCACTTTTGTGAATTGAGGATGCTCCATGCGAAGGTCCAAACTCACACCGTGAAGTCGTAGGCCGTTTCGGCGCTTTGGTGAAGAGTTAGAGGAGGTCATGGTTGGGCCTGTTTCTTGTCCGCTCCCTTGACTCAATAAGTCATCCGGAATTCTCGGAGCCACAAACGAGAAAAACCCATTTAACTCATTAACCAGAAACACGAGGGTTTCGTGTGGACAAGTACAACGATGTCGTGTCCCTTTCTCGAAAAGAGGAGGTACTCAGAGACGAATTGCGTCGGGTACGAAGGACCGCCTCGTTTCAATTTGGGTACCACTTTGTTCAAGCAATTCAACGCCCTTGGCGGCTGCTATTGCTTCCCATCACCGTACCTTTGCTTCTGATGCGCATCGCTCGTGGTGGTTACGAGCCACCATCTTCCCCCGAGCGATACATACGGGATTGCGTCGTTGTTTTCTCGAGTGAATCAACGCGCGGGTTGCATTTTGATCGTTGCGAAGCCTTGCTTGAAACGATGAACGTGGGCGATACCCAACTCATTCACATTACCACCGATGGCCAAGGGTACAAGACCTCAACGGGCGACGTGGTAAGGTTTTCACTGCCAAGTCGACGATACTCCGAGTCAATGAACCCAAAAGTTTGGAATCGGCAATGCGAAGTGTTCCTGAATTGCATCCTCGACATCTACGCTCCCAAGACCTTCATTTTTGATGGTGATTACCCGTTCCGCGGGCTTTTGAATGCCATTGAGTTGCGTGAAGAAATGAACCGCTATTGGATTCGCGAATCACCCCACAATCAAAACATCACCAAACTACCCATTGATGGTTTCGAAATTTTTGATGCTGTCATTCACCCAAGCCTCACCAAAACCAACGACCCTGACACGAACGTGGGTTCGAGTGGCACGGTCTTTTGCAACCCCATCGTCCCGAAAAATCCTGAAGACGCCTTCGTCTCCACCATCAGGAAAAAGATGAACGTCAAGACATCCCAACTGATTTTCTTTGACCTCGGTCCTTCACATTCACAAGCGGACGACATCGCTCGCAAACTGCTCCTCCACCCAAATGTGACACTCCTGGTCCGCGAACATCTCAAATCAAATTTCATCTTGAACCACGAGCGAACGAGGATTGCACATGGCCTGTCCTATGCAGATGCCGTGCATATCGCCGATGCTGTCGTGATATTCCCCGATCAATTCAGTGTTCATGTCGCATTGATGGCGTCCAAACCCACCCTATCACTTCACGGCCCATCATCAACGAAGCGGGCGATTTCCGAAGATTTGCTTGAAGGAGAATTGCCACTCTTGTTCCTTGAGGATCACCTGGATGAGCGACTGGTCGTCACCGCTATCCAACGGTTGCTGGACTCCAATGTGCAACGACAATTGACCGAACGGATTCAGGGCATGAACCTCGTCAATGATTCAACGAAATTGGTCAATTTTCTGTTTGAGTATCACCATTAGAGATCGTACTTCAACGGCGAAATGGCAGCTGTTCGGTCCTGAATATCCCACGTCTTGACCTCGCCCTCATCCGAAGCACTCATGATGCGCAAGTACTCCAGAATCCTTGCTTGGACACCGTCTCTGAACGGTGTGTGGACATAAGCCAAACTCGGTGAATACCAGCGTTCAAGGTATTCCAAGTCATGTTGAAAAGAAAATCGATCCTTGAAACTCGGTGGATACATGGATAAATCCAATCGAGCGAAATTGTACAGCAACACGTTTTCGTGACTGATCGGGAGGGCCGACAACTTGGTTTTCACCTCTCGGGCAGAGAGCAACAAAGCAAGCACCTCGGGCTCTTGATTCCGTAAGCCGAGCGCCTGTTTGAGGGTTGATTTCCGGAAACATTTCCAACAACGATTGCAAGGGGAATCAATCGTCCCCCGAATGCACGACCTTGCGAGGGACTTGAACGGTGATTGCTCGCAAATCAACTCCGTACCGACCTCACTCACCCCACCAACTGGAAAGGACAGGGGGAGCCCCGCAGATTCAAACAACATCCACCACTTTTTCTTGTGGGATGTCAACTCATAATCCTTGAATTTGGTTCGACCAAGCCCATACAGTGATTCAAACACCGTACCGTAACTGATGCTCGACAAATTCAGTTTTGCTGCGTGCGCAATGGCGGGAGCCCCGTTAGCGAGGTCAGTTGGGAAGCCAATAGGTTGGCGTACATGCTCAAGGTCGCAAGATGACACAATAACGTGGTATCCGATGTCTCGCAAACGGTCACAGGATTGCAAAGCCATGTCCTTGACATACAGCGACCTCTCTGAGGATGGACGGTCAAGAAACACCGGAATGGTGGTGGGTGGCAGCACAGAAAGTGCCGCAGTTGAGTCGGCGCCACCACTGTACGCCAACCCCATGTAACCAACGCCCTCGGGATTGTAAGGCCCCAGCTTTTCATCAACGGGCCCCGCCTCAATGTTGTTTGCAGCAAATGCAGCTGACATAACCGTACTGATGGGGTGGCTGAGACGAAGGGTGCTGTTCATCCATGGCCGAGCAACAAGGATTGCTATGAGTGCAAGGTGGTCGGGGTGAATATGATCATAGGTTGATGGGTGGTCGAGCCCAATGGTAAACGAGTTGCTGGCCATGGCAGGATAAGCTCTAACGGGTTCATCATCGTCACATTCAAACTGAACGATGAGCGCTGATTCCTGACGCTCAAATTTGACGAACATTGGGTTCAGCTCAATCGGTTGTTGACGTACCACGCCACCGTCTGGTCAAGACCCGATTGCAGATCGGTTGAAGGTGTGAAACACAAAGCACTTGCTGCGCGTTGGATATTGGCATGGGAATGCAGAATGTCTCCCTTCCGGGGGTCGGCGTACTGTGGTTCAACATTCGCAGATTCAGGAAGGTGTTTTGTCAAGCTTTCTCGAATACCGAAGAACAAATCATTCACCGTGGTGGTTCCACCGTAAGCCAAATTGAGAACACGACCGTTGAGGGATTCCAACGATGGTTTCGTCAATGCCAACAGATTGCCGCTTACGACGTTACTGATGTGGGTGAAATCCCTGCTTTGTTCACCATCGCCGAAAATTACCGGCGATTCGCCGTCCATCAACTTGGAAACAAACTTCGGAATCACGGCAGCATAAGGTCCTTCGGGATCTTGGCGCTCTCCAAACACGTTGAAGTACCGGAAACCAAGAATTTCAACATTGTAACACGAAACAAAGGCTTGTTGAATCATTTCCACGGACCGCTTGCTTGAGGCGTAGGGGGATAGTAATTGACCCGTGATGGATTCCACCTTTGGGAGGGTTTCATCATCACCGTAGACCGAAGAACTGGACGCGTAGACAATCCGCTTCACACCTGATTGAACACCTGCGTGAAACACGTTGACTGTTCCCATAATGTTAATGCTCAAACTCAGGAGAGGGTCATCAATTGAACGAGGGACCGATCCCAACGCCGCCTGGTGACTGATGTGCGTACATCCCTTTGCAGCTTCCAGGCATGTTTCCATGTCACGAATATCGCCTTCAATGAAGGTGAAATTTGGATGTTCGAAAAAGGACTCAAGATTGCGAAGGTGTCCTGTCATCAAATTGTCAAGCACGACAACTCTTGCACCTCGCTCAAGTAGCGCTTCTGCCAAATTTGAGCCGATGAAACCAGCACCACCCGTGATCAGAACACTCATGCCTTCACATGAAGAGAGGTCTCCCATAGTGTCCGGTTCGTGGTCACGTTTTTCAAGAGTTTGACGGTTTTCCCCACTATCCTGAGGTCTTTCACCAAACCCAGGGCAATTGGAACGTTGATAACAAGGTTTACCGTGCCCAAACCATGGAAGCAATGGATCCCCCACTCAAAATTGCGGTCATCGGAACATGCCGGGTTCACCACACAACACGAGCCTTGGAACAAGCCGGGCATGTTCTCCTTCACAACGGTGGCATGGATTCGTTCGTTCACAGCCCCCCCGAAATCTTGCTTCGTCTGCAGGTCTTGCTTGGTTTGAAGAAATACAAAGAAGAACTCGTCAACTTACAGGTTGGTGAATCAAACGAGATCAAACTTTCACCGGATGACGGTTATCGGCTTCTCGAGGCTGATGTCCTCGTCATCGAGATCTCAAGTTTGAAATCCGTGTTTGCACATGAACACCCACTTCAATTGAACGAAGTGAACCGACACATGTGCACCCCCTATGGATCGTTCGGAAAAATCTTGATGGCCAACATCAACCATGCCATCAACAAACGTCAGCCCGAAGTTCGCTTGCCTGAAGAACAACCGCCAGCGGACTACCCCCCAAATTACTTGCAACTCATCAAGCACCTTCATGCAAAGGTACTGACGCATGAAGAAATCGTCAACGACCTCCATGCGTTGGTCAGTGCTGTTGACCTCCCCGTCCTGTTCGTGAATCACATCAACATTGAGGGGAAAAACGGTCGGCTAATCACGTCAAGGGACCGACTATGTAACATCGTAAAGGCCTTCTGTGACGAGTTCGAAACGCCGTTGTTCGAACCCGCCATGATGTTTGAGGACATGGATCGAACGAAATTGCTCATGGATGACGGGCAGGACGTGAACCACTACGCAAAAGCTGAGTTGCTGAACGTGGGCTTGCGGCAACTCCAAGCCATGCGAAACACCATCCAACGAGGCCAGGCCTAAATGGAACATGTGTTGATTCAACGACCGAGTGATGAGCTTTTGGTCGTGTTTTCGCCGGTCCACATCCCCAAGGGGAAATTTGGTTTCTCGAGATTCTTCCACAACGAGTTACGTTCGGTTCTGTTCTTTAATTGCGACAACACGTGGTATGTTGATTGCATTGTCGATATGGAGAGGGTGGTCAAGGAAACCATTCAACGACTACAACCCAAGAGCATCGTGTTTTACGGGGCTTCCATGGGTGGTTACGCCGCGGCGCGTATCGGAGGAAAGTTTCCCCAGCACCCGACTTTTGTGTTTGGTTGTGAAGTGGAATTGTACACACCCGGTTCACTGAGTCAACGCCATGCTACCATCGTTGACGAAAGTGCACATCTCGTCAGTGTACCGGATCTTGACTTCTCAAACACTGTGGCGCTGTTTGGGGTCTTCGAACCGGTCGATTTGAAGCAATACATTGCGGCACAACGCCTTGGTTTTTTCAGTTGCTTACCTGTTCGGTCACCTCATGCCGTCCATGAAGAGTTGTACTATCGTAATCTCGTACGACCGTTGGCGAACGCACGCTCCTGCAACGAATTTCTTGCTGCTCTCCCTTCGTGGTTTATCGATCCGCAACCCCCCGTTCACCATGCTGAACTCTTCCACCGGTGCTACCACGGCGAACCCCAACACTGGACGCGTCAGGACACCGATTTCTTGCTCAGCATCGAACATCCGGTTGCGCACTGGTGTTTGCTCCGCTTGGCCCGCAGAAACAAGGACGCAGTATTGCTAAAAGCGTGCCAAACAAACATGAAGACGTATTATCAGCAGCAACAAGAAGGGTTTGACCTTCCAAAAAAATTCGAGAAAATGATGACAACCGTGTCGCACGCGCTCAATGTGGATTGAAAAAATGTCACTGGAGCAGGTTGTCGAGCCAATCGCCCCAATCCGGTTGTTGAATCACCTCGGAGCGAGCTGGAAGGGCCTGAAGGGCTGAAATTCCCGACGCAATGGTTTGTGAATTCCGCTGCTTGACGACAACGCCCCAACCTTCCTCAACCGCGACTTGACAGCGTGCCAACTGATCGTCCATGCCCGTCTTCATGTTGGGGAAAAATAGGGTAGGCATACGGCATGCTCGCATTTCATGAAAGGAATTGTACCCCCCGGCCTGAATGGCCCCGTCGAAGGCGCTGAAGTACATCGAATTGGGGTAATCACGCAACACGCGGACACGCGGGTGTGCAAATTCAACGCGCTGACCCAACATCGATTCGCCAATGACGATGTGTGTGGAGGCTGATATCGCAAGCAGTTGTTCAACCGTCATGCGTATCTCCGAATCGATATCGTTGATTTGGCCAGCACCAAGTTGCAGATACCACACTTGTGCATCCAAGGGCAACCCCAAACGGTGCCGTGCTGCATCCCGTCCCATCGCCTGATCGTCATCAAACATGAGCATGGGGGGTACATTGAGGGACTTCACGCCGTGCTCCACGGCCTCAATTTCGGGCGACGCTACCGCATCACCTGGATGCACGACGGCATCAAAAAATTGGATGCTGTCCACCGGTACGGAAGCCCCTTTCCTGAACATACCGCGCCGAACCCAGACGCGTTTCATTCCGCTGAAGCGGGCGATGGCGTTCAGCATCCCACGGTACGGAAAAGCGCCGTCGAACACGAACATCTTCGGCTGGTGGGTTTCCAGCACCATCATGAGGTGCTCTTCGACCAAACCGTTCCACGTTGACGCCGGCATGTCAGAGAATTTGTAGCGGCCCGCCATGTGGTACGTTGCAAATCCGTCCGAGTAAGGAATGTGCAAGGTGGGCATGGGAGTGAAAAACACAATCTCAGTTTCCGGGTCAAGCCGACGAAGCTGACGGGCCATGGCGTACATGCGGGTGAAATGACCGAAGCCTACACCGTTGGTGGGAAACAACACCACACAGTTGTTGCCTGCCAGGGGCAAGGGGTCGGTGCCGGACGTCTTCGCTTGAGCACGCTTGCCCACCCGTTCCAAACCGAGCGTCAGAGCGTAGAGTGGAAACGTCAACGGCAACAACGGCATTCGCCAAGGTTGACGAACCGCATCCGTGAGGTGTTTGCCCAATCTGAACGAAACGGTGTTGCGCAACCGTTGAATTTCGCGTTGGTGACGACCCAGTTGCTTGCGCACCAATTGCCCTTCGTCAACAGAGGAGGCGGGCACGGCATCGGGCGATTGACCGTCCACACCCATGCCCCTCCCTGAACGGCACCCTTTACCGCTTTTTCCATGCTTCAGACGCATGAAGGCGGTCATGTTGGGCCAAGCGGTGAACGGCAGTGGACGAATTTACAACCTCATGACCTCTCCTCAACACGAGGTCGGCCTCAATGGGTGCGGTGTATTGGTTGACATGCAGGTCGACGGAAGACCTCTGTGCAACCACGCATCGGGCTTTGTTGACGGGGTTGGTTGACCGGGGGCACGAGGTCACCATCGTCAATCCGGACGAAGAGGGCATCCACCGACATGAAGTGTGGACCCACGTGCATGTCCCATCGTCCACCGTCAAAGGCCGCACAGCCGCCGTTGCCGCCCGGCACATGCGCTTGTGGGCACTGAACCACACGTTCCCGTCAAAGGCCATCGCGGTGCTTGACTGGCGAATTGCCGGGCGCGTGGCCCCGGTCCTGGATCGTCTCGGTATCCCTTGGACCGTGCTCGACCGGAGCCCGCCTGCGCACGCCGGCCTCCTCTCGAGGTTGCAATGGTTGGTCTGGAATCGGGCATGGAGGCTGGTGGAGAAAAACCCTGGAGCGGTCGGTTTCGTCGTTTCACCCTCCCATGCTCGATTGGTGGAACATCGAACACACACCTCACCGAACAACATCGTGGTGCTACCGGCGGGAGTGGATTTGGTTCGATTTCAACCCGGCAGTCGACGCCAACGGTTGACCATGGCGTACCACGGTCGACTCGACAAAAACAGGGGCGTGTTGGCGTTGCCGATGCTGGCACAGAAAGCAAGGAACGCTGGCGTGGACGTCGATTTGATCCTCATCGGTGAAGGTGACGCCGCAAAGGGGCTGAATCGAATCGCTTCTTCGATGAACGGTGTCGACGTTCATCCCACCATGCCACAACATGAATTGGCATCGTTGCTGGCCACGTGCCACATCGGGTTGCTGCCCATGCCCAACACGCCGGTGTGGGCTGCAGCCAGCCCGCTCAAGCAAACCGAATACGCTGCTTCCGGGCTGCTCATGCTGGGGATTGACCACGAGGGACACCGCCTGAGAAAACGCCGCTCGGAGCCCTGGCTCAAACTGACGGAGCAGGCCGATTTCTTTGAGGAGGGGATTGCTTGGTTGATGGGTCTGACCATCGACGATGTCGAGCGAATCGGTGCTGAAGCACGCGCCTTTGCAGAGGCAGAACTCTCCTGGGATGTGGCTGTTGAAGCCCTTCATGCATCGCTGGTTCGACTGACCAACGCTTGATCGTAGACCCTGCCCCACGAACGCTGGACGCGTTCAATGCAATGCTCGCTCACGCTGGACGCCAACCGTTCGGGATCGTTTTTCCGATCGAGGACCTCGAGCACCGCTTGAACCCAAGCCGTTTGGTCGCCGTAGGGTGCGACGGACACGGTTTCAGGAGGTGAAGGGACATTGGAACTGACCACCACCGGACAGCCGCTGGCCAGTGCTTCAATCATCACCATCGGCTGACCCTCATAGGCCGAGGGGACCAAGAGGGCCGAACATGTGTTCAGCAGTTGTGTTTTCGTTTCTTCCGACACCCAACCCAAGGCTTCCACTCCCTCGGCATTTGCCTCCTCCACCCCTGTCATGGACAGCCGCAACTGAGGCCGTGCCTGTCGGAGTTCCGACATGAGCTTCACGGCGAAATCGTGGCCTTTGACCGGATCGGGTCGCCCCAACAGCAGGAGGTGGTCGGCATCCCGCTCACCAAGGTGAGGGCTGACCATCTCCGGCATTGGGTTGGGGATGGCCAGCAACCCGTCAACGTGGGCGTGAAACTTGTCTTTCCAATGATCGTTCAGCACAACGGTCACCGTGGACGAAGCGTTCATGAGGCGCTGAAAACGACTTTGATGACGCGGTCGTTCATCAAGGTAGGAGGCAAACGCACCCGAATGGAGATGGATGACGGTCGCCGCACCGTGTTGCTGTGCGAACCGAATCAACCGAGCTTTTCGACGCCACGACCAATCCGAGGCAACATGCACGTGAACCACCGATGGTTCATGTGCGGTGCCTGCCAACCAACGGTGCAACTCCCGCCGAGCTCGCCGGTACGCCCGCCATTTGGACCAAACCCCGCCCTCGCTGTAGGTCGCAAGCAGCTCAGCGCTCCAACCGTCGGGCGGGTGCTCCGCCAACGTGCGCATCACCGTCGCCATGCCACCCCGCGCATTGCACGGTCCGACATGCAGCACGCGAGGCATGGTCCACCCACGTCCCACGGTGTCATGAAAGGGACGGCGAATTTCCCCGCTCAAACCGCACGTGCAGAAGGAAGCCGTGCCCGTTAGGGCTTGCAACACAGCCCTGATTTCTTTCAGGACATCAACGTTGAAGATCGCCTCAAGAAGTGGCAGTTTCATTCAGAACAATTCGTTGCACCAACTCGTGAATTCCCGACTGGAAATCAACGGTGGGGCTCCATCCGAGAACCGAGGACAGCCTCGAAATGTCTGCCATGGAGTGACGAATATCACCTTCTCGTTCTGGGCCGTGAACGGGAATGAGAGGCTGATGACCCTCGTTCAACAGGGCCAATGAGGCATTGATGCAATCAACGAGCTGCAACAGCGTGACTTCCGTTTGAGAGGCGACGTTGTAGACATGGGCATCGTGTGCCCTCCACTCTCCCTGGATCAAGGTGATGATGGCATGGCAAACATCGACGACGTGAATGAAATCACGCGTCTGCAATCCATCTCCATTGAGCACCGGTGCATGGCCCGTCGCCATCAGTTGAACGAATGTTGGGATGACGGCGGCATAGGCACCGTCTGGTCGTTGCCCAGCCCCGTAAACATTGAAAAAACGAAGAGCAGCGGCGTTCAACCCCGATTCCCTTGCTTCCAAGATTTGTTCCTCGTTTTTGGATTTTGATTCAGCATACGGGGACAACAATCTCCCTGTGATTTCCTCTTTCAGCGGCATGAGGTCCAAATCGCCGTAAACAGCGGCGCTTGAAGCGACCACCAAACGATTCACGCCATGGGTCATGCAGGCATCAATGACCGCCGCTGTGCCGTCCACGTTGATGCTCATCGTTTCTTCCGGTTCCGCGATCGAAACAGGAACGGACACCTGAGCAGCGAGGTGAACAACTGCATCGCATCCTTGGATCGATCGCGTCAATGCAACCCTGTCCCGGACATCACCGATGTGGACCTCAACACCAAGGCCCTCCAACGCCTCAAGGTTTTCTTGAAGCCCTGTGGAGAGGTTGTCGAGAACCCTGACCTCCAGTCCAATGTCTCGACATTGCTTGGCGAGATTGGAACCGATGAAACCTGCACCTCCCGTGATCAAAACCTTCACCATAACATGGGCTGGCTCACTTTTTTCATAACCTTTAGCGAAGCCTGCCCGGCAAGGCATCCCCCTGTGTCGGTGAGGGTCCCAAGCATCCAACGGTGTCATTCGAGAAAAGGACCGCGTTGAGATTCATTGTCCCAGGTGCAGTGTTGGCGCATTGCACGGTCCGACGTGCAGCACGCGAGGCATGGTCCACCCAAGTCCCACGGTGTCATGAACGGGACGGCGAATTGCCGTGCATCAGCTGCGTTTGTTGGGGAGAAGTCATAGCCGTCAAAGCATGCAACACGACCATGTGGTGGCCCGTCGCCGTGGAGACCGCAGCCCTGGCGTTGGCCTTGGGCCCGTTCATCCGCCACCGCATGGAGATGAGCCGCTGGGCGTCGGAACCACTCAACCCTGTACATCACGAACCGCCCGCTGACCTGGCGCTGACCGTGCTCCTTCCCGTGTGGAACGAAGCATCGGTCATTGAGCGCAAACTCACCAACCTCGCCGAACAACAGGTCCGTTTGAACCTCCACCTCATCGACTCCGCTTCCACCGACGGCACCGTGGCACGGGCTCAAGCGTGGTTGGTCCAACACCCCAACGCCTTCGATGAGGTCACGGTGGACGTGATGCCGCGTCGCTTGGGGAAGTCGGCCGCCGTTGTGCGTGCCCTTGAGGACCTGGCGGACAACGAACCGGGATTGGTGTGCATGACCGACGCCGATGCGATGCTGGCGCCGGGCACGCTGCTGCGCCTGATGACCTGGTTCAACGACCCGATGGTGGGTGCGGTTGGGGCGGTGCCGGACCGTTCACACGCCCGTCAAGAGGAGCGGCAGCATCGCGACGCATGGGAGGCGATGCGGCTCGCCGAGTCCGCCGTGGACAGCACCCCGTTCCTCGAAGGCTCCTGCATGATGTGGCGCAGTTCGACGCTCCTGCCCAACGATCTGGTCACCTACGCCAACGCGGACGACGCCCAAATCGCAACGGCCATCCGTTGCAAGGGATGGCGGTCCATTGCCGATGCAGGCGCCACCTTCACGGATGTGGCCCCCCTCAGCGCTGAAGGGCAACGTCGACAGAAAGTTCGGCGCGGGCAAGGGTTGCAGCGTCTTTTGATGCGCAGACGCCGCGAGGCGGGGCACAGCAAGCAAGGCGTCTTTGGCCGAATCGTTCGCCGACAACACCACTTCCACATCGTGGCGCCACTGCTGCTGACCGTGGCATCGGTGGCTGCTGCCGTTCGATGGGGGTTGATCTTGGCCTTCGGATGGCCCGAGGCATCAACCACGGCAGCCCAGCTCCATCTCGCGGCAACCGGTATGGAAGCCATCACTCTGTTGGCATGGTTCGGAGCAAAGCAGGGTCGGTCGTGGGGGCCGCTGACCCTCTTGGGCCAATGGCTCATCAGCATGACCTGGTTGATGCGATCGCTCGTGTTGCTTGCCAGGGGTCGTTCACTCCACGTTTGGGAGCAACACCGGGATGAACGGATGTTGAATCAAGAATGAGAAAAAAAGCCCCCCCGCCGGCCGTAACCGACGGGAGGGTGTTGTACAGGTCGATGACCTGGTTGAGATCAGACAAACCGTGAGTTTCACTCAGCGGGAACGCCGTTGGTCTCGTCGATGACCTTGCCTTCGCGCGTGTCCGTGATGGTCACGTCGATGGTGCAGCTGCTGCTGCACAGGTCGGTGCCCGACTCCTTGA
>Ga0255774_10000329_pt1 | contig 43728 bp, 19 predicted proteins | sample 101ome_17_FD_179972 | JGI IMG/M metagenome (GOLD analysis project Ga0255774, IMG submission 179972) | Coastal salt marsh microbial communities from the Groves Creek Marsh, Skidaway Island, Georgia - 101407AT metaG (version 2) | ecosystem: Environmental > Aquatic > Marine > Intertidal zone >... | reverse complement strand
GACTCGACGAAGGAAGACGTCCGTGCGGAAACGGTCGTGATGGTGGACGACGACGGCGCGGACGGGCGACGACCGTTGAGAGAGATGGTGGAGGGGGAGTTCTTGCGGGATTTGGTGCGTGCGCGCGACGACGTTGGGGGATTGGGGGTGGAGGGGCGATATCGGCGGCGGCGGCGAATTGCGAGGATCCGTCGCGCGCCGGCGCGCGCGAGAACGGCGGGGGATCGGGGGTGATGCGCGAAGAGATGACTGACGATGTGTGCGCGTCTGTGACGAGTATGTCTGTGTGTAGATGAAGTTTTTACGGATGAATCCGGCGATCGCGCACGAGTGTCCCGAGAATATAGGTGCGTCGAGGACGATGTGGAGCGGCGGCGCGGGGACGGCGCGGGGGCGGCGCGCGGCGGGACGGTGAATGAGGCGTCGTGGGGGCGCGCGTCGATCGGAAGACTGACGTTGACTCGCGCGCGTGTGTGTGTTTGCGTTCACGCAGAATTATCGCAGTTCCCGCAACGCACGATTAATGGGTACAAGCTCGATTTGTTTGGCTTGTATCACAACGTCGTCGCTCGAGGCGGGTTTCCGAGGGAGACGAACGGCTCAGCCTCCAAAGTGCCGTGGTCGTGGAGTCGAGAAATCTTCCAGGGCATGGCGAACTACACCGTCGATAATCGATGCACGTCGGTCGGGCACGATTTGATTCAGAGTTACAAAAAGTACTTGCTCGATTACGAAGAGAAGCATCCCGAGGATGTGCACACGGAAGGTTTGAACAAGGAAGTCGCGGCAACCATTCCGCGCGGTGAGAAGACGATTCGCGTGAAACTGTCCACGGGGGCGCCGCGCAAGCGACCCGCGAGCGGAGACCCACGAGGCGGCGGTAGACACGGTCGCGGTCGCGGTCGACCGCGAGGCACGGGTAGAGGACGAGGGCGCCCTCGCGCGGCGCCGGCGCCTCGCCCAGGAAATAATTTCAACTTTTCCATCGGTAATCGCGTGCGCGTGTACTGGCCGAGCGACGACACGTGGTACTCAGGAATGGTGGTGATGCAAGAGACCACTCCGGAGGGTGTAGTGTACAGTAAAATTGATTACGACGACGGCGACGAAGAGGTGTTGAATTTGGCCAATGAAATTTGTGAATGTCTAGACGAGGACGAGGACGGCTTAGTGTACCGTCCCAGACCGAGTTCACGACGCGGGGCGGGCGGCGGTGCGCCCGGTCAATTAGCGCTCGAGTACCAGGGCGGTCACGAGAACGAGGCGATGCGCGAGCCGATATCTATGGAGGAGATTCTCGAAGCCATGAACCGCCGCGAGGCGGCGCGAGGTTTGTACGAACTCTCGGGCGAACCGCACGAGGGACGCGAAACGTTTCGACTCGGGTACATGATGGGCGTGCGACGCGCGGCGTTCAAAGCGGTCGATGTCATGCACGCCATCCTCACCAGGGCATTTCCGGAGGGAGACCCAATGCGAGATTTAGTGACTCGCGAAGACTTGCACAAAGCCGTCGTGGACGGGACGTACGAGGCGGAGGCGGAGAGCGATCGAGAGGAAGAACCTCCGGAAGACGAGGCGAACGATCCGATCGAAACGAAAAATTACGACGCGCCATGGCCAAAAGACAAGAACGTACCGACAGAACAAGAGGTTTTGGAAGAACTCGAAGCGTTGCGCGCGCGCGTCGCCGAGGATAAGTTGAAGCGCGCCGCCTCAGTGCAGAGTCTCGACGCGGATGGAAATCCGAAATTAGTCTTCAAGATGAAGCGCGCGAAGAACGAATCTGGCGGTGATGTAGCCAACGACCCCGTCGCCATCGCCACCGACGCCATCGAAGCCGCGACGTCGTCTCAACCACCGGACGCGTCCGCCGACGCATCGGGTCCCGTCGACGCTGACGTCTCCGCCACCCCCCTCGCCGACCAACGTCGCGTCGCCCTCAACAAAGTCGTCAACGTCGAGTACGCCGGCGACAAAACCGTCTTACGATGGCTCGATAACCACGGTTGGGGCCACTTTGCCGGCGCATTTGCCGCGTACGGCGTCTCCCGCCGCGTCCTCAACTACCTCACCATGACGGATTTGGAAAACATGCACGTCGACGCGTCGGCGCGAGAATCCATGTTCAAAGCCATCGATCGTCGTCGTAAGCGCAACGAAAAGTACCGTCTGAACGGTACCTAGTCTAGTCAGTCAACGCGTGTCGTCGCCGTACGCGCGTGTAAAACGCACACAAAGCGCATCGTTTCCCGCGTCCGTCGTCCCGTCCCGTCGTCGAACCGAGTCCGCCTCCCGTCGCAAAGCGCATCGTCATACCACGCCTCGCCATGCCCACCGGTTGGCTTCAAGGCGTCGTCAAGGCGGTTCCGAGCGGCGATCAAGTCGTCATCGCCGCGCCCGCCGCCCCGGGAGTGCGTCAATCGATCCGCGTCGCGCGCAACGTCGACGAACAGCGTCGCGAAAACACATCCGAAAACAACCCGATGCGCGCGATGATCGGACAAAGACTGACGGTGCGCGCGCGCGTTCGCGACGACAGGCGCCGCCGGGATTGGAAAAAACCCTCACGCTCGCATCCATCGTCGCGCCGAGGCTCGGTCGACGCGATGGAAGCGTCAAGGATGAACCTTTCGCGCGCGCGTCGAGGGACAGTTTGCGCCGAGCGCTCGCCGGGAAAACCGTCACGTTTTCCGTCGAGTACGAGGTGGAGAGCATCAATCGAGCGTTCGGGGTGGTGTTCACGGAGAGCGGGGAGAATGTGAGCGTGTCGCAGGTGGCGAAAGGGTTGTGTAGGGTGAAACAGGGCGGGAGCGAGCGGGCGGGGAACGCGAAGGAGTTGGAGGAGACGGAGCTGAGAGCCAAGGTGGAGGAGGTCGGGATGTGGAGTAAAGACCCGGCGGTGACGGCCATGGGGAGTCAGAGAACGGTGGTGACACCGATGAAGGCGGAGGACGTGATGGATGCGCTGAAGATGCGACCGACCCCGGCGACGGTGGAGTACGTGCTCAACGGGGCGACGGTGAAGATGACGCTGACGGCGGACGGGGCGACGCGCGATCAGAGCATCACCGTGTGCATCGCGGGAATCACCGTGCCATCGATGGGAAGGAAGGGGGCGAAGAACGAGGACGGGACGGAACAGGTGCCCGAACCGTTCGCGATCGAGGCGAAACATTTCACGGAGATGTCGTTGCTTCATCGAGACGTGCGCGTCATTTTGGAGGGCGTGGATCGAAGGAATAATTTCATCGGGTCCATTCTTCCGGCCGACGTCAACGATATCGAGTTCGTCAACGTCGGAGAAAGTTTGTGTCAACTCGGTCTGGCGCAGGTGCACGAGGCGAGCGCAGCAGCCATGATAGGCGGCGCGTCCAAGCTTCGCGCAGCGGAGAAAACCGCCAAGGAACGACAGCTTCGAATCTGGCGCGGGTACGTGCCGCCTGTGTCGTCCATCAACTCGATTACGATGAAAACGTTCGATGCTCGAGTGGTAGAGATCATCTCCGGCGATTGCATCTCCGTCGTTCCCACGTCGGGACAAGACATGTCGGAGAGAAGAATCAACCTGAGTTCGATTCGCGCCCCTAGAATTTCAAACTCTCGCGACGAAAAGGTGCACCACGAACCCTGGGCGATCGAGGCCAAGGAGTTCTTGATCTCTCGCCTCATTGGCCAGGTGGTTTCCGTGAACATGGATTACGCGCGAAAGATTGGTGAGGGCGCAAACGAGCGCACGCTGCACTTTGCCACGGTGAAGCTGAGTACGCCGAACGGGAATGTGCTCAACGTCGCTGAATTGCTCCTCGTTCGCGGATTCGCCGCGTGCATTCGTCACCGCTCCGAGGAAGAGCGCGCGGCAGATTACGACGATCTCATCGCGGCGGAGAAGAAGGGAGTGGAGAGTAAGAAGGGGATGCACAACAAGAACCGCGACCCTCCGGTGCACAGAATAAACGACTTTAGCATCAACGCGCACAAGGCGAAGACGTTCCTTCCGTTCCTTCAGCGCGCGGGCAAGTGCCACGCTATGGTCGAGTACGTGGCTACCGGTCACAAGATCCGCGTGTCCATTCCCAAGGAAGGCGCCGTCATCGCGTTCTGCCTCGCCGGCGTCCGCTGTCCGCAGCGCGACGAGCCCTACGCCCTCGAGGCTTTGGCGTACACGCGAAACAGAATCCTTCAAAGAGAGGTGGAGATCGAGGTCGACTCCGTAGATAGAAGTGGCATTTTCCTTGGCACTCTCATCGCCGATCAAGGAAGATTGAACCTGGGCGAAGAGATCCTTCGCGCAGGATTAGGTAGTTTACATCCGTCGTTCATCGCGGACCGAGTGCGAGGCGGTCGCGCACTCGTCGAGATAGAGGCCGCCGCGCGAGAGGTCAAGGCTGGGCTCTGGAAAGACTGGATCCCCCCAGTCGCAGCACCGAAAGAGGCAGAAGACGAGAAACCGAGCGAAGAGGTCTTGCGCGTCGGCGTCACCGAGTGCATCGCCGGCGGTCGCTTCTTTGTGCAGAAACTCGACGGGAGCAAAATCGAAGAGGTGACCAAGAAACTCGCCGAACTGTACGACGGCGAGGACGCGACCAAGCCGTACGACGGTGTCTTCGAACCGAAGCCGGGCGATGCGGTCGTCGCCAAGTTCACCGGCGACGATAAATGGTCCAGAGCCATCGTTACAGAGAAGCGCGTCGGTGACAAACCCGTCGGCGTCTTTTACTGTGATTTCGGCAACTGCGAAGAAGTTCCATTTAGCCGTCTGCGCCCGTTAAAGGACGCGAGCGTCACCACGACCACCATTCCACCGATGGCAAATTTCTGCGCGCTCTCTTACCTCAAAATTCCGCGCATCGATTCCGATTACGGTTACCAAGCGGCGACGTGCGTCGGCGACCTTCTCTCCGGCTACGTCTTCCACGCCAAAATCGACGCTCGCGATCGCTCTCCCACCACCAAACCGTGGCAAGCCGACGCGTCACCAGCCTTCAACGTGACCCTCTTCCGCGACGAAGACACCACCGAATCCATCGCCATCGACGTTCTCAAAGCCGGTTTTGCTCGTGTCGACGTCCGCGCGGCGTCTCGCCGACTCGCCAAACCGCTCCTCGACGATATGCTCGACGCGCAGGAATCCGCCCGTCGCGCCCACCGAGGTATTTGGGAGTACGGCGACGTCGATTCGGACGACGAAGAGTAGACGAACAGTAGTTTCTCGCACCGTGTAATCACGTTCATCATCTCTTCTTCCGTCGCGGCGTCCCGTCCCGCCGAGGGTTTGGACCAACTTATCCATAGCCGTGGATAGATCGCGCGCGGCTCGACACACGACGACGCGCGCGCGCGTCCATCGAGCGCGCGAGCACTCGACGACACCGGAGCGCACTCCCGCGCCCGCGCGCACGCCAACATGTCGACGACGTCGACGATGACGCTTCGCGCGTCCGCGCCATCGCGAGGACTGGCGCGCGCGACTTTCGAACGACGATCGATGCGCGCTCGACGCGCGCGATGCGTCGAGACGCGCGCGTCGAGCGAGGGTGTCGATTTGTTGAATCACCTGGGGAAGAAACGCGTGGTGATCACGGGCATGGGCGCGGTGACGGCGCACGGATGCGACGTGGATGAGGTGTATGAAAAACTGTGCCGAGGTGAGAGCGCCATCACGAGCATCGACAAGTGGGACGCGAGTGAGATTGGCACGAAGTTTGCCGGTGAGATCAAGGAGTTTGAGGTCGGGGAGTATATGAATAAGAAGATGGCGCGACGCGTGGATCCGTACATTTCGTACATGATTGTCTCGGCGAAGCGGGCGCTGGAGAATGCAAAGGTGAACTGGAGCGACGAGGAGGGTACGCATTACGTGAATAAATCCAAGGCTGGATGTCTCATCGGGAGCGCGTTGGGAGGTATGCAGACGTTTGCGACGGCGACGGAGAATTTGGTGACGGTTGGGCACAAGAAGATGAACCCGTTTTGCATTCCGTTTGCGATTACCAACATGGGGAGCGCGCTGACGGCGATGGATATCGGCTTCATGGGACCCAACTATTCGATCGCGTCCGCGTGTGCGACTGGTAACTTTTGCATCTTAAATAGTATTATGCACATTCAAAACGGTGAGGCAGATTTGATGCTCGCTGGGGCGAGCGATGCGTGCGTGATTCCCGTCGGTATGGCTGGGTTCTCCGCCGCCAAGGCATTGAGCACGCGCAACAATGACCCCGCGGCTGCCTCCAGACCGTGGGATGCGAATCGCGACGGTTTCGTCATGGGTGAAGGTGCCGGTGTGCTCGTTCTCGAGTCTCTGGAGAGCGCGCTCGAGCGTGGCGCTCCGATCGTAGCGGAAGTTTTGGGTGGATTCGCGACGTGTGATGCGCATCACATGACCGAGCCGCGACCCGACGGTGCGGGTGTCAACTTTGCCATCGACAAGGCGCTCGAGTTGACCGGTGTGAAGGCTGAAGATGTCAACTACATCAACGCGCACGCCACGTCCACTCCGGCTGGCGATCTTGCCGAACTCCGCGTGTTGCAGAAAAAGTTCAAGGCATCGGGCGCTAAAATCAATAGCACGAAGAGCATGATAGGCCACTTGCTCGGCGCCGCTTCCGCCGTCGAGGCTGTCGTGTGCATCAAGGCGATCACCACCGGAGAGGTCCACCCGAACATCAACTTGGAAACTCCGGATGAAGGCGTCGATACCTCCATGTTGGTCGGCCCGACACGTGAAAAGCTTGACGTGAAGGTTGCGTTGTCCAACTCTTTTGGATTTGGTGGACACAACTCCGCGGTGTTGTTCGCTCCGTACGTGCCCAAGAGAGCTTAATAAATCACTTGAAATATGAATTAGTCCTTCTTTCGTCGTAATTGTTATGCCTGCCTAACGTCACTTACAATCTAGAATTTGGCTTGCTTAAATGATGTCTAAGCCAAAGATGGCGCTGATCACGAATAAAACACCAAAGGCGAGCGCGACCGCGCTTGAACCGCGCGAAATGTAGCTCACAAACTTGGGGTTGTTCTTCTCAAGCGCAGCCGTGCCCGCACCGATGCAATACGTGTATGTTCCCATGGCGATGATGGTTCCGATGAAGAACGTCGCCAAGAAAGAAATAGCTTCGACGCGCGGAAGCGCCAGCGCGGGTAAGAGGAGAAATAATGAATCTGGCTGTAACCCATGGATGGTACCGGTGATGTACGTCCACGAGATGAAACTACTATCGCGCTTCACGGGCATATCGGTGCCGTGCGAGTGCGAGTGCGAATGCGAATGTGAATGCGAATGAGAGTGAGTGTGCGAATGAGAGTGTCCGCCCACGCTTTCCCAGAAACCCAACGCGCCAATGATGATGAGCGTCAATCCCACGATGCCCTGTCCAAACTGACCAATCACCTCCATGTTCAGCGGCAACTTATCTCTGAGGAGAATGAAGATGCAACCGAAGAGGATTTGACCCGTGTTGTGACCGAACCCCCACAGCGCGCCCATGAGGGCGTTTTGCGCTCGGCTCGGGCCGACAGTTAACGGCGTGAGCGCCGCCAAGTGATCCGGTCCAGTCAGAGTGTGCAAGCAACCGGCCAACAGCCCGGCCCAGGCGGATTTGAACGCCGTCACCACGCTCATCCAATGCGTCAAGTGCAAGTGGCTGATCCAAATAGCGATGGCCTCGCTGCACACCGTGTACGCAGCGCCCAAGCAGCAAAATACGGTAAAACCGGTGAGCGCGAGCGTGGTACCCTTGGAGAGGGGTTGACGACCGAACGTGACGAGTAAACGAACCGAGTTCATCGCCACCATCAGCGTCGTACCCTCGTGTAAGAGCACCGCCAGCCAAAGCGGGAACGCGCCGAAGAGGGCAGGCACAGACGATCCGATGATGGACACCACTGCCAGGGCTATGTTTTGTCGCAACACTCGTCTCGTACGCTCAGCGACTGAAAACAATTCTGGTAACTGCGAAATGCCACCCTCGTCCTTGGTGAGAAGGAGCACGTCGGCGGCGCTCGCCGCCGCATCGCTAGGCGTCGACGCGATGGCGACGCCGACGTCGGCAGCGGCGAGCGCCGGCGCGTCGTTGATACCATCACCGACCATGGCGACTCGGGAGTATCGCGTGGACTTGACGCGTTTTCGCATCGTTTCCACGAGCTCCAACTTTTGCGAAGGCGCCAAACCAGCGTGCACGTCCTTGGGCTCGAGTTTGATCGCCTCTGCCATGGTCGTCGCACTCGTCTTGGTATCGCCCGTGAGCATGACGACGTCCATGCCCGCGGCATTGCTCGCCGGCTCCCACCAACTTCTTCGACACTTGCCGCTTCTAAGAGATTCCACCGCCTCCGGTGCTTGCGGATTCAGCGTATCCTTGAAGCTAAACAACACCGGACTCTCACCCTCAATTGCAAGCACAGAGAGAATCTCACCCTCTTTCGCAACAACCTCGGCCGTGCACTCGTCAGCGCCGCTGTCGCACAATTCGAGCGCAAAATCAGGGCTTCCGAATCTCGCGCGCTTACCCTCGAACATGCCCTCGACACCGCGTCCGGGGATTAATTTATAATCCTTGACGGAACCAACATCCGGCAAATCAATGTTGCGCGCAGTTTGCGTCACCGCCGTCGCGATTGGATGCGACGATCCACGCTCTAAACTCAATGCGTACGCCAACGCCTTCGGCGATGCGCTCGCGACGTCGCTCCGACGCACGCCGTTTTCAAATCGCGTGATGCTCGAGCACGTCATCTGACCCGTGGTAATGGTTCCGGTTTTATCCAGCGCCACGGCGCCAACCTCCGCGAGCGCGTCCAAGGTCAACCCACCGCGAATGAGCACGCCTCGGCGCGCCATGGCACCGATGGCCGCGACGTACACCAACGGTGACATCAACAACGCGCAGGGCGCCGCCGCTGTGAGAAATGCAAAGCTACGATACATGGCGCCGCTTCGACCGAGGAACGGAATTCCGAGCACCAACGGAGCTACAATCATGCTGATAAAGGTGATGGCCAAGATGGCTTTACTGTACCGATCACCGATGGCGTCGATCAACCGCGAAACTTTCGGCCGACGCGCTTGCGCTGCCTCAGTGAGACGTGCGATGCGCGCGGGGGTGCTCTCCTCGCTCGAACGTAAACTCTTCACCACGAGCGCGCCGTCGGTATTCATCGCCCCGGCGGGAATCTCATCGCCGTATCTCTTCATCACAGGTAACGCTTCTCCCGTGATGTGTTGAATACTCACCAAAGCGCTTCCGTGCACCACGACGCCGTCCAAGGGAACTTGATGTCCCGCCTTGACGAAAATCATCGTCCCCACGTCTACATCCGCTGCCGGAACATCTCGCACGCTCTCGAGATCTGGATTCCCATCCGCGTTCATCGTCACCACCTCCGCTGTCGTCGGCACCGTACCCCACAATGCCTTTAAATCACCTCTCGCGTGCAAAGTCAAACGGTTCTCGACGAAGTGCGCCGCTGCGAACAACACCAATAACAACGCCCCTTCCATGGCGCAGCCGAGCAAGACGGTTCCCAACACAGCTAAAATCGTCAACACGTGTATGTTCACGCGCCCCGCGGCGAGATCATACGACAAGTTCACAAACTCGGGCGTTCCCGCCAGGACGTACACGAGAGCGACGCACACCCGCGACACCTTGGCCGCCGTCGACGTCTGCACCAGTCCCGAGCCTCCGACGTGCGTCACCAAGTGCGCCATCCCGCCGACCACGAACAACACCAACGCAAACGCCGCCACGACGGCGTTCCCACGCAAGAAATCCGACACCTTACGCACGCCCGTCGCCTCGAACACGGCGTCCAACGCGCGCTCGACCGCCGACCTTCGACCCTCTGCCTCGCCGCCGTTCGGCACCAACATCCCCGCCTGTGACACGAATTCATCCTCATCCGAGCTCAGCGACGCGCTCACGTCCATGGACCGAGGCGTTCTCTCGTTCCCACGCCCACCACCGCCGCAACACGACGCATCGCGCGCGCGAACGTCCCGACGTCGCGACGCCGTCCCCGCGACGCCGCGACCCCAAACATCATCGCCATCGCGCGACGATTTCGCCCGAACGACCACGGCGACGCGCGCGCGAGACGACGACGACGCGTCCGATGTCCCCGCCACCGCGTTCCCATCCCTCGCCATGCGCGCGCTCGCCCCTCCCGCGCGCGCGAACGCCCCGCGTCGTCCACTCGCGAACCTCACCGCGGTCGTCGTTCGCGCGAACGTCCCGCGTCGCGCGTCCGCGCCTACCGGCGCGCGAGCCGCCGACGCCGACGAGGACATCACTGACATCGCCGACATCCGCGCCGTCCGTCGCCCTCGGACCGATGGGCGAGTCGCGCTCTGCGACGCGCGTAGGTCGCCGCCGGCGGTGGCGCGCGCGCATCGCGTCGCAGTGGTCGCACCATCTCCATGTATCGGACAACTGGAAAGTATTATATTACATTTAAAACGATCACATGTAAAAGTAGTGGAAAATGTTTCCCTCTCGATTCGGGGGAGTGGATAACTGTGGTCAGGACTCAAGAGGGGAGGGACTGCCCCTCATGCGATCCTAGGACAAAGGTTACTCGCACAGTACTCTTCCTGCACTTGTCACTCACAGTACGATCTTTTTTCTCGTATCCAAGGTGGATTGACATCTGTTTTCCCTTCTTTTGATGTGCGCGCGGACCCCCCCGGCCGGATCGCGCGCGCGAGAACGCGACTCGCGCGCGAGAACGCGACGTCGACGCGCCGGTGGGACGCGAGCGCTCGGAGTCCGCGCGAGTGCGTTCGTCGCGTTCGTCCTCGCGCGCGTCGAGCGTGAAGCGGCGAGGCGAGAGACGGTCGTGCGCTCGACGCGCGCATCGCGCGCAACACCACGAGTATAGTGTTGAACGTCGCGATGTGGACGTGGGCGACGCGCGCGGTGGACGCCGCGTTCGGAGGACGCGGTGGTGATGCGTGCGAAGAGGCGTGTGAGCGAGATGCGCTCGTGGGTGAGCGCGCGGGGTCGGTCTCGGACGCGGGGACGCGAGAGTTCGACGAGGAGAGCGCGCGGGCGAGCGTAGCGCCGACGCGCGCGCGCGCGACGATGAAGACGGCGGGCGTCGTCGCGGCGATGGTCGGTGTCGTCGGGTGCGCGGCGTATGCGTTGTATTCAACGACCGGTGGTAGGACGGTCGCAGGCGTGGCGCGTCTGGGGGAGGAAGAGGAGGCGGCGTTAGGGCGGCGGTGGGCGTCGACGCAAAGGAAGGAGGCGGAGTCGAGCGCGACGGAGACGCAGCCGGTTGTACGTCAGCCGTGGCGTGCGAAGAAAGCGACGAACGATTTCACAGGTTCTGATGATCCCTCTGAAGCGGCGTGGATCGGGCAGCCGAACGAGTACGTGTGCGCGATGCGCAATAGAAGGATGAGAGAGCAAGAGTTTGAACAGCAAATGGGCGGCAAGTGGTCCCCCGGGTGTGACGCCCAAAACGAGAAATCGTGTTTGAAGGTTTCAAACGCGGGCGCGCGTTTGGCGTTGTTGGGTCAGCACGTATACATCATTTGCATGAAGTGCAACCGATTGGAAATTCCTCCGGAGTGGGCCGGACACGTCACGACGGTGCACGGGAGCGACATTGATCCGTGCTACAGCCGCAACGGCGCCGACCACTGGCGAAAGGCGTCGATGTCGCACGTGCATGCGATGCTCGACGCGAAAGTGAACGGTTACGAGACCATCACGATCATGGAAGAAGACGCGATGACGAAAGATCTCACCGCCGAGGACATCAACATCGAAGAGCTGTTGGGCTTGTTGAGCTCGGATCAGTCTTGGAACACGGTGCGCCTGGGCTACCGCCCGTACTTTTTCGAGCAACAAGCGGTGACGATCGGGCGAGAGGGGGTCACGTTTAGATGTCCAGCGGCGTGTTCGTGCGCGCAATTGTCTGAAAACGCCTGCATCATCCAAAATACCGGATGCGACATGCGAAGCAGCGACTTTTACGTCGTTCGAATGAGTCAAGCAAACGCCATTCGCCACTCCGTCAAGTCGGGCAGCACCATCGACATGCAGGCTTTACGCGCCCTGCGCAAGCAAGTATACGTGCTTCCTCAGGTAAGCGTGCAGGTGAAACTCGACAGATCCGAAAATCAGCAAACCAACATGGCCAACAGGTTCAGACAGCTGTGCTTAGTCAACGCGACCACGGGGCCACTTCCCATCACTCTCGCTAGTGAGAGCTGATAGACGATACATCACAGCAGCCTTGCGGACAGGAACCGGTGCCGACACGTAGTTGTTTTAAATATTAGTTGACCGCTCTTAATCGTGATCGACCACTCTTAATCAACCGCTCGCGAATGCCGCGTTGCGTCCCGGCACCCGCGCCTCAGAACCGAACGTGCATGGTCTTCGCCACCGCCGTTGCGTTCGCCCGACGCGCGCGGCGCGTCGGATTCAACACGCTCACGACGAAGATGGCCAAGAAGGGTTTCTACAAGGGCAAGGGTGCCATCAACCCGGGCGTGCGCACGCGCGTCGGCGCCTACAAGCTCGTCCCCTGGAAGCGTCCCGACTACATCGTCCCGAGCGGGCTCGCGACGACGTCGCTTCGTCCGTACGTCGAACGCGTCGCCGGCGGCGGCAAGTGAGCGCGCACAATCATTTCTTAGTCCACATGTAGTATCACACCCCGTAGTCCTCTCACGGCGACGTCGAGACGCGCGCCCCTTCGAGCTCTCGGTGGAATAGGTTTCGACGCTGCATGCGCGCGCGTCGGCGTCGTCACACGACGGCGCGCGATGGCGGTTGCGTCGGTCGTCGCGCGCGGTGCGATGCGCGTCGTGTGTAAGAGGAACGCGGCGAGTCGTCAGGTGCGTCCTCGCGCGCGGCGATGGGCGCGAGTTTTGTAAACGTGACTGGAAACGGAAGCGCGAGAGAAGACGCGACGCGGTGACTGACGCGCGCGCGCGACAGAAACGGAAAGAGGATAAACGAGAACAAGTGAGGGAGTTTAAGGCGTTGACGGAGCGTCGGGAGATGGAGAGGGAGGCGAAAGCGAGGGAGAGAAGGCCCGCACCCGAGGCGGCGGCGACGACGGAAGCCGAGGCAACGGAGAGAGTGGAGGACGCGCTCGCCGAGTTGAGCGCGCGCGCGGAGACGTTGAAGACGTTGAAAACAGCGGTGAGAGATAGTCCAAGTTGGGATCAGAGCCGTGGATACAAGGTACATCCCGATGTCATGGCGGCACTGCGAGAGTTTGAGGCGGCCAGACGGCGGCACGTGGAAACACGACTCGAGCGCGCATTGGTCTTGTTCGCGGAAGCCAAGGGTGATGGCGACTTCAAAACGTTAGAGAGTTTCAATTGGTATTACGGTGAGGGTTTTGGCGCGCGTGAAGGGGCGAATGCGAAGAGTTTGAGTTACATGCTCGGCGCGGCTTTGAAGACGACGGCGTTCCGCGCGGTTTCCGAGATGTGTCTCGTTTCTCTCACGGCAGAGAGAGACGGCCCGGTACCTCTGCCGGTCAAGGTGAGAGCTCAGGCTGTGGCGAAACTCGAGGAAGCGGCGGAATTAGATTTACTCGAGAGCGAAGACGTCGAGGTGTTGGAAGCGCTAAAGGTGGCACAGTAGTTGTAGAAAGTAGGTATTGTATGTAGCAGCGAATGCGAGAGTTTGATCCGTTTTCTTCGTGCGTGAAATGACCGACGAGGTCACATCGTCTCATTGTCTGGGGATGCTCACTTCGTGGGACGCTCACCACCGTCGCTCGACGCTTCCTCGGAGGCGAGCGTGAACGCGTGTGCCCACGCCTCGTCGCGACGACTCCACCCATCCTTGGGATCACCACCGCGGTTCGAGAGCGCGTTCACAGCCGTGAGGTTCGCGTCACTCCCGCTGGAGGTTCCGTCCACGCGTGCACCCACGGCGTCGAGCAAATCGTTCGCCCAGGGCGCACCGGGCATCACTCCTTGCAAGTTTGGGTCGGCGAAATGCGTATCATCCTTGGACGGTTGGACGACGTACTCACCCAGACGTCTCTTGATGGCGTTCAACGCCATCTCCGCGCGAAGCGTGCGCTTTTCGAGACGTCTGTTTTCCGCGTTGAGCGCTAAGACTTCGCGCTCGAGCGAAAAGTCATCCACAAGCATCTTAGTGCGCTCGAGGTGCATTTGCTCGACCTTGCGTCTCAAACGCTTGCGGTCCGCGCGCGCCGACCATCCCAAGATGAGATTCCCGAAAAACGCACCAAAAATCCCACCCTTCAACACTCTTCTCGTCTCCGGCTTCAGATTCATCCACTCGTTGCGTATCGGCGTCGTGATCGGCTTCAACAGGTTGTTAATCTGCCTCGCCGTCGGCCCAAAGTGGTCCACCGCCACGTTCATCGAAGGCTGAATCAACTTGGCCTTTTCGTTCACCTGCTTCGTCACCGCGTCCTGCGTCGTCGCCGCCCACGATGTCGCCGACGCCGACGCCTTCTTCGTTAGTTCCGTCGCCCTATCCCACAGACTCCCGAATCCGCCGCCCCCGCCTCTCGAGGCCCCCGCCCCGTCCGTCGTCCCACCGGTCGCCCCGTTCGGCTCTTTGATCGATCTCGCGCGTCCCGCGGCATCACCGCGCGCGTCTCCGCCTCGTCCCAACGGTCGTCCGCGCGCGCGTCCAGATGTCGACGCGCGGTGACGCCGTCCCGTCGCACCACTCGCGTCGCCTCGGCCTCCGAATCCTCCGCACGCGTTCGACGTGCCCGCGCGCGAGACGCCACCACCGGGTCCTCGGGGCGGCGGTAGCATGGTCGCTCCTCTTCGTCGCGCGTCGGCTCGCGGGCGATCGCGTCTCGGTCTCTCTCGCGCGCGCGTCTCGCGCCTCGCCTCGGTGCCGTGCGAGGTGTGCCAACGGCTCTTTGACGAACGTTTTTTAGCGCGCGCGCGACGTCACACGTCTCGCATTGAGAAGATGTTTCATCTATCAACTACTTATGCGTACTTTTTGTACTTTTTCTTTCGACGTTTTATAGAGACAATGTTTAAAATGTTTAAGTATGCTCCATTGGTCCGTGTTTTGGTACATGCTGTCGGACACATATCGTCAGCCGACGCGACGCGACGCTGAGCGCGCGACCGGCGACAGAGCGCGCGCGGCGCGACGCGACCGGCGTCGAGTCGCTCGCGAGGGCGCAGATTACCGTCTTGTATCTGTTTTCGCGATCGTTCGCGCGCGCACGTCTCACGCGTCGGCGAACGCGTTCCGTTGAATTACCTCGGATTAACGGACTTCGGGTGTGCGGTCATCCTCCTCGAGCGCGCTCGACGACGGCATGTTCGAGAAACAGCTGACGGGGGTGCTGAATTCCAAACTCGGCGCTTTTCTCGAGGGCATCGATGAGGACGACGTGCGCTTCGGCGTGCTGAACGGTGATGTGCGAATACGTCGGGTGCGCGTGCGCACGTCGGCGCTGACGAAAATTTTAGACGAGCCGAGCGTTCGCGTGCGATACGGGTTCGTCGATGAGCTGCGATTGCAGATACCGTGGAGGAATTTGGGTAAAGAGGCGATCAAAGTGACGTTTCATGGCGTCTACGTCGTGGCGGAGATCGATGAGAAGGGTGAAGGGGCGACGGTGGCGGGGAGCGAGAGCGAACGCGCCGAGCGAAGGCGAGCCAAGGCTCTCAAGGCGACGAGACGCGCGGTGGACGCTGCGGAACAGGCGTGGTTGCGATGGAATCCGATCGTAGATGCGGATACTTTAGAGGCGCAGGATGAGACGGTGAAACGAATCAGTATGATGAAAAGGAGGAGCGGTATAGCAGGTTTGATTGATGTCGCGCTCGCGAACATCATGGTGGAAGTCGCGAAGGTGCACGTGCGCATCGAGGGTGAGTGCGGTGACGATCGCGCGCCTTGTGGGATGGGATTCGTGCTCGGACGAGTGGCGCTGACGACGGTGGACGAGGACATGAGAGTCGCGTTTCAGGTTGGGGGATTTGCGGAGGGATTGAGAAAGGTGATCAATTTGGAACAGGTTGGCGTGTACGCCGACGCCGGTTCGCCATCCATCGCGGCGGAACATCCAACGGGTTGGACGGGCATGAGCGATGAATATTTCGTGTCTCAGATGTCATCTGTGTTCGGAGTCGACGTTGTGCCGCGCAATGGGAGCAACGGTACGAGTCACAGAGTTCCAAAGTGTTACATATTTGGACCGATGCGTGGAACCGCCATGTACACCAGACGAAGTCCGAATGGCCATGAAAATGAACCCTTGCATAACCTTCAGATGAATATCAACTCAGTGCACGTCAGCATTCGGTCGACACAGTTGAGAGTGTTCTACGCGATGTACGCGAAGCTACGCGCCAGTCGAGTGCGATATACATACGCAAGCATTCGTCCGCAAGCGAGCGTGCGCGGAAACGTTGCGGAGTGGTGGCGCTTTGCGATTCAAGGTGTACAAATGCACGTCAACGAGATGAAACGGCATCGTGGTCTAGATTTTGCCTCGAGTGTCAATGATATGGTCCGCATCAGCGCCGCTCGCGAGCGCTATGTACCTTTGTACTTGCGTTATTTGCGAGATTTGCCTCCCCCTCCGGAGTGTTTAGTAGCCGAACGCGTGGACCAGCGTAATAAGTGCTGGCCGCCTAAGCTCAAACTCGGTGTTCTGGAAGAAATCGATGAGATTGAAGAGAGTTTGCCTCTGCATGCCATCATCACTTTCAGAACTTTAGCGCATTCACAATATAGGAAATCTGGTGGTGTGGAAGAGGCGGTCAAAAGAGAGCGCAGTCAACGATTTCATCAGAAACAGGTCGTCAAAGCAGTGTTAGGTCTTGCCGGTCGAGGAGCAAAGAATACCGTGAAGGTCTTGAAAGGAATTACAAATCCCATCAGAGGGATCGCGCGCGCCGTGCGTAAGCGTGATTCGCTCGACTTGGTTCACAAACAAAAGCGCGCTCGACAGGCTCAGAGAGAGGATGAGCCGTCGTGGCAGGAAGATTTGGAAACTGCGATGCAATTGAGTAAGCGTAGTGTGGAGTTGGAAAACTGTGCTATCACATCGTCAGTCGAAATCACCACCATAGTCAGTGTTAAGAATGTCGTGATCGTTATGGTGGATGATGAAATGACCAGCTCGGCGACTTCTGAACAAGAAATATTCCGAATCAACGTAAATCAACTTGCTTTTTCCAGAATGTTTGGCACAGAAAGAACGGAGTTGCGAGCTGCAATTCGGAGCCTCGCCGTGTTGAGTCCAGAAGGCACACTGGTGGACATGAACATGAAGGCGGAAGAGACTTTGAGCCCAGAGTGCGAAGCGGCGCGCATGTCGCAGGTAGACTCGTGGAGCGCCGCAGTCTCGTCGAGTGCGATACAGGTGCAAATGATCAAGGGTGACGCCAGCGCCAAGGAAGATGTTTATTTAAAGGCTCTCGTGAAAAAGTCTATTGTGCACGTGCTCAGAGAACCCGTGGATAGAGTTGCACAAGTGGCTGTGCGGCACCAGGTTACCTCCGAGTACCTCCAGTCTTTCATTTACGAAGACGAGACTAGCCAAAAGTTCCATACAGACGCCATCGAAAAGCACACAGGCGAATTCAAGGTGAAACCAAAAGTTCGATTGGATGTACAGATGGAAAAGGCGATCATCATGTTAGTTTCAGACGATGCACACTTCCGGTTGGAAGTTGGCAAAGTTGATGTAAAATCGCAAGGCGCCGACGCGCGAGACGCACGCAACACGTTCAGAGTGTGTTCCGATGGTATCCACGCCGGATTTGTCTGTAACGATTGGAGCATAAACTCGACTCGGACCGGAGAATACGAGCCCGTCGTTCTTCCGATGTTGGATGTGCCTGCGTACACGTTGACTGTGATGCAGAGCCTGAGCAGCGCGGCGGAATCTCCAAACTTGTCCATGAGAGCCGAATTTCCGACGTTCGATTTTACTATTTCTCCCGAGCGAGTATTCAAATTACGACGATTGATAAAATCACTGAAACCTGAAACGAATTCAAAACCGAATCCTACAGAAGTGACTTCGCTTGATACAGCCGATGTGATGATTTTACAAGTTGACGAACACGAAAAGCTCTCGTGGATACCTGGTAAAATAACACTGAGTAAGCGTAAGCACACCATGGCACTCGATTTCATGCTCATCGATGCAAGTAAAGGCACCAGGTCTATGCGTGTTGAACTGCTTGAGAGTGCCGGAGCAAGCAAACTGCGGAGTGATTTATGCGGACCGTTGGCCCCTTATAAACACATTATCACCATTGGAGAAGTGGTACTTTCCCTCGATGACTTGCACTCTTCGCTCCGTACAGAAAAGAGAGTCATAATAACATTCGATGGCAGAGATGATCTGAGCGTTCGAGACCAAGCAGCTTTATTCAATTCGTGGCGCGCGCGTATCAACAGTGCAGCTCGTGAAATCATCTCCGGCCTTGTCGATTCTCGAAAAAAGTTGAAGACGAGCAAGACACAAGTTCATGTCGGGATGACTATTCATACGTTTGGTCTGCACGTGGCTTCGCCACTGGAAGCACATCCATGCGAATCGGATGCACAGGAGCTCAGCGGTGATTCGGATGTAGATGCAGAGCGTGCGCTTGCGTCTCTGTACCTGACACGTCTTGATTTTGACATAGCGCTCGCGAGCACTGAGAAGATCATACATGTTGTGGCTGAGGGACTTCGTTTACACGATAGATACTCGAGTGATGCGATCGGCCGCGAGTGTGTTGCGGCGGTGGGAGAGAAGAAGAATGGAGAGTTTCTGTCAGTTTCAGTGACAATTCGTGGCCAAGACAATCCCAAGTACGACGGACTTGATAAACTCATCGATATCCGCGTGAACGACGATTTGAAGCTCAACTTGCGCCGCAGTACTCTTCTCGCATTGATTTCATTACGCTTCCGATTGCGACCTCGAGGGTTCAAGCTCGTGAAAATCATGCCCGCGAAAACTGCGCGAGTCATGGTAGGCAATCAGCTGTTGAAGCGTATCGCTCGAGAGATCCGAACAACTTTTTCCTCAGTCACTGCAACTCTACTCTACGACCACACGAAACAAAGCGATCTACCAGTGGGTATTTTGAATCTTACAGACGTCTCATGGGATACATCAATAAGCCCTCCAAGTCGAGAGACGAGCGTGAGCATCGGTAGTCTCAAATTGGCGACTGGAAAGATGGCAGCTGAAGGAAAATGGAATGTACAACCCGCAATCGATGCCGCTTCCACTCTCGCGCTACGAAATAATGTATACGACGATGAAGAGGAAGAGGACGGCGCGAATCATTCGATAGAACTTGAGCTTGCAAGTCTGGATATCCTCGTGACACCCGAGCTCAAGGAAATCGGTCCTTTCTTTTCCTTCATTCGAGCGCAAAAGCCCGATCATATCGAGAAATTTATTCACCCGTGCGATCGCGCACGCGATGGTTTCACGAAATTGAAGATGCGCAAATCGATAAAAGTTGATGCACCCAGGATCACATTACCTTCGGCAACTCTTGATGGACACAGCGTTGGTCACGAGTTCATCATCGTTCCGGGAAGCATGGAAATAACGAGTGGATTTTCTTCAAATCCAACTGACCACGGGTTTCCAATTATTTTGGAAACGACCTCAATAAATCTTCGCGAACTAGACATGACCATCGTCGATAAGTCTGGGAAGCAACCAAAGGTGTCAAAGATCACTCGCAAACCCATAGAGGTGAGCATTTCTAAACGCACAAGAGTCGATGACAGGCCCGTCGTGGTGAATGAAATTGACGACATAAGCGAGATCAAAGTGAAGCCCATATTTTTTGATATTTGTGGAAGCGATTATCGATGCGTGTACGACGCTTTAAATAACGTCAAGCGTGGAAAAGTGAGACCAAACGTGCAAGTGAAAAATCCAATTCGTTGGGGAGACGTTGATCCGATTCTCGACGTCGAAGCGACCAAACCATCGTCTTTGCGATCGATGCGAGTGGCGATCAATCTGAGTAGTGCACAGTTGACTATTTTCAGACTTCCTATGCAATTGCGTCCAATTTCCACCGCGAAAGTGGTAGGGTTTGATGTATTCACTGTAAGGAACTTGAATAGAAAGTTTGGCGTTGCGCTGGATGCGACGGTTCAAGTCATCGGTATAGACGATGATTCATACCACTCCAGGAACCTCAAGGTTAAGCACGTTCTCTACGCTGGAGCGTCCAACATGCCATTCGCCCGTTTGAATTTCAGAGAAGATGAAGAAAAGATTCAGATGCGAGCTTCGCTACAGCATGTGGAGTTGATACTTCGAATGGACATCTTATTGGACACTGTCCGAACGTTCGCTCCTCGCAGCTTGGGTGGTGCCTACTTGGCCGACATGATTCTTCCAAAGGATGTAAAATGTCGTCCTGGAGATGAAACCAAGTTGGATGATGATTTAAAGCTGACGGAGAGCGTGAGGATACTCGCAGACGATCCGTACGTCCACGGCGCCGTGTATGGCTTGAACGGGTGCGGTCATTTGATTAAATTCATCAGCAAGGGCAAAGTTGTTCGAACACACTCGCACCACGAAGCGCGTCGTAAAACAATGCCGAGAATCATCATTGGACAAGGAGTGACGCTGGAAATCGATAACGTCACGTTTTGTTGCGATAAATCAGCGCTTTCAAAATTCTTCCGAATCGCCCCGGGCGGCAGTTACGTACTCGGCTCCAAAGTCTGTTTCGTTGCGGACTTGGACGATGAACCATTGGAGGCTGAAACAGATGACTTGTTCGAAAGTTCTCCCGTGGTGAAAGCAGTTCAGGCGAAGGCGCACGATCGAGCAGACAAACGAATCACGGCCATTAAGAAGAAGAAGGTGATGGCTGACGTAAAGGTGATGTGCGTACACGTTGTCATCGGCGACGTCTCCCCGGCGGATCAGATTAACGTGTTGTTTGGCCTTTCCTGCCATGCGGAACGAGACGATCATAACAACGCGACAATGTTGGTCGAGGTCATTCGAATTCGCACGAAGGATACGATGAAGCCTCCTCTTTTAGGGCCGGCAAGCATGACATTGCAACTCCGTCGTCATGCTGGCGTCACGACGTGCGACGGTACACTCACACCCATCAACATCGAGTTGAGTCCACACAGAATACACATCCTGAAAGTGTTTGTCCAACGCATCGCTCGTGCATTTGCAATCGCACCGCTGCTGCATACGAGTCTATACACGTGCATTTGGGCCGGCGGACAGAGTAACGCACAGACAGACTCAGAACAAGTTTTCATACAAAATCGCGAGGGGAGCAATACGTCGTACACCATCTGGAGGCCCGTCGTTCCGGCTGGATACGCCATGCTCGCAGATGTCGTCAAGTCTGAAGGTGGTGCGCCCGAAGTAGAGGCGTGCCTTATACGCGACGTCCCGGCACTGTGCGCGATTCCGTTGAAAGTTGAACACGTCGAAGGGAGCACCTGTCCCTGTTTTTGGCGGCCGATCGCGCCGAAGGGTTTCGTGAGCTTGGGGCTCATCGCGTCCGCGTCCCAGGCGGACGAACCTTCGCTCGACGTCGTTCGTTGCATTCGAGAGCAGCTCGTGACGAACAGCGGGAGGGCGTCCACCCACGTCAACTTTCGCCTGTACGGCGAGTATCAAGCGCCAAAAATTTCTCTTTGGCAAACCAATAATATGGCGAACGGTTTCATATGTTCGAGCATCGGAGACAAAGAGAGACCTTTGGTGCACGATATCCGTCAACCGCCCGGGTTTCAACGAAAGATGAAACGCAAGTTGGAGAGGAAGGACGTGCGGATGCCGCAAAAAGCCGTGTGCTCCACAGCTGTCAACTTTAAAGAGATTGGTTTTGCGCAAAGCGGCGAAGATAAGATTGGATTTTGGGAGGTTGTGACTCCCGCGGGATTCGTGTCTACCGGCGATTGTCTCTCGACGGGCGATCTACCCCCCTTGCACGCGTGCATTTTCGGCGAGGACAAATCAATATTTCAGCCACCCGCGTCCTTCGAGCGGATTGCACCGCCTCGCACCTACGGCGCGTCCCAAAAGTGCACATTCTGGAGGCCGGTCGCGCCGGATGGCTACGCGAGCGTGGGATACGTCGTGACGATCGATGATGAGGATCCCATGACGCGTGGGTCCATCGCGTGCGTGCGAGAAGATCTCGTGGCGTACATAGATAAAGGCACATGGACGTCGGAGAATGCGCTTTGGGTGGATGACAAGACGTCTGCGTTCGCGACGCATTTCTGGATCACGAACAGCTCGACCAAGAATTTCGTGATGAATTCAATGGCCCATGGATCTTCGCCAGATTTCGGTTTCGGAGTGTTCTACATGCCGGACGATTTCTCGAATCAATCGAGGTCATCGAGTGTGATGGTGAAGTTTCACGCGCCAGCCATCCGCGTAGGCGTCGCCTTTGAACGGAGATTGCAAAATCAAGTTTTATTTTTTGGTGAGTTAACGAACATGATCGTGAACTGCACTAAGGGATCCGACTCGGTGAACATTTCTGTCGAATCTTCGCTCGCTTTGATTCACAGAAATCAACGATACGGTTGCGCGCTTGAACCGATTGTCGTGCCTTGGCGGTCCACCGTCTCGTTGAGAGAACGGCAAACCGACATCACTAGCTTCACACCGGCAGGTATCTGGATAGACGTCAAGAGCAGCGATAAACTCGAAGCCATCATCAATCAATCATCGATCGCCGACATGATGGAGGCGATGCTACAACTGCGCAAGCCGAACGATCAAAGCTCAAAAATTGCGAGAATGGTATCTTACGAAGCCGTGCAAGACAACGTCGTCATCAACGCCACCGGTCGATCGTTATGGATTCGAAGAAACAACGACATGGTCGATAAAGTGCTCCCTGGACACAACTTGACGATACGTGATCAACCTTTAGCGCGTGAGAACGAAGGAAAATCCTTGGGGAGCCGACACCAGGTCGAAACAAAGTTACACGCCGCTCGCGGTATGGCTGACGTCTTCGACGATATGATTCATCACGGCGATGAAAGTCTTGCCACGTCGTACCTCATGTTCGATGTTTTCAGTATCGAACCAGTTGATGGATTGTCGTATCCACAGTTGACGATCAAAACTTGGGACCGTAGATTGCAGAGGTATCACACGGACTCGCTACCGATCGGCACTCTCAGCGGCGTCGTTAAGGTACCCGTGCCGCATCCACTTTTCCATCACGAAGATAGCGGCGATTACGTCCACAACGACGATGTGGACGTCATCGTTGAGTTGTCGTACGTCGGACCTCAGGGTGATAACATCCTCGTCACGGGCGTCCTCAAAGCTCCCAGTGAGCAGCAAAGACGAGGATGGATCGGAGGCTGGGGCGGTTGCTGGGTGACGTGTGAAGCACTGAATTGCACATCCATCAGGGTAAAACTACGCGCGCGCGTGGTCGAAGGTTTGACGCTGTATCCGATTTGCGAGACGCAAGAAGTGCATCGAATCTTAAACAGTCCGACCAAGAGTATGGTGAAGAGAACTAAAGCGAACGTGACAGCGCCACCTCTGATTGTTTGCAGGACAAACGATCTCGTGAAAATGTGGTGGTCAAAGGACAAGAGTTTGAAAAGTGCGTTGAGCGCGTGGACGCCCCGTCAACCTTCAAAGGTCGAAATGGAGATTCGATTTTCATTCAGTAAAAATAAATCAGAAAATGAGTACAGATTGGTGCCTTTTGGAACGATCCTCGTTCCGGGACTCGTCGCTCCTCGCAGCGCGCTCATGGCATTAGTCTTGGAGTACGAGGAGAGTCAAATCTCTCCGACTGCTTTTCCCATCGATTTTGAAATGATTTGGGCAGGAGATATAGATACGGTTACTTTCTGGAAACCCGTCGCTCCAGAAGGTTACGTCACCATCGGTAACGTAGTGACCAGGGATTTCTCAAAGCCGCGTCTCGATTCAGTCGTGTGCATTCGCGAAGATTTGACTGAGATGGCGCCGATGCCTCCAGCCGCTGCGTGGCGATCGAATCGTCGATTCAAAACGATCGGAAAAGGAAGTTTCTCGATCATTCGAAACGGTGAGACGAGCACAGGGGGATGGAATTTCATTAAGGAGAAATGTGTGCGTAGCACGAGTGGAGAAATCACAAGCGCCGTTCCGCCCATGCGCCAACTCAACCAAAAGCTATGCATCCCTTCGATCCACGACGAGAGTGTCTACGAAATATGGTTCGATACCGTATCACACATTGAACGCTTGAAGAATGAGATACAATTTGAGCAGACAACATTCATCATCGCGTTTTCACCGAACGGACCATTCGAACCGATCCATCTTCAGCTGGGAGCGTCGCACGTTGTGCATCACAAAACTCATGGTTTAGTTTTTGATGCGCAACACGGAAAGCTTCTCAGCTATCTTGCGTGCGAAAATGAGACCGACGACGCCATTCTCACGAAAGTAGGTGCGCATCATGAATCTCTCGGCAGTCCCAGGAGCAGTACTCAAACTAGCGTGAACGAAGGAGGCATCGATGCTGAGGTTGAAGTGTTCGAGTCTGAGAGATTTTATCCGTTCACTGGATGGTCGGCGCCAAAAGATGCCATCGTGAATGGACGTTATAGCACACGCCGAAGTGGTCGTGGATCCCTCGCGTTCTTCCCGGACGTCAAGCCACCGAAAGGGTTCAAGTTCAACGGACCCTGGCGACTCGACATGCCGGAGGATGTTGTGAGCGCAAACGGCTGGGCGTATGGAGCTGTTTGGTTAACGCGATGGCCACCTCCGGCTGGATCTGCGAAACGCAAGGCTCGAGCCACGCGAAGAAGACGTTGGGTTCGTCCCATCGTTCGCGTGAAAACGATCGAAGATTTCACCGAGCAGAATGTTTTCCACAATACGAGGGAAGACAACATGGAAGACGTCTTCGGCGAGGTCGAAGCTGACCGGCAACTGATGTTACCTGCTTTCTCGAGGACTGAGTCACATCTATTAGTTTTGAAAGCCAAACCATTCGATGATGAGCCTTCGGCTACCGAGAATTTGGATGATTCAGAGGCATTTGATATGAGATGGTTGCTCAACTTGAACAGCGCCGCACGCTCTTACAGTAATGGCACAGATTTCTTCATTTTGGTGAAAGAGCACCACAGTGACATTCAGGATAGTGCGTCTGACTCGCTCCCAGGGATGCGACTTCGCATAGTCGCGCCTCTACACATCACATCTTCCATGCACTGTACGTCGCAAGCGAGCGTATACGCAGACGACAGACTCGTGTTCAGTCATTCTTTGCTCGCAAACGAAAAGAAACGTGTCACCTCAGTGAATACGAAACATGAACTCGCTTTGCACGTTTCTTTATTCAGTGACCATCACACGCTCACTCAAAATAAACCGATTTCACTTCGTATCTCCGAGGTTGGCAGCACTCCGGTGCCGAATTGCTGCTGGTTGGACGTTAAGGGCTATCCCCACGTGTGTTCGATGCTGCTCATCGACGCAACCAGGACGTGCCTGACGAAAGATCAACCCAATGGGGATGAATCGCAACACGTGTTGAATGTGACGTATCGCAGCGTTTTGTTGATTACGAATTCTTCCGCGCATAGCATAAAATGTCTAGCGTGGATGAAGGAGAGCACGAGTGAGAAAAATGTTCACTCTGACACATTCGTTGAGATACCGAGCGGCCAAACGCATCCCGGCATGTTCCTCAAGTCAAGCGTCCACAAAGTCGATAAAATAACGACACAAGAGTTTGAGCTTGGAATTTGTATCGATTCAAGGCCGGTATGTGTGAAGGTGTCGGCGCGTTCTGAACCCGTGAATGTGTGCATCAACACAGCCTCTGGCCATAAACTTACATTCAACTGTTGTGCGACGATTTCAGGTGAAGATCAAGTGACAAGCACTTGGCCAACCATACAAGTCACCATACAACCAGTGCTCGCAGCAATCAATCTCACGCGATTCCCGCTGGGTATACGTTCCAATTACTCTCAGCACGTCAAGCTCGAGCCGGGCTCGCATCCCACTCCTTTCTCATTGGATTTCAACTCTCGAGAACTGCAAAACATTGAGGATGCTCTCAATTCGGCATCCATCCAAATCGCTGACTTGACTTCACATTCTGATCAAAGACCCATACAGTGGAGTTGCCCGTTGCACCATATGGTGAGTTATTCTGGCGCCTCGTGGGCTATACCGAACTCTGCGAATCCTTCGATAGAAGACATCAACGCCTTCAGAGAACTACAAGGAACGACCGAGGATGGTGAGGTTATCAATTACGTCAAACCGCTTATCGTCAAATTCATCGTCGAGCGCACGCGTGAGGGGTGTTTCAGAATATTCTTCACCGGAGGCGACGGTGCGTCATTGAAAGTTGCGCCGATCATCGTGAAGAATAATATAACCGAACCCGTCATTGTTCGGCAAGTCAAAGAGGGTCTAGTCGGTACGACGTCGTCGAGAGTGTCTTTGAAACGAATTGTGGCGAATCGCAGTGGCATGAAAGGCGTCGGTCACGCGTACGCTTTACGCGCACAGTCTGCGATGTGCTGGGCTTGGAGCATGCCGAGCTTTCCAATGAAGTCGTCGAGGCAAAATCAGAGAGACGCCGCGAAGGATAAACTCAACGCGCATAAATTCTTGGAAGTGTCAACGAGTAAAGGTGAAAAATGTGTGATTGAAATCAACACATTGAACGCTCACTTTAAAGGTTTCATGCATCTCGGTGAGCTGTTCTTCTCACTGCGCGACGGAAAAGCAATGAAAACGACAATAGTCGGAGAGTGGCAGGCGAGTACATTTTACATCTTCCTCATGCATAGAACGGCGTGTTTCGATTCATTCTCGATCAGAACAGAAATAATTGAACAAAGACGTGGACAGTGGGGTAAGAAGATTCAGAAAGAAAAGCACATATCGGCGACTTTGGCTGGGTTTTCTATCACGCTTGTCGATCGCTTGTTCAACGATTGCGTCGAACTCTTGCATACCTCCATCGATGATGTGTGCGTACGACACGGACGTAACTTGGTATTGGGTCGCGCTATGTATGATTTCATCAGTATCGGTTCACTGCAGGTAGATTTTACCACGCCAGAAGCAACGTACCCAGTCTTTACATGGCACGACCCGTCCACCGGGAAATTTATCGAGCTGTACGCGACGCTCAGCGATGGTCTTTCGAATAATTTGATCATACACCGGTTCGATCTACAAACACCAAAGGACGGTTTAGTGATTCGAACCGGTGAAGAGCTCATCTGGCGATTGATTGAGTTTAGAAGAATTCTCAAAACTCAGATTCCCGGTCAAGACGCGAAGACAGAGGAAGAAAATCCAACCGCGATGGCGAAACGGCAGACTGGGAAAGACTCGTTGCTGCACATTGTGTCTTTGTCGATTCAACCCATCACGTTCATCGTGACCTTTACACCAAATTCCAGAAGCCGACCTTCGGATGCGGACGCTAAAATAGTCGCGATTCTGACGTTTGCGAGCATGCAGCGCCTGCGCCTTTTGCTCGACGGGTTTAACAAATGTGAAGTGAACATGCTGCAATCCGTATTGAGACGAGATTTTGTCAGTTCTGTCAAATCAAAGATGATTGCGCATTCACTGAACATCATGACGTCGATGCACACGCTCACAAACGTATCCACCGGTCTGGATGCCGTGAGTAAGGCTGTTGAAACTGGTTTCGGCGTGCTCGAGTCGTCGTCGAACCTGGTGCGCATGCCGTCATCGCTAATTGAAAGACAAAGGACGCGCAACACAATTTTCAGTGGCGTCGTTAACGGTCTCAGCAGACTCAGTAAAGGCGTCGCCGAAGGCGTTGTTGGGTTATTCATCATCCCTTTTAAGGGCATCAAGAGTGGAGGATTCGCCGGAGGATGTAAAGGTTGCGCGAAAGGCATCACCAACTTGGTCGCGAAACCCGTCGCCGGCGTCATTTATTTCGCATCGAGAACCGTCGAGGGCGTGGCGAACACCACTCGAGATGTGCAGAGCGCCGCGTGGGACATCGTTTCTACCGATCAGTCATCGAAGGCGCAAATCAGGCGATTACCTCTCGCGAGATTCTCGGATGGAATCATTCGACGATGGGACGAGAACAGCGCGCTCGCCATGTACTTGATGCAAACCAGTACGGCGAGCAGTCGAGCTCTCGGAATTTCCTACTGCCCCGGCGTGGATGATTTATTCACATCGATGCACACGGTATTCGGAAATCGCAAACTCATACTCTCGAATAGGAGAGCCATGTGCGTGCAATCTGTGGAGACCGAGGACAGTCTCCCCAGGGGCTCGTCAAGCTGTTTGTGGTACATCGCGTGGTCCGACGTCAGTTCAATTTGGATCGAAAACGTTGTCGACGTGAATGTGCAGATTAACCTCACGAGTGAAGGCGATAACACTAATCTTGGTTCATCGAAGGAGTCAAAAATAACGGGAGAGTCGAGTTTTACGTTTCGAGCGCGCACCGAGAAGGAGGCGTTTGAAATCGAAGCCGACATGCGTCGGAGCTGGAACAAATATCTCGATAGCATCGAGGAAACGGAATAGCCGAAATAGTCGTAGCGACCATGCGACACGTGTATAATTGATTAATATATGTATTGTACAATTGTCCTCCGCAATCAACCTCGAATAATCAAATCTTTCAACAACGACTTGGATTCGCTCCGCAGCGCCATCTTTTCACTCAACTCTTCGATTTCATTCTCCGTGAGTTCCTTAAAGTCACTGTCCGCCGAATCTAGCGATTCGCCCTTCATCTTGCGCACTAAATAAATGATTGAATCACGCTCCTTATTGATCTTCGCTAATCGTTCCTTGAGCGCGTTTAAAATGCTCTGCTCTCGTTCGCTCAACTCGCGCCGCGGTTCCTCGCCGCCGCCGCCGTTCTCCTTCCGAGACTCCACCCTCCCATCGACGCCCTTCTCACCGCCATCCGTCGACACCGCACCTCTCCCTCGTCCCTCTTTCGCCTCACGCGCCTTCACCTCTCCGGCCCTCGCCCGCCACGACGTCCCGAACCATCCCAACGCCGACGCGCCCCCGCGCCTCCTCGCCGACGCCGATCTCGCAGCCTCTCGCTCCATCTCCCTCGCCCGAATCCGCGCCTCGATCCGCTCACCGATGCTCTGTTCACCCTTCTCTCCGAACACGTCGATGTACCGCGCGTACCACGCGCGCGGCATCAGACTCAGCGCGAGAAGAAACACCGTCACCCACACGATGCAGGCTCGCGCGCGACGCGTGCCCCGATCGTGCGCCGACCGCGCGCGTCGTCCACCGCCCCCGAGCGACGAAGATCGCGCGATGTGGGACGCGCGCATCGCACCGCGTCGTTCACCGCGCGCGCGAGAGAGCATGCGTGCACCGCGCGCGGCTCTCCCGTCGACGTACACTTCATTTTTCATCTCGAACGAAGGCGAGGCGAGGCGAGGCGATGATGCGTCATTTCGCGCGATGTCGACGCCGACGTTCGTCGCGCGAGGCATCGGAGGCGTGGAGGATCTTCGCGCGCACCTGCGCGACGATCGCGTCCTGTTCGGCGTGCTGCGGTTTTGTTTCGGTCGTGGGACGTTCGCGCGATGGAAATCCGTCTTTGTGCATTTTAACGGGGCGGAGACGAACGTCGTGCGACGAGGACGCGCGAACGCGATGAAACACCAATTGGAGGAGACGATGGGGCCGTGTAGCGTGAGCGTGACGTTCGGTGCGCGCGAGGAGTGCGACACGGACGGTATCGTCGAGCGATTGGCTCGGGTGGTTTCGGCGGATGGACAACAGTTGCAACGAGGCGAGACGCCGACGGATTTCGTCGAGAAAGTTACGAGCATGAAGGCGGACATCGCGGCGCAATTGGTGGATGCCAAGCGAATGCTTGAGGAGAACCGCGCGAGCGCGAGTCGAGGGACGGGGAAGATGCGCAGATTGACGCTGAAGGAGATGGGACAGGACATGAGTCTGCGCGCGGCGTCCAAGGCGGTGCGGGCGGAATCCGGACCGTTTAATTGGTACGCGCTGCGCCCGGACGCGAACGGAGGGAGCTCGGTGGCGAACGCGGGCACGGGGTCGCTGGATGAACTCACGCGATGGTTACCGACGGATGAGGTGATGTTTGGATTGTTGCGCGTCGGTTTCGGAAAGGGGGCGCTGCGACGCGTTAAGCACGTCTTCGTTCATTGGAGTCCTGAGAATGTGAATCCGCTCAAGCGAGGACAATTGAACGCGCACGAGGAGGCGATTCGAAGACTCGTCGGGAGCGTCAACATCAGTCACTTCGCAACGACGCTTGATGAATTGGAGCCTGGAGCTCTGATTTCAAAGATTAAAGACAAGGTCATCGTGGACGGCGAAGCCGCCGACAACGTGGACGATTTGTACAGTTTGGAAGCTTACATGGTATCGTGCGAAGAGGAGACCGAGATTCTCAAGAAAGAGATGCCCGAGGCGCTCGAACAGGAATCGAATAGCTCGAGCGAGACGGAGGAGAAAGAGCCGACGTTTCAGGAGGCGTTGGATTCGGTGAGGAGCAAATCACAACCGTACAACTGGATGCTCTGCGCATTGTAATTTCATATGTTTGACTACACGCCCTGCGCGTCCCGCGCGTGTGACTACGCGTCATGCGCGTCCCGCTTGGATTTTTTACCTCGCAAGATGCCGGCCGCTTTCGCCGATTTGACGACGCCGCCGAGCTGCGCGCGCGCCGCCACCTTTTTACTATTGCGGCGGTTCAAGAGCTTGGGATCGAGCGGCCAGTACGCGTACGGCTCGAGCTTCGTCTTCTTCGAGTATACGTCACCCGTCGTCTTACCCTTGGCCTTGTAGAGATCCGCGCTGTGCCGTTCGTGCGTCGTGCGCTGTCTCTTGACGCCTCTGGAGTTGTGCGTGCCGGACGTGCGCGCAGATTTGCCGGTGGCGTACGTGCGCGCGCTGGCGCCGCCGCGCGACTTGCCCGTTCTCGACGTATACCGGGACCGTCCACCCTCCGAACCGTCCTCTTCCGCCTCTTCGCGGCGTCGTTTCGCGCCTTCGCTCTCTTCGAAAATCATGAGCTTGCCATCGGCGCCGGTCTTATAGGCGCCGTCCTCGTCTTCGTCTTCAAACTTTACGCGGCGACGCTCGCCCTGAGGCAACATGGAGCGACGCATGGCGCTGTCGTCCAAAAGATCGAGTGGCGTATCGCCGGCTGCCGGAAGTCGCGCGCCGCCGGTCGCGCGCTTCGCCGCCGCCTCTGCCGCGGAGCGCGGACCTTCTCCGCCGCCGCGCCGCGAGGCGGGAGCGAACGACCCACCGTCGCGACCGCCGCGACCGCTTCGACGCGTTCGACCGTCGCTATCGTCCAACTCGTCGTCGCTGAAAATGTCGCCGTCTCTCCACTCCGATCGTCGCGCCGTGCGCGTCGACTTGGCGCCGTGTTCACTGCCGGTGACGGATGATTTTTTCTTCTTCTCCAAGCGAGTCTCTTCGCGCTTGATGTGCGCGATGAGCGCCGCGTGTTCTCTCGGCACGTTCGCCTCGACCATGTCGTAGCCGCAGCGTTTGCACATGCGCTCCAACACGACCCGAACTTTGAGCTTGAATCGATTCTTCGAATCTTCGGACCAGTGCAATAACGCTGGGATGAGTCTCGGGAGTTCGGCCGCGAGCTCTTGTTGTGGAAGACGAACGGCCACAACCTTGACGAAACCCAGACACGACTTGACGACTTCTCGAGATTTTCCCTCGAGCAATGCGCACACCGCCGGAAGCAACTCTGGCACCGTGGAGACGAGCGCGGAAGAAAATTCATAGAGCAATCTAGCGAGAGCCATGATGGTCGCGGATTGCATCGTCGGGGATGAGCCGACGATGCCGGCGAGGACGGTCAAGAAGAATCGTCGCACGCCCGCGCCCATCTGTTCGGTTTCCATGTGCGCGTCGTCGTCCTCTTGATCGTCTCTAGTGCCGAGCCACGCCGCGACGCCGGCGCTTCCGGAACGACTCCCACCGCGAGCTTTCTCGGCGTTTTTACGCTCGATGGAACGAGGAATGGAGATCAAGAGCTGGTAGGCGAGAGTGCGCGTTCGCGCATTGGCCTCCTTGGTGGCGAGGATGAGCTCGGAGAGGAGCACGGTGAGAGATCCAGCGCCGGCGATGTTCTCGGTACCGTCGCCGCCCTGTTCGGCGTCCGCCTCGGCGTCTCGCTCTTGTAAAGCGGGTAAAAGTCTTCCGATGACTTTCAATCGGTAGCGTCGCGCCGATGGGAGACACGAATCGACGCCGGAGACGAGGAGTTCTTCCACCTCGTCGGCGTGCACCTCGAGCCACTTCCCATCCTGCGCTTCGCACAGTTCGTTGAGCAACTTGTACGCGCGCTTTTGGATGACGCTCTCCTTCTCCATGCAGGCGGGTCTCGCGATTTTATACACCATCTCGAGTCCTTGATCGTCGAGTCCCGAGACGAGGGCGAAGACGAGATCCATGAAGGTGCACCGTCTCGCAGTCTTGTCGTCGCCGCCCTCAACAAGGGCGTCCGGAGCGCCCGGGTCGTCGGCCGTGACCTTGACGAGCTTTCGCAAAACGGTTCTGAAAAAGCCACCGAGCTGTTGTTGATCCGTCACCTTTGCGAAAGCCCCGATGGTGTGAGATAACTCGCCGCGGCGGGACGTCGGCGACGCGACGAAGAGATTGAACAGAATGGGCAAAAAGTTGCGCGCGTACTTTCCGACAGCCGCGAGCTGCGCCTCGGCGACGTCGACGGTGAACGACGCGGGCATGTCGTCGTCGTTTGCTTCACCCGCGGCGATCGTCGACACGCCGTCGCCGGCTTCATCGTCGTCGTCGACTTCGTACACGCCCGCTCCGATGCGTCCCTGGCGAATCAAGCGTTTCAATCCCTCGCAAATGGGACCTTGTAAATCGATTCTCGAGCTCAGGGCGTTACCTAAATCCTTCGCCATCATTGGAAACGCCTCTGCGGCGTCGTTCGGCCAATTCGCAAATGCCGGGAACAAGCTCCACAGCGCGTGTTCAGCCGCGCTGCATCGCTGTGCCTCGAACGCGCTCTGATTGTTTCTCGCCTGTTCGGCGCGAGTACCCAGAGAGCGCGCTTGCGGAAGAATGGCATCCGCGAAGAAAGACATGCTCGCACCTATCAAACCAGAGCGTAACAAGGGAATGAGCCAGAGACGTCCGGTCTCACGACTCGCCGCGTTCATGATTTCTTGTTCATCCATGTCCATTCCGTCTTCGTCGTCGCGGTTTGAGAGCTCCGCGTCGATGGCTTCCTCGAGCTTCAATGGAAGCGCCTGAAGCACCTGTTCGGGACCCATGGCTTGAATCGCCGCCGTGATGCAGTCTTGTAATTGTTGTTTGCACATCAATTCGCTCGCGTGCTCACCCATCTCACCGAGCGCGTTCAAAGCGCCGGACAAGATTGGTCCAGAAGCTGGTCCGAGACGAACAAAGGCGCACGTCACGACAGGAATCGATACCGACCACGCGCCGCGGTAGCGGAATCCAATCGCAGCCTCGACGCTCGAAGCGACCGACATGAGTGGTGTCGGTTTCGATGGGGCTGATTTACCTGCGGCTCGCGCGGACGCGATAGCCTTGATGCTGTCTTGAACCATGCCGGAATCGATGCACGAGCGCACGAGCGAGATGAGCGCTTCGGCAATCTCCGTCGCCACACCTTCGTGAGGCGTCGCGAAGAGCTTCACGAGCGAATGAAACGTTGTCGGCAGTGCTTTCGCGGAAGACGCGGCGTCGACGGCGTGCAGCTTACACTGCGCGCGCGCCAACAAGCGCGCCATGGAAATTACCTGCGTCGGCGCCGTGTTCAAGTTTGCGCTCGCCACCGCCGCCACCGGCTGCATCAATCCCATGATGGTGTCCGCGCTCACGCCTTCTTCGCTATTATCGCTCGTGGGGGAATCCACAAGCGCCAGAAGCGCTTCCGTCGCGTGTTGCGTGAGCAAAGGCTCGTCTAAATCCAACAAACCGACGCACGCGTCTACGCACGCGCCGCACGCGGGTTCGTCGAGCGTGGGCAGTAGCGCCTTCATCGCGCCGAGCATGTACAAAGCCTCGGTGGCGGCCGCAGTCGCACGCGCGCGAGCATCCTTCGCACCCGCCGCGCCTCGCGCCTTTTGCATCTCCGCGGCGGCGCGTTCCGGCGCCTCGCCGATTTTCCTTGCGAACGCCGCCGTCATCTCCCCGTACGTCTCTCCCAATCCTCGAGAGTCGCCCGTGCGCTCCCGCATTCTGCGCATAACGTCCGACAGCGCGTACACCGCCGCTTTTCGCACTTTCGGCCGACCGTCCACGGACAAATTCAGCGTCGCCTGGAACGCCCTCTTTCCAAATTTTTCCGAGCCCCCACTCGCGTCGGCGCTCGACGCGCATCTCGCCAACAATTTCGCGACGTGTCGCATCGATTTCGGCGCCCGTGCGCTCACCACGCGTCCACACGCCATGATGACCTCGCACGTGCGCTCCATCTTCGCTCGCACCACTCTATCGTCCACGTCCGACATGGCCTCCGCCGACGCGCAGCTCACCGCCTCGAGTGCCTCGAGCGCCTCCTCCCCGCCCGTCTCCGCCGCCTCGATCGCCCTCTCGAGCGCCCCGAACGCGGCCGCAAACACGCTCGTGGACGTCACCGGCACGCCCGACGCCTCGATCGCGGATTCAACGGCATCGCACACGCGCACGACGCGGGACGAGGATGCGCTCGCGCTTCGGCCGTGCGCCGCGCGCAGTCGCGTGAGCGCACTTCGCGCGCCCGCGTCGAGTCCATCCGCGTCACCGTCGTCGTCCGAGACGTAGGGTGACGACATCGCGATCGTCTTCACCGTCTCGGCGCGGTTCCAGCGTCGCGCAATCGCGCGTCGTTCGCGCGCGCGCGGCGTTCGCGCGCGCGCGGCGGCGGCGGCGCGGCGGTTCCAGTCGAGTGTGGTTCCTTTTCGCGTCATGATAGGTTACATCGATGCTCTACTATGATACACGGCGATTTTGTGATTTGATCACCTTCTCACGACGCGACGTGCGCGTCGAGCGCCGCGCGCGCCTTCTCGAGCTCGCGCGCCAAGGCGTAAAATTGCGTCACCGACATCTCCACGTGTTCGAACCGACGTCGTCGTCGACGTCGCGGTCGTCGCGGCGCCCCACCACCACCATCTTCATCATCATCACCCGCACCGACGTCGTCCTCATCATCGTCGTCCTCATCGTCATCGTCATCGTCATCATCATCGACGCCGTCCTCCTCGAGCGTCAACCGCACGCTCACCCGCGACGCACCGCTCGCGTTCGTCTCGCTCGTGCTCGCGGTGACCCCGACGCGCCAATCGATGTCCACGAGCCTCGGTCGACTCATCGTCGTCGTCGTCGTCGTCGTCTCGCGATTCGAATGGTGGATTCGCGGCGCGACGACGAGTGCGAAGACGGCGCGCTGGAGGTGCGCACGACGGACGGCGCGCGGCGATCGTCACGCGCGAGGTCTTCTCTACCACCGTCCGTCCGCCCGCCCGTCGAGTCCCAACGCGTCGGAGTCCCTATGTGTCGTCCACCCTCACCACGCACGCAAAGCAAGGCGAGGCAAAGCGAGCGGGGGATGGATGGACACCAATTTTTCCTCCGCGCGTCGGGACTCCACGCGCACCGCGTCGATGTCGAGTTTAATTCATGCATTCCTATTCTTTTTTTTCCATCGAGGGTCACAGATCGTCGAGTCTCTCGGTTTTGCCCAGCCTCGAAGACGCGCGCGAGCCAAAGAGACAGAGGTGCACCCGAGGCGAGTGAGGCTGGACAAAAATGAGAGACTCGACGGGTTGGGACTCCACGCGCGGCGAAGGTCGCGGGTTCGATTCTCTCTTTTTTCATCAAGGCAAGGGTCACAGATCGTCGAGTCCCTCGGTTTTGTCCAGCCTCACCACACCCGTGTCCAACAGTCCAAGGCGATGGAGGCGAAGCGTTGACTGACCGCCCGCACACGACGGCGGACGACGCGAGACGGAGATATGTCGACGTCGAATCCTTTCAGCGCGCTCGATCGCGTCGAGCGGCGACGCGTGGGCGGTGGTGGTGAAGCCGTCGACGAGACGACGTCCGCGACCGCGACGGGGGCGTCGACGACGAAGAAGCGACGGTCGAAGAAACGCTCGCAAACGCAAACGCAGGCGCGAACGCTCGAGGCGATGGAACGCGAGGCGGCGCGAGCGCGAGCGCACGCGGCGATGGAACGGGCGATGATGGAAGAGGACGTCGACGATGTCTCCGTGTGGGGGCGCGTGCGACGTGGGAACGGCCTCGCCAAGTCGCAGGCGAAGCAGATGGCGAAGGAGAGGTTGGCGGCTGAGGGACGACGGAGGACGACGGACGGAGGGGCGACGAACGCGGGTGTGGACGTCGTGGACGTCGGGGGGCGTGAGCCTTCGTCGGAGTCTTCGCGTGACGCCGCGAACGGGGTCGATGAACGAAAGAGTCGGACCGAGTTTGAGCCGAAAGTGTCCGAGGTGTTTCATCACACGTTTTCAGACGCGGGCGCGTCGTGTTGGTGCGTCGACGTGGAGGATGAATACGGGGAGACGACGACGATGTCCATCACCAAGGCGGTGCCGAGAGTGAGAAAGCTCGTGAATGAGCGCGATGGGAGACCGGTGTTGGCGGACGAAGAGATGCGAGCGGTGGTGGAACACTGGAACGAGACGACGCGAATCGATAGAGCGCGCAAGGCGAAGGCGTTGCGCAAACAGGCCGAGGCCGAGGCCAAGGCGCGAGCGCGCGCGGAGGCGGAAGCGTCGAAAACTATTGCAGATATTGGTCTACCGGAAATCCTCGTCTCCTCAGAGGCGACTGTGAGGACGACGACGCCACCGCCGGGCTTCGGCGGAGTCGCGTCGACGACCAAGGCGCCGCCGCCCGGGTTCGCGCGGGGAACGCCGCGAGCGCCGCCACCGGGATTCGAGGCGCCGGCGTATCATTCAGTCGTCCACGTACCCGTGATGGATCCGTCCATAGAGGCGCGTCAACGCGAACTCGAAGCGCAGGTGGCGACGTTGCAGGCGCAACTCGCCGCGCAGCAGTTGCGCGAATTGGAGAGACGCCGCGTGCCAGAGCCGACGGGTAATTGCTACGTTCCTCCGCCGCGTCGCGACTCCGTCTGGTGAAGAATGAGTATTTATCTTATTCGCGTGCTGTCGCTAAAATAAATATTCACAAACATGTAACAATAATGGTACCTATTCTTTCGAGTTCTTTCTCTCGATTCGCGGCGTCGCGCCCGCCGCTTCTATTCGCACCGTTGAAACTCGAGCTTCATCTTTCTCGGCGCCGGCCAGGTTGAAATGGCCGCCATGACGGTGTCGAACGACTCGCCTCGAGTGGCGAATCGGATTTGCTCTTCTCCCTTCTTCACGCTCACTCCACCGTAATCCATCTCGCTGTTGAACACGATGGCGGACGTCGCGATCAACCTGTCGCCGACGCTGATGAGTCCGCACTTGTCCGCCGCGCCGCCCGGCACAATCTCTTCGACGAAAATGTTCCCATTCGCATCGTTCGCCAAGTACACACCGAGCGGTTTCTTCAGCTCCACGGCGTATCTCGCGCACCCGGGCGGAACCGGTTCGGCGTCCTCCGACGCCTCGGCGCGGACGACGCCGCCGCGGCGAAGACGTCCAGGAGAAACGCGACGCGGCGAAACGATCGAGGTCGCCACCGGCGCCGCTTTCGTCACCGACATCAGCATCGGTGTCGTCTGTCGAAACCTGGAAAGGATACCAAAATAAAAATCGAGTCACGATCGTCAGTCACGCGCGCTTCATTCATTCACGCGCGTCCGTCGTCTCAGAGAGTATGGTCACAAAATATCCACATTGGGTATTCGGTAAAGTTTTTGGGTATAGGTTTTCATCTTCCTTGACGACGATGGACCGCGTGCGTGAGTGGATCGAATCTTTCGACGGCGTTGAGCCGACGATTGGAAAAACGAAGGAGATGTAGCAGGGGTTCTAGAGGCCGTTAGTCATTGACAGACACGAAGCCCGCTTTACCCAAGCGTTATTTTATGGGCGTCTTCTGACACGACGGCGCACTTGGAAATCGCCGCGTGTAAAAATTCACCCAAAATCAAGAAAAAAAACACACTCTTCAAATCAAAGATGTTTCAGTCCTTCGTAACTTTTTTCACCGCGCCGAAACGCTCTAAAGGTGTCCTAAGATATTTTAACGAAGTCATCACGTACGTCTTCGGTTGGACGTCGACGAAAAAACAACACGACGGTTTCGCGTCAAGAATCATAAATTTCGTTTCAAAGGAAGCTCCACTGAACACGGAATCCTCAATTGAACTATGCCTTGATTCGTATGCATCACACGCGCGAACCTCGCGAGAAAAAGAATGTCATCCAATCGCCGCAAGCCTCGGGTTAACGAGATTCACAAGTTTGTTCGTCACCGTAAACAATCAGATGGTACGGACAAGTGCTTGTCGTCATCGGCTCGGACATTTTCCGCCAAAATAATGAGATGAACGATCCAGACGCGTCCAGTGTCTCGACGCGTCGCGTCGCTCCCCGAACCGCGTCAACAAAGAAAGTATTCAAACAAAAAATGTCCGACTCGCGCTCCGGCGACACGGAACCAGTCCGCGCGCACTGCTGACGGTTCGCCGACGCGTCTCGAGCGCACGCGCGCGCGCCGAAACGCACGCACGAAACACTCTCGAACACAATTCACTCTAGGCGAGACTGAGCGCCGCGCGCGTCACGAAACAGACGCGACGGTGACTCTAGTAAATAGTCTGCCCGTATCGATCCACCCACGCGCGCATTCTCCTCTCGCGCGCCTTGACGACGGCGCATCGCGCGGTCGAACTTCGTCACGCACCTCGCCGACGCTCTCTCCGCGTCTCTGCGTCTCACGTCCTCGTCTTCCCGCGGCGCCCGCGCGTCGACCTCTGTCGACCTCGTCCGTCGTCATCGCGCCGCCAAACCCGCGGACGACGACGGCGCGCGTCCCGTCGTCCGCGTCGCCACTCGCGCGCGCCCGCGGTGCGATCGCCATGACGGCGGCGAGCGAACGATTGGTGGTGAAGCCCGCGCTCGAGACCGTGCGCGCGTTCGACGGCCCGCTCGATCTCGACGTCGGCACGCTCCTCGCGAGCGACGGCGCGGCGCTGGATTTCACGGCGGCGGACGGCGCGCGCGCCGAGGAGGAGGCGCGCGAGCGCGCGCGCGATGTCTTGCAGCGCTTGGTGTCGGAACTGTTCTCCCTCCCGAGCGAGAACGACGCCCACGGGCGGTTCGCGCAGTTACCGGAACCGTCGACGGTGTTTCCGAGACTCCGCGCGCTGCCCCCGAGCGAGACGCCGCTGACGAAGTGGGAGCAGTTCGCCAAGGAGAAGGGGATTAAAAAGCGAAAGAGAAGCAAGGAGGTGTTCGATGAACAGAGCGAGGAGTGGAAGAGAAGGTATGGGTATCAAAGGGCGAAGGATGCGAACGAGGTCATCATCGCGCCGGCGAAGATGACGGATCCGGTGGGGAAGACGGAGGACCCGTTCACCATCGAGGCGAGAGAAAAGCGCGAGCGAGTGGTGAAGAATCGTGAGAAACAGGATAAAAATCTCATGAATGCGGTCGCAGCGAAGGGTGCGAGCGCTTTGCCACCGACGTTGCGATTGGCGGTGACTGGTAAGAAGGATAGCTTAGCCGTCGGGAGCGGTAAGTTGGGCAAGCGCGACATGAAGGATGTCGCGTCGCGCGTCGCGCACTCCACAGCCTCTGTGGGCAAATTCAACGCTCCAGTTCCGGGAGACGACAAGATCAAGATCAGAGGCAAGCGTCGCCAGTTCAGCAGCGTCACCGACATGGACTCTGAGCGTTCGAAGAGTCTCGAAGTCGTCCAGAAGCTCTTACGGAAAGAAAAGGCGGGCGGCGTCGTCGACGTCAACGCCGCTGCGAGAAAAATTCAACAAGAGAAGGAAAAGGCGAACAGAAAGGCAAAATCATCATCAAAGGCGAAATCATCTTCATCCTCGAAAAAGTAAGTACTGTAGCGTGTCCGTGTAGTAGTTTCCATTATTAAATCGTGTCATCGACCGTTCGTTCGGCCGTTCGTTCTTTCGTTCGGCCCGCGCTTCCAGCGACCAGCGCAGAGCGCAGAACCCTCGTCGTCGAGCGCGACGGTCGCGCTGTTGTTATTCGACTTCATTTTCAGCGTGTACAAAATACAAGGAGATAGACATCAGTAATCTCTGCCGTCTCAAATCCCAAACGTTCCAAAGTACCATTTTTATCGAGGCTGTCCCATGTCTATCGTCAACCGTTTGTCCGTTTCTCTACCCATAAGCTTGGCGAACGCTGAGTTTCCTCACTAGGTCAATCTTCCACTCTACACCATCGCCATATAATACATCCTTTGAAAGCATACGTGTGCACTCGGAGTTATGATCGAAAGATTAGAAAATCGGTACATACTTAATGCATATATAGCGGTGGTCATCAACAGGTCCCGAGTTCAATTCTCGGAGGCCCCTCGTGCGGCTCTTGAAGCTCAACGCCTCGTGCGTTCGGGGTCTTAGCTCAGTGGTAGAGCGGTTGACTGCAGTACGTTACCTTTTGTAAGCCTATCAAACTTTTTTTTAATTCCTTGGAACATAAAATCGTTTATCTGTTCTACTTACCTCCATTTTACAATTTGTATGAAATGCCCGACTTTTGTAAGAGAGATAAATCTTTTCTTTCACATTGGCTCGCGCGCGTCTGTTGTATTCGTGGTGAGGCTGGGCAAAACCGAGGGACTCGACGATCTGTGACCCTTGATGAAAAAAGAGGGGATCGAACCCGCGATCTCCGCGGCGCGTGGAGTCCCAACCCGTCGAGTCTCTCATTTTTGTCCAGCCTCCACCTGCCTGCCTTGAATAAGGTTGGTGGTGAGGCTGGACAAAAAAAAGGTGACCTGTTTCACCACTAGCTGACAGGTGATGTGATGTGACGTTGTTTACATATTGTCTAACTTTGGGATTTCGCGCCACTCGTCGGGGAATGTATACGTCTTTGGTGCCTCCGATGGCTAGTTATGTGTTCTTTGCGACGGCTTGCGCGAAACTCACCTTGAGCTGTTGCGCGCCCGATTTCTTGGCGTCTTCGCGAAAGTCTTCTATGTGGGTGCCTCCGATGGCATCGTCGCGGCCTACGATGTCGTCGTCGTTTGAGGGTGCGAGTTTCTTTTTCTTTGCCTTGGCCTTGTCCGCCTTGTCCTCGTCGTCGACCGCGGCGTCGGCGGTGTCCTCGCCATCCTCCGCGGGTAAATCGCTCGTCGACGCGTTTTTACGCTTCTTCTTCTCCCCGTCTTCTCCCTCTTTGAGAATGTCATCGTACAGGTCCTTCTCGTAGCCATCGATCTCTTCGCGCACGAACGACGGTAGGTTCTTCTTTTTCATGTGTTTCACCTGCGCAGCCATGCCGGGAAGCCAGTTAGACTCACCCGTGGCTCTGTCCATCCAGGACGTCACCATCATCTGAAACTGCTCCACCGCCGGATTGAGATTCATTGCAACTTTTTCATCCTTCTTTTTCAAAGACGACGGAAACAAGCCGAGGAACAATATCACGTGCAAGTTTTCATCCTTCTCCGGATCTTTGTACCTCGCCGTCCCGGGATGCGCGAGCATCTGTCCATTCGTGCAATTTTCAATGCCTTGAATGAGAAGCTTGACGCGCGACCCGACCCAACCTTCCCACTTTTTAAAGTCTTCCTCCGTCTTCGCGCTCACGGTGACCATCAAATAATGTTTATACATGGTGAAAAACTTGAGTCTGGTCCACAAGTCCTCCCACTTGGCGGTGTTCAACAAGATGCGCTTCGTCACCTCCTTGCCTCGTTTAAACTCCGCCTTGAGCACCTCCAGCGTGCTCACGGACACGTTGAACGTGGAGTTTTGCGCCGGATACGCCGGGGTCAGAATCTTCATGAGTTGATATCTCTCAGCCTTGTTCACTCGCTCGTCCCAAACCTTCATTCCTGGCAACCCCTCGTCCACGATCGGCACGAGCATCACCGGCGTCGTCCACTGCCACGCCGACCACAACTGGAAAAATGAATACACCAACATCGACGGCGCGGCGTTGGGATACAATTGACACACCCTCGCCACGAGAATCGCCAAGTTGACTCCCCCGAAAAATCCGACGACGTTCGAGTACACGCCGCGTCTCTGCGCCCACAGGCGCAGCGTGCGCAGCGCCACCCTGAACGCGTCGTGGTTCGGCACCACTCTCAACAATTGATCCGCCACGCGACAACCGTTCAACGACTTCACCCCGGGATCGTCTAAATTCATCAACACCGCCGTTTGACACACGTCTAAATCCTCCGGCACGCTCGTGTATGACGGTAACGACGTGTACGCCATGTCTATTTCGAACCCTCGAAACACCGTCTTAATCTCCGGCACGATTGCGTCTCTCACCGGCACGATGCTCTCCGTCCCCGGATGATTTCTCACGACGTCATAAAACGAACCCGCGTACTCATTCTCTTCCCACCCAAAGAAATCCTCGTCTCGACTCAGATGTCTCGGTCCGAGACACAGCGTATCGATATCTGCCGCCGGTCCGTGCACGCCCAACCTATAGCTCCCAAAGGTGTACAGATTACACGACGGTCTCATGTCCTCCGTGATCCCCTTGCGCGCGCTCGCCTCGATCACCCACTGCTGCAACAGCGCGTTCAACTCCCCCAGCACCTCCTCCCGTCGCGCGCACTCGTCCGGGGACTCGTACACGTCCTCGTCGCGAAGGCGCGCGTCGAGTTCGGCGCTGAGTTTTTCATCCAGCGCGCTCGGTCCCTCGTTGGAGATGACGCGCGTGAGCGCGTCCGACGCCGGCGCGGCGGTGGACGCGCTCGTCAGCGTCGCGCCGACGGCCATGTCGACGACGGCGGCGACGACGAGACCGGGACGCGATCGCGCGAGTGACGACGAATGACGACGAACGTGGGCGGCGGTCGCGGGGACGCGGGACGCGGGACGCGTCGCGACACAGCGCGACGGTTGGTCCGTCGAACGCGCGCGCGAGACGCCCCGATGGGGACGTCGGCGCCGACGTCGCGGAGCGGATCGGCGACGCGCGCGGCGATCACGCGCGTGGGACTCGTCGTGTTCGTCGCTCTGAATGCGATGAGCGAGACGATGAAGTTTTATAATCGGGACGCGACGTCGGCGACGGCTGCGGCGATGGCGACGCGAGCGAACGCGAGGGTGGAGAGCTGGGCGAGCGTAGGCGTGAGGGACGAACCGGCGGTGGTTCGACGGGCGTTGGAGAGGCCGGTCGTGATCGAGGTGGACGCGCCGAGGCGCGCGACGTCGGGCGACGACGACGAAGACAAAGGAGAGAAAACACCGACGACGATGACGACGAAGACGTCGATCGTAGAGGCGGAGGAGGAGACGACGACGGTGCGTGATGTGAACGCGTCGACCGGCGAGACGGCGTCCGAGACGCCGGTCGCGACGGTGAGCGTTCGAACGCGCGAGTGCGGCTCGCCCGCCGTCGACGGGTACGCGAAGGTGAATTTAACGTGCATGGCGGCGAGTGCCACGGCGCGAGAGTACGACGCGTCGGAGAGTGGGAGAGAAAGGTTGCGCGCGCACATTGAGCCGCACGCGTCTTACGACGGCATCGCCGTGCGATGGGGTATCGGTCACGTCGCGAACACGGCGGAGGAGTGCGCGGAAAAGTGTCGAAC
>Ga0255774_10000323_pt1 | contig 43920 bp, 30 predicted proteins | sample 101ome_17_FD_179972 | JGI IMG/M metagenome (GOLD analysis project Ga0255774, IMG submission 179972) | Coastal salt marsh microbial communities from the Groves Creek Marsh, Skidaway Island, Georgia - 101407AT metaG (version 2) | ecosystem: Environmental > Aquatic > Marine > Intertidal zone >... | reverse complement strand
ACAACACTGTGTTCACTTTAACGCTCGTATCCATTTTTGTTTCCTCCGACGGTACTAGTATAAGATAGAGTAATAGTACATACATTAAGTGTAACGTCCACGTACTGAACCTCGCACAAAGAGAATGATTAGGAAACTTTCGTGACGACAGCTCGGGTCGATCGACCCCGACGCGCGCGCGCCACACCGACGACGATTCGGACGACGACGCCCTCGGCCGTGTCCGAAATCGCGCGCGGCGCACGAAAAACAACGCACACGCGCGGGAGCGCTTGCAGAGCGTCGTTCGGCGACCGACCGACCGAGTGACCCATCGGAAGACGAACGACGACGATTCGTCCAAGGAGGAGGGACCCATCATCGATTTTCTTTGGACGCGCCGAACGAGGCGTACTAGCGGCACGCGGGAGACCACGTAAAACGTCGAGCGGTACGCCTCGACGGGTTTCCTTTTCTTGCATTTTTTCTCGCGTTGATTCGCGTCGAATCAACGTCGACGACGTGAACGACGACGTCGCGCGACGAACTCGGCGAACGAACGCTCTGAGTCAGCGGGCATGTCGGCGCTGGTGCGATACCACGACGCGTTGGCCAAGGCGGCGCTCGCGTCTGGGTTCGCGTTCGGGTTCGTGTACACGAGCAAAACGGGCGTGAGTCCGATGGCGGGGATTTTCGGCGGCACCGCGGGGGCGACGAGACGGGGGGATAAGGTGGTCTCCGTCGTCGCGGGGACGCCGCCCTGACGGTTCGCTGACTCACCGACTCGCGCCCCGCCGGACCGGGCTCGATTCGCGCGCGGAAGAAACGATTTTGTTGTAAACGACGACGTCGACGCGCGATGACGATACGATGCGCATGTAAAACAGTTTTGTAACAATTACACTACGATTGTCGAATGAAAGAATTCGCTCCTCGTCCTCCTGAAAGAGAAAAGAGGGGCGCGTTTTCGGGGTTGTCCTAGTCATCGCCCTGAGCGGACGACGCCGGGCGCCCAGTCTCTATGTCGTCGTCGATGGTTTGGACGTCTGAGCCCGTGCGGCGGTGTCTCACGGGACGCCTGAACGCGCGGGAGAAGATTGAGGCGCAGAAAGCGCGCGCGCGCTCGACCGCGGGTCCGAGACCGATCGTCGTCGCCGTGCACGAGGCGAAAAAGGCGACGCAGACGACGACGTACGGAACCCAGCGGGCAGAATCAGAGCTCCCGAGAACGGCGAGGGAGACGACCAAGAGGACAATTTGCATCGGGAAACCGAATTTCATAAAGTCTGCAAAGACGTAACCGCCGGGACCGTACACCATGAGGTTGGTTTGGTATCCGAAGGGCGACATGAAAGAGGCGGACGCCGCGAGCATGAGCAGATAAGCCATCTTTTCGAGGGCGATGTTTTCTGATTCAGCCGCGCTCGCGGCGATGGGCAGCATGAGCGCCGCCGCGGCGTTGTTCGTGACGATGTTGGAAATCAAAAAAGTGGCGAGATAGACGGCGCCGAAGAGTCCAACCTCGCCGGTGCCGGTGACGCGACCGAGGGAGACGAGCTTCTTAGCCACCTCCTCAGCGACGCCGCTGTTCTGCATAGCCTTTGAAACACCGAACGCGCCAGCGATACAGACGATGACGTCCCACTTGATGGCGTTCCGCGCCTCTTGCTGTGTGAGCGTTCCGGATCCAATCATCACCGCCGCCGCGAGCACAGCAGCAGTGAACAATTCCATGACTCCCGCGGTGTACAGAGCAATCATGGCGAGCGCGCACAAGAGGGAAGGAATCAACAACCGCAGACGCGGCGGCGTGGAGTCGTCCAAGACACTGATAAGGGCAAAATCACCCTGAGCTCGAGCGCTTTGCCTGAAATCGGGGCCCGCGTCGAGCAAGAGAACGTCCCCAGGATGCAAGACGACGTCACCGATTCTCGAGTGCACTCTGGCCCCCTCGCGATGGACGGCGATGACGACGGCATTGAAACGCGTGCGAAACTTGACGTCCCGGATCGACTTGCCGACCAAATCACCCGTTTTTGCGACGACGGCTTGAATCAATCTGCGATCGTGGCTCGAAACTGCAAGTTTGTCCACCTGATCGCTCGAGTATGGCGCCAAGCCGGGAACGCGCCGAAGACTCGCAATGGCTGCAGCCCCACCCGCATACCACATGACGTCGTTCGCTTCCAGAGGTTCGCTCGGATCAATGACGGTCGTCCTATCAGCCGGTGCTTCGCCGATGGCGGAGGTGCTCGCCGCGGTGCTCGCGCGCGTTCGCTCGATGGAGACGAGGAAGAGTCCAGGCAGCGATCGCAAGCCGCTATCCACCGCCGTCTTTCCAATGAAATTTCTCGCTGTGGTCTCTATCCGCACCGCGATGAGGAACTCCTTCCCAGTGTTCGACGCACCGCGCCCGTGTCCGATGATCTCCAAGTCGGCTCTCGCCTTTGCTAATCGTTCGTCGTCGTGCACATCCGCGCCTTCAGACTCTTCCAAGAGCTGTATCAACGGGGATCCATCTTGCGCCTGGAGCACGAGAGTGTCGCCAATCTGAAACACCAACGAGTTGAGCTTGCCAGAAGGTGTACGCCCTCCGCGTTGCACGGCGATGATCGCCCCGCCGTACGTGGTTCGTAAATCAGCCTCAGCAGGGGTTTTACCCAGGAGAGACGACCCCGCTCGCACCGAGCAGCGCACAACAGATTGTCCCTTCTTCTTCACAGCCTCTATTCCGGTGACGGGCTCTAGCAATGTTTTAATAACCGTGATAATTTCTTCCTTTGTCGTAGTGTCCTGCAGCACTTGCAATCGCCAAATGGAGACGGATCTTGATCCCACAGCAGAAGCTTCGCAGTGGAGCAGCTGGACGCGCAGGCGGTTCAGCGCCTGAGAAATATCATGAAGTAATCCCGGTCGATCGTTCGCGCTAATCCCTAAAACCATTCTGCCCACGTGCGATGGGTTCGCCATATCCGCGTCTGGGTCTGTGTCAACAGTCACGAGAGGGGGACCGAGCGCGGTTTCGCTTTCCTTGGCGCTAATCATGGCTTCGCCGCTGCTCAGTTCTCCCATCGCCGTCTTGAGATTCTCTCCGTAGAGCCTCAGCGCTTGAGACTTGGATCGAGCGATACTTTCGTCAGACTCTGACCCAGCCCCTGAAGTGTAAGCCCCCCCACTGCCGGCGCCACCGCCATCCGATGAGTAGTATCCCCCACTGTGCGGAGTGCCGCCGTCGCTTGTGTCGGTGTGCGTGGCAGATCGTCTCGGACGAGCCTTCCTGCGGCGACGACGCAGCGCGTAGATACCCTCGTCCGCTTCTTTGTAAATTGCATGCGTACGCGCGAGCTTCTGCAAATCGGCGATACTACTCGTGGCTTGTATCATGCGTTCCTGCGCACTGTCATATTGTTCTGCCTCGTCGTCGCTGGCCTGGCGCCCTTCCTCTTCATCATCTTCGTATTCCTGCGTGATAGCCATGAGACCGTACTCGGCGCAAACCTTACCTAAAGACTCAATCATACCCGTGAAGTACAAGATATCCCCTTGATTCAGGATAAACTCTGGACCAATTGCTCTGAGTAGAATGTCGTCTCTTCGAACGCTTACGAGATACAATCCTGGTAAACCTCTTAACCCGCTCGCCGCCACCGTGTGCCCCACGGCTGGCGACCACCCCTCCACTCGAGCTCCCACTAACAAATCTTCTTCATGCTCTTGGCGCTCTTTCGGAGCTCCCGCTATTCTTCTAGCGCCGTTTGGCAAGAGAAACGGCGATGCGAGCAACACGTAAGCCACCCCGGCGAGTGCCACGGGTACGCCGTACACTCCTAAATCAAACAAACCTATGTCCACGACGCCAGACGTGTTTGGATGACTCGCGACCCAGCTCTTCACCATCCCTTGCACGACGAGATTCGTCGACGTACCGATAAGCGTGCACGTGCCGCCCAAGACGCTCGCAAACGACAGCGGTATCAACAACTGTTCCTTCGGCACCCCCGTCGACTCCGCCCACCGCAGCACGATCGGAATCATCACCGCAACGACTGGGGTGTTGTTCAAAAACGCGCTCACGCACGCGATCGGTATCATCAACCGAAGCTGCGCGCCCGCCACGGTTCGCGGTTTACCCAAAACCTTCCCCATGTACCAGTCCAAGCCTCCCGTCGCGCTGATTCCCGCCGCGACGACGAAGAGCGCCGCCACGGTTAGCAACCCTTCATTCGCAAACCCAGACAAGGCTTCCTGAAGCGTGATCACCCCACCGAGATTGAGCGCGCAGACGCTGAGCATCATCACCCAGTCTGGTTGCACCCAGTCTCTCAGCAGACACACAAAGGCGACGACGACGACGCTCACTGTGAACCACGGCTCGAAGTCGCCGCCGGACGCCATCGCGACAGTGAGGACGACGACGACGACGACGACCGCGACGGACGACGCGCTCGGCTCGAGTCACCCGATGGATCGATTACCGGCGTGGTCGCGACACGTTGTGCCGACGTTTCAACGCTTTTTATTCCTCAGAGTTAGACACGCATCTTTCGAACCATGTCGAACGAACGCGGAGCGAACAGACGCCGATCGACGAGACGGGTGATTGGAATTCTCATCGCGTGCGCGACGCTGGCGCTGGCGACGCCGGCGTCGGCGTTGACACCGAGACGCGCGACGGTGAAGACGAGATCCGTCTTGAAAGGCATGCGACGCGACCGGCTCGATTTCGCTCTTCGGAAAGACGACGCGTCGTCGCCGAACGGATTCGCGGTGGGGATGACGCGTCGAGGGGCGAGCGGAAGGCTTCGAGAACGGGAAATTGATTTCGCGACGCTTCATGCGAATGGGTTGTTGGAGGAGCCTTCGGGGAACCCGATCGGCGCCGCAAGCGGTTACTTTGCGTTGAACTCAACCCAGGACGCGCACATGTTTTACACGTACTTTCCCGTGCGCTCGACGGCGAAGGAGAAGAAGGATCCGAGGGATTACCCGGTGATCATTTGGTTGACTGGTGGTCCCGGGTGCAGCAGCGAGCTGGCGATTTTTTACGAAAATGGTCCGTATGGATTGTCTCGAGACGAAAAGACGGGCGACTTGGCGCTGCGGGAGAGAGAATTTGCTTGGAACGATGCCGGGAACGTCATCTTCGTCGATTCTCCCGTGGGCACCGGGTTCAGCTACAGTGGGTCGCGAAAAGACGCGGCCAAGGATGAAAAGACGGTGGCAAACGACTTGTTGGAATTTTTACAGGAATTTCTAGTGACGCATCCCGAGCTGGCGGATAACGACGTCTACGTGACTGGTGAATCTTACGCCGGGCACTACGTTCCGGCTTTTGCGCACCGAATATTCGAAGCGAACAAATCTGGCGAGGGTCCCGTGCTCATCAACCTGCGTGGTTTCGCCATTGGTAACGGTTTGACGGACCCAACAATTCAGTATGGTGCCTACACGGATTATTCCATTGGAAACGACATTGTGAGCGAAGAAGTCGCGAAACAGGCGACGGAAAAATACCCCGAGTGCGCCAGATTGGCGAAAGAGTGCGCCGATGCCGATTTGACGCGCGCTGGTCGTCATAAGTGCATGGATGCAGTCGACTTTTGCATGGATATTCCTGAAACGCTCCTTGAAGACGCCGCACGACGAAACAACGGCGTGCCGATGAATGTGTACGATATTCGAAAATCCTGTGACTCTGATTTGTGCTACGACTTTTCTGACGCCGAAAAGTACTTGAATCTCCCGGAAGTTCAAAAGGCGCTCGGGGTGAGCAAGCAGTGGACGATGTGCGATCCGCAAGTGCATCAAAATCTCATGGCAGACTGGATGAGAGACTACGAGCCGCTAATTCCGCCCATGCTCGAAGGTGGAATCCGCGCGATGATTTACGCCGGTGAAAATGATTTCATTTGCAACTGGCTCGGGAATTTACGCTGGGTCAAGGCGATGGAGTGGAGTGGGCAAAAGGGCTTCAACGGGGAGAGCCCGCAGCCGTTTGTCGTAGACCAAGCGGGCGAAACCGACGTGATCGGCGGCGAAGTTCGCGAATACGGCTTGCTTTCCTTCGTGAAAATTTCCCAAGCCGGTCACATGGTTCCCATGGATCAGCCGCGCAACGCGCTGACGATGATTGAACGATTCGTCCAGGGTGCGTCCATCGCTCGAGGTGAAAAACCAGTGGCATCTGAGACGCGGTGAAGTAGAAGGAAAAAAAGTCGTGAAAAATCGACGCTTGTACATTTGCGTTCATTGTTATCATCAAAACACTCTAATGTGATTAAGTTATTCGCCTGATTTTTCCCTGATTTTTGCGCGACGATTCTATCCCAAAATCTTCGCGAGTTCTTCTTGCCAAAGCGCATGGCGCGCGGTGACGGCCCGTGGGTTGGAAACTGTGAGCTTTGAAAATTCTGAAGAATTGTTCAGGTTAATCCAGGCAGCTAAGATGGCATTCTTGTTCGCCAACGCCTTTTCGGTGTCGACTCGGCTCAAGGAATACATGAGAGTATCCCACAACGCGACATTCACCTCACCAGAGGTGAAGTATTCGCTGAAGAACATGCCGTTGACATCCTCCTCGGTGACTTTTTTACCCTTGCCGACGGCGGACGTGGGTCTAAAAGCAGAGTCGCCAAAGATTTCGTAGGCGAGTTTGACGGTGCGAGTGAAAGATTCGTGCATTTCCCCGGCGTCTTGCGGCGTCATGTCTTTGTTCTCACGCATTTCTTCGTTGAGCCAAGACTTGATCGGGATGAAGAAACCGTCCGGAGTGGTTCTCAGCATGGTAAAATACCTCAAAACGAGCTCACGATCGCGCATGCGTAAGTGAGGCGTCTTGGAGCGGTAAATCTTGAGAAGATGTTCGTTTTGCACGAGATCCTCGAGGAGATCGGTGTACATGCCCTGGTAAATGCAGTTCCTCAACTCTTGTTCGTTGAGCTGCGTCGCACCCATGTTCAAACGCTCAAACACCTCAAACACAAAATCCGGCTGTGAAGATCGAGAAATGGTGTGCACGTTGAGCGGATAATCCAAGATGGTCTCTTGGAACCTCTCGTGCAAATCGGTAAACGTCTTACCGTTGAGATCCTCGTACACTTCCAAACCAGTGAGCTTGAAAGGCGAACCATCCGGGAATTTGCCTTGAATAAAACTCCAAATCGACGTCAAGCGTTGCTTACCGTCCACCACCTCAAGCTTACCGCTCTGAGTCTCGTGAAAAAACATGGTTGGGATTGGAATGTTCAGAATCAATGACTCCACGAGCTTACTCGCCGTGCGCACCGTCCACACGTACTCTCTCTGATAACTCGGTCGCAAATTGACCTTGCCGCGATTAATCTTGTCGATGACGCTGTTCACCGTAAAGTCCGCCTTTTGAATCTGCAACGCATCTCTGTCCACCTTGAACAGCGTCTCTTCCAAATCTGCAAACAGATCATCCTCCTTGCCCTGCGGTTGCCTCCCGTTGAACGGCTTGGTCGCTCCTGGTGCCGATCCTTTCGACACGCGACCCCACAAAGATTCATCGCCGCCGCCGCCGCTCATCTCGTCATCCCCGCCCTCCTCGCGCGCTTCGCGCCAGAGCTCTTTATCCTGTTCGTCCCCGAGTAACGCTCCGCGCACGTTCAATCTCCCGCGATCGACGCGAGCGCCGCGTCCCTTTGCGCGCGTCGTTAACACCGGCGTTCGTTTCGCGCCCAGACGATGCGTCGTCACAATCTTTTCCAGAGTCTCCCTGCGTTCTCGCGTGCTCGCGCGCGCGTGCGTTCGAGCGGCGCACACCGTCGTCGACATGTTTACTTTGATTCCGTGTCCTCGTCCGCTTCGGTCGTTCGTTCGTGCGACGACGACGACGACGCGCGGTGGTGTGCGGTGTCGCGCGGCAGATTTCAAAAATCTCACGCTGCTGTACTGAACACAATTACTGGGCAAATATTTGTTAATATATGTAGATCGTGTCTGTCGCGCGACAGCTCTGTCAGACGCGCTTGAAGAGAACGATACTGCCTACTAGTTAGTGTTACTACAAAGTCTCTGTTGTCTCTAATGCTCTAAGTTTACCAGTTGTGGTCTCTCGTGAACGTCGTGCGTGCCGATTTGACGCTCGGCGCGTCGATCGAATACACGCTCGAGGTGGCCATCGGACATGGAGGCGCACGCGGACATTTGAACGTTTTCCGGCCAATGTTGCACACGCGAGAGAATGCCAAACCAATCCGGTGGGAAGCGTTGGCGTCCGTCTCGCGCGTCGTTCGGTGGTAAATCTTCTTCGCCGATGACGGACGCCAGGTGATGGAGGATGTCGATGCTCTCGCGGACGTGTTCTGGATGGTTGAGACGCGGCTCGAGTTTGGCGTCGTAAAAAGCCAAGAGACTCTCTTGACCCTCCTCGCGAATCACCGCGTTCACTCTGTGCGCGAGCGAAATTAGCGTGCTCGTCGTGTCCAGTGGGTTTGCCATGAGATGCGGCGCGAGCGCCAGGAGCGCGATGGTGTCGTCAGCGTCTGATGTGACGGCAAACTGCAAGGCAAAGTCCTCTGGAAATGTGTCCTTGGCGTACGCCAACATCGAGCGGAGCACCCGAATAGACTCCACGTACTCATCCGATTTGTACGCAAAGTCACCTTTCCCGTCGTCGCCCCAAACTAAAGAGAGCGAGATGATGAATCGATCGCACGTGTCCGCGCAGAACGTCTTGCGATAGTCCAACGCGGCGTCTACGATCAATTTTTCATTGCGCTCGATGAAGTGCACCTTGTCAGACAAGCGCAACGGCATCACGACGGCGCGATCCAAGCCTTGACCGAGCGGCGATTGCGAAATCGCACCCTTCTCTCTCTCGTGCGCCGCTAACACTGCAGCGAACGCGCGCGCACCCTCGGCACCAGTTTGTAAAAATCGCGACAAGAGCGTCTCTCCGTACACCTCTGGCTGCTCTAAAATCTTCGCCCGCGCGTTCAACCACCCGCTTCCCCTCCGCGTCACCACGTTACCAATCCTATATCCACTCCCGTGTCTGTTCACCGGTATCTTCCACAGCTCGCTCTCGTCTTCCACGAGAAGCGTCCACGCGCTTGAGCTCAAACTCGTTCCAGCGCCCAAGCTCGTGTCGCTCTCGTACACCGGTTTCGGGTCCGCCAACCACGACTGCGAGTCTTCCGCCTCCTCCACGGACGCTCTCGGGAAATCTTCTGTTGTAAAACTCTCCGCGTCGGATTCCGCGCCTGGTTTCGTCCCAGACGAAGACGGGAAGCGTCCCGCTTGAAGAAGTCCGAAACCTTCGCGTTCAACACCCTCGTCCGCGCTGAGCCGCGCGTTTAACCACCCCCCGTCGTTCGCGCCAGCTTCGTCGACGTCACCGAGACTCGCGTGCGCGAAACGTCGCGGGCGCTGCTCTAACCCACCGAAGCTCGCGTCTTGGTTCCCGGCGGACGCGGCGCCGACGGAGAGAACGATCGCGGCGAGAGCCAACACCCCGAGGCAGATGACTCGGGGGACGATCGACGCCGTCGATGCCCGCGGCGCATCGTCGTTCGCCGTGTCTAACAACACCGCCGTCTCGTCGGACGATGTCGCAGACATTGCGCCGCGCGCGCGCGATGCGATCGTTCGCGTTCGCGTCGCGCAATGAGGTGACACTCGAACTGACTGAAAAACAGGAAAGTGTCGCAAGCGACGCACCGCGGCGCCGAATTGAAAGAATGAAATTTGAACCTCTACAAGAGTCTATGAGTTCACTGATTGCTAGATTGTCGAGCGACGACGGGAATGGCGACGCGCGCTCATTACAAGTTGCACACTTCGGACCCACACGCGACAACCTTCGTTGGCTTGCGATCCGAGACGCCGTTGAAAGGAACGTCGTTTGACGATACAAAGATGACTTGTTCCGGAGCGGTCGAAGCCTTTGGGAGGAATTCGAGCACCTCACCGATGACGGTTGTGTGAGGATATCCGGCTGAGCGCAGCGCTTGGACCGCGGCTTCAGCGTTTTCGCTCGGAACTGAGGCCAGCATACCTCCAGCGGTTTGCGGATCGAACAAAAGCGGGTAGCGAGGTGCGGTGGAGACTTGCGACGGGTTCGCCACAGCACGAGCAAGACGAACGTTCGCCGGCTGGAGGGAACTCGTGATACCCAGCTCGACGCATTCCAATGCACCGGGAAGGATCGGCACTGCGTCCATGTCGAGGACAGCGGCGGCGTTACTACCTTTGCACATTTCCACGAGGTGACCGAGTAGTCCAAATCCAGTCACATCGGTACACGACGTGGCTCCGTGTTCAAAGAGAGTGCTCGCAGCCACTCCGCTAGGTTGTCTCATTGAATTCAACGCGTTGGAAACCCATCGCCCTTGCGCCTTGGAGCGCATATCCGCGGCGAATAGAGTGCCAGTGCCGACGGGCTTGGTCAAAATGAGTTTGTGACCAGGCTTCATACCTCCCTTTTTCATGAGCTTCTCTCTAGGTGCAGCGCCGTGGATTGAAAATCCAAGGGATAAATCAGCTCCTTCAGAGGTGTGTCCACCGGCTAATCCACATCCGGCATCTCGCAAGATGTCACACGCTCCACACATCATCTGGTAGAGCGTCTCCTCGACTTGCGCCTCCAAGCCATACGGGACCGTCGCGATCGCGAGCGCGGCGTGTGGATCAGCACCCATAGCCCAGCAATCTCCAAGAGCGTGAACAGCGGCAATCTGGCCGAAAATGTACGGATCATCGACAAAGGCGCGGAAATAATCCACAGTTTGCACGCCGACCATGCCTTCGGGAACAGAAACCACAGCGGCGTCGTCCGGCTGATCGATTCCAACTTCCACATTTGGGTTCGTCGGAATGGGTTCAAGTCGCTTCATGACTCGGGACAAGACCGTTGCACCGACCTTTGCGCCGCAGCCACCGCAGCGCATCGGTACGGCGCGCAATGCCGCCATCGTTTCAGGACCGGCGGCAAGCGCAATGGCTGAAGATTCAACGCCTTCTTCCATCACTCCCATATCAGGCATCTCCTGGTACATCTTCATCCACTTGCGATCAATTTTATCTTTCCATCTCCACAGTTTTTCACCCATGGATCCAAGCCCCCCGAGAGACATTTTACCATAAGAGAGCACCGCCGACTTTCCGCCGGTGGTGATCAAACCGAGAAATAATTTTTGAGGAGTAAAGTCCGTGAGGCTCTCGCCTAGAAGCGCCCTGCGAAGATTTTTCTCCAATGGAGGCCCTTGTCGTACGGCAAAGACTCCAGCTTTCGGTCGAGGATGCTTCAACACGTGAGCCACATCTCCAGCGGCAAAGATGTTTGGGTGGGACGTTGACTCGAGCGTCGGGTTGACTGCGATGAAGCCATCCTCGTCTAGGGATAAATTGGTCGCCTCTTTCAACCAATTCGCCGCGCCCGCTTGAGTACACCAAATGCATTCATCCGCTTCCATCACTTTTCCGCTCTCAAGCGTCAATTTCCCCTTGTCGGCGTTTATGACGCCGTCATTCTCAATCACATCCACGCCTTGCTCGGCAAACACTTTGATAAACGTCTTCCTCACCCCCTTGGAGTGCGTCGGCATGAGGTTCCCACGGGTTACCAGAGTAAACTTGGCAAGGTTTTCATCGAGCGACGCCTTTTTCAGTTCCTCTCGCATTCTGTATCGCATGGACAATGCCAGTTCTGCGCCTCCTGCTCCGCCTCCGACTACGACTACGTTACACTTTTTCCCGTTGTTAACCACTCTGTGCAACAACTCCTCCCATCGCGCGTTGAAACCGAAAATTGGTTTTACCGGCGTCGTGTTCTCCGAACTCCCTCGCACTTGCGCGCTCGGAGTGATGCCTATATCTATGCTCAACGTGTCAAAGCGCACGCCAGGGCGTCCGCTCTTCAACTGCACTCGGTTGTTTTCGTGATCGATCCCCACCGCCTCGTCGTGAATAACCCTGTGTTTACCCAACCTACAGAGCGGTTCCAAGTCGACGTGCGTTTCCTCCCACGTGTAGTGACCGGCGACAAGTCCCGGCAGCATGCCGCTGTACGGCGTGTGCAAATCCTTGGCTATGAGCGTCACGCGCACCCCCGGTTCCGGCTTCATGGCCAACATTTTGAGCACGTACACGTGCGAATGACCGCCTCCGATCAAGACGAGGTCCTTGACGACGGGCTGCGCGTCCGTCGAACGCATGGCTGCGCGAACTCGAGTCGGTCGTCGAAGTTGACTTGTTTTGTTACGTCCGGAAACGGGGCGTCGAACGGGTCCAGTGCGAGCTACGGTGGGGTGCGCTAGCGTTGATGCGACGGATGGCATGCAGCGACGAGACGACGCGGTGCGTGAGCGCGCGGCGCGATGTGAGGTTTGCTCGTGCGTGTGCGTGGCTCTTCGCGAGTTACCCACTAGCTATCGGTTTGCAATACAACTTGTCTAATGTGCGTAATCGGCGATCACCGACCGCCAAACAATCGTCTAAGGACGAAACGAATGATGTTTTGTAAGATTCTGGCGCCGTAGGCCGCGACGAATCGCATAAAGGCGATTCTCACGACTCGAGCGGCGCCGACAGCGAGCTCGACGAGCGGATTTACGCTCACCACTGAACCGGGAGGAGGAGGTTTCCGCGCACCGCCAGAGCTTCCTCCAGACGTGGCTTGTTGGTACGCTTGCCTCCAAGGATCGAAATTCATCCCTTCACCCGCGGCGGCGCCGCCTCTTCCGACGACGCGTTCGGTGACGCTTTCGCTGACGACGCCGTTTGGTCCTCTCGATCGAATGACTCTTCTAATGACAGTCTCCCCGCGCGAGTTCACGTACGACGTCTCCCTGATCTCGTTCGCACCACCGAACCCACCGGCACCTCTCATCTGATCTTGAAACAAGCTCTTGAATAAATCATTCAAATCTACCGCGCTCATTCCCCGACCAAACGCAAACCCGCCGGGGCCGAATCCCGCCGCTCCGAAACCACCCGGCATACCGCCTCTCATGTGCGCCTGTCGCATCGCTCGCTCCAACTCTCGTATAAAACTCGACGAATCATTCCCAAACATTTCCTTGAACACCCTCTCTGCGTCTTCTCGCGTGAAATCCTGTCTGTACTCGTACCGATACTGCCCCGCTCCCGGCGGCGGTCGATACCCGCCAGAGTTTGCGTACGCAGACGACCTTCCGCCCCCGGACCCCTGTCCGCTTGTCGACGCCCCGTACGCCGTCGATCGTCCACCAGGTTTACTTAACTCTTGATAAGCTGCTGAAATCTTCTTAAATCTCGCCTCTGCCGTCGCTTTTTCCGCTCCCTGGTGTCTATCCGGGTGCCAACGCAACGCCTCTCTTCGGTACGCCTTTTTCAACTCTTCATCCGTACACCCCGGCTTCACCCCGAGAAGGGCGTAGTAGTCATCCGGACCGCTCGACGACGCGTACTCGCGTCGTCGTCCGCCGTCGATGATCCACGGTGAACGAAGAAACGACGCGCGTCCTATTTTTGATGGAGCATCATCAGCACCAACGTTGATGTGTCGCAACGCGGCGCTCACGCACGCGCGCTGCGACGTCGATACCGACCGCACGACGCCATCGACGACGACACGAGCCATCTCCCGCGTCGATCGTCGACGCATGAGCATCATCGCGTCGGTACCCCGGTGCGACGTGCGTCGTGCACTGAAGGAAATAAAAAAGATGGAGCATCACTTCACTTCACTTCAGCTTCACTCGTCGACGCACGCACGCACGCGCGCGCGCACGATGCATCCATCAACGACGACGACGATGCGTCGATGTCTCGCGCCCGTGTTCACTCGCGCGCACCGTTCGACGACGAGAACGACGACAACGGCGAGAGACGTAAAGAGTTTCGTGACGCATCGCATCGCATCGAAACCGACGCTGACGACGACGCGCGCGACGGCATCCGATGACGTTCAGGGCACCAACACCACCGCTATGATTCACGTCCCGACGCTCGTGCGACTGTGTCGATCGATTGCGAGCCGTGGGAACGCGATCATTCGCGAGGTTACCAAGGGTGGCGAACTCGGAGTAAAGGATAAAGGCGGAAGCGCGACTACGTCTGGAGAATACGTCGCGGACGCGCAAACAGAGGCGGACAGACGGGTGGAAGCGATGGCGATCGCGGAATTGAGAGCGTTTTGTCCGACGATGCAATTGGTGGCGGAGGAATCGTTTGAGAATGCGAGTTCGATCGACGTCGGGCGAGCCGACGGCGGATTGGCGGATTTGGCAAACGCAGAGGAGGATTTAATGTGGAGTCCAAAGCTTCAGAAACCGATCGAGGCGTCGCGAATCGCGGTGTATTGCGATCCATTAGATGGGACGAATGAGTATGCGGCTGGGGAGAGGGAAGCGATCACGATTTTGCTCGGTATCGCCGTGGACGGCGTTCCCGTCGCCGGCGTCATCGGTCAACCGTTTTACAAGTACGGCGTGTCGGATACCCTCGGTCGAGTCGTGTGGGGTGGTACAGGCGTTGGCGTCCACGGATTGGACGTCGCGGAAGACGCCGTCGCACCAGTGTTGCCACCCAAGGGTCCGCACGTCGTGGCGGTGAATCGTAACATTCGAGAAAACAGACAAGAGCCGGTGCTGACGGCGTTGCGTTCGCGCGTGGACATCATCATCAGCGCCACGGGGTATCATTACCTCATGCTCTTGGAGAGACGGGCGCACTCGGCGTTGCTCTTGCGCAAGGCGTCAAAGAAATGGGACACGTGCGCGGGCGAGGCGCTGTTGCGCGCGACGGGGGGTGTGGTGACGGATACGGTGGGTCGAAGGTACAACTATTCGTACAACTTGGACGCGTTGCCAAATTTGAGCGGAATGGCGGCGAGTCTCGACGTCGACATGCACGGGGAGCTCACCGGGATCATTCGGGACGTGATTAAACCCCTCGGTAATTATCCTTACGATATCGTCGATCCCTCGGTCAAGGTGGGAGTTCTCGATGGAGTGGATGCGCCGGAGGGCGGATGGAAGGCGGTGACGATTGACGTCGGCGGGTGTCTCATTGAATGTAGCGAACGCGTCTGTGACGTCTACGCGCGCATCGCGAGCGAGCTCGGAATGACTCACGTCACCCCGGACTCGGCTCAAAAGTATTTCAAGGAGGGTTTCGCAAAGTTTCGCGGTGACGAGGGTGCGGATGCGATGCGATATTACGGCGACGGCAAATCGTTTTGGCGTCTCGTCGTTGCCCACGTGTTGACCGCCGGCGGTCAAGTCTCCATCGATGACACCACCGCGGAAACCATGCTGGACAAACTGTACGAATATTACGAACGACCGACTTCGTGGTCCATCGCCCACGGCGCCGTGGACGCCATCGAACGTCTACGAAGCTGCGGTGTCAAGGTGGCCGTCGCGAGTAATTGGGATTCGCGATTACCAAAACTCCTCGACGTCCTCGGTCTCACCGAACACTTTGATTCCATCGTCGTCTCCGCCATTGTCGGCGCAGAAAAACCCTCACCGGATTTCTTCGCCAAATTACTCTCCGACGTCGACGTTCCCGCCGCGAACGTCCTCCACGTCGGCGACGACGCCGTCAACGACGTCTCTGGGGCCAAATCCGCTCGAATCGGCGCCGCCGTCCTTTGGGCGCCGACGCCGATTGATACCAACCTTCGCGCGTACGATTTCCACGAGCTCGCCGACGCGGTGTTGGCGTCCAACGACGCCCACCGCTCCCACCCCCGGTTCTTCGGCGTTTCATCGTGAGCGATCGGCGATGCACCGGATCGATTGCAATTATAATTTTACACATTTCAAACAACGCGTCCACACAATGTGCACGCGGCTCTCCCTCACACCACCACACGCACACTTTCGGAAGAGTCTCGCGGATTTGGACCGCGCGCGACTGCGTAGAAAACGCAAAGGAAAACGCACGCACGACTCGCACAGATACGACACCGCGCGACGCGACGCGCGTCCATCGCGTCGGTCGTTCCCGAAACCGTTGCTGAAACGTTGTCATCTCTGAAATGTCTCGCTCGCAGCGAGGCGTCTCACCGACCTCGCGACCGCCGCGAAACGCCCCGTTGGCGACGCAGAGCACCGACCTCGCGCGCGTCGATCCGTCGCACATGATACAGTTTGGATCGTCGCATCAGCCTCCGCTGCCGCCGATGCCACCACCGGATGTGAAGATGAGTGAGATGAAAATTCTTGGAAGACGACATCGAGAGCGTCGGCCGCCGGCGCGAACTTCGTCGACGCGAGAGGGAATCACGGATGATAACGGCGGCGAAACGGTCGAGCCGTCGACGCCGATCACGCCTACAAAGAAATCAGACCCGTCGCCGTCTTCGCCGTCCGACGCGTCGACACCACCGGGGATGTACGGCTCCGCGCCATCGATTACGATGGAGGACGCGTACGGACGACATCGAACCGGATCGATCGATCGATCGACGCCGAGAGAACGTACGCACGCGCCGCGAAGTAAAGCGATCGATCTCTCGGCTGAAATGACGGAGGAATCCACGCCTCACGTTGCGGTTTTGCACATTCCAAACTCAAAAGTTGGGCTCGTCATAGGCAAGGAGGGCCGACACGTGAGTCACGTGCAACATCGTACCGGAACGAGAATTTCAATCGCGAGAGATTCGTGGGACGGGGCGAAACGACGGGTAGAGATTGAGGGAACGCCCGAGCGGTGCGCCGAAGCGGTCGCGATGATTCGAAAAATGGTTGATTCCACGGAGAACAGGGAAGATCATCATCGACGCGTCGGTGTTGGGTTGATTGAACCTTCGTCGTCGTCGGTCGCGGACGTCGAAGCCAAACGCGCTCCGATTTCAATGGAAGCCGCGTCGTTGGGAGACGAAGCCGAAGGCGTGCGATACAACGAACACAACGGACACAACGGCGGCGAAGAAGAGCTCGACGGCCAAGGAATCGGTGGTCGGTCGTACGAGTCGCGTCACGGATCACCGACGGCGACGATGACTATTCCTCACACCAAGGTTGGCATGATCATCGGACGAGGCGGGGATAACGTCAAATTCATCCAGCAGCAAACGCGCGCGAGAATCCAAATACAAACAGACTCCGAAACCCCCGAGGGGGCGCCGAACCGAATGGTTTTCCTCCGCGGTCCCGTCGAGGCGTGTCGACACGCCGCGCGGTTGATCAACGACATGTGCATCGGTCGAGTGTTGATACATTCGCCGCAACATCCAGCCGCCATGGCGAGCGTCGAGTCCCCTCCGACGGCGGAAGGAAACAAACCCGGTGTGATGCCGATGCCGTACGCCGCCGCCACCGGCGCGCGTTCGTATCCACCGATGCCGATGGAATACTCGATGGCGACTTCGTATCCTTTTCCTTACTTTGGACAGCCTTACACGGGCTTGTACAATCCTCCGTACGCCGGACCGCAAGGCGCGCCGGCGTACATGCCTCCGCAAGGCGACGCCATGGGATACTGGACTCAATACGCTGGAATGTACATGTATGGACAGCCGATGATGCCCCCACCGTACGCGATGGACATGGGAAAACCAACGGACACCGTCTATTACGACCCCACGGGTGCGGCGTCGCAGGTGTACAAACCTGAAGGCGACAACGCCGCCGATTCGGCGCCGCGCGTCGCAGAGCCGCAACCGTCATCCTTTGACGCCTCGGTTGAACCTGATACCGAAGCGCGAGGTCCCAAAACGCCGTGAAACACGACGAATGAACAATGAAACGAAACGATACGCGAAATCATTAAACGACGCGATGACTACTGACAATTTTTTCCAAACAAAGCGCTCCTTCGCGGCGCCGCTTGCAATCAAACATTTCGAAAGTCTATTCTCTCTATTCAACAACATGGCAAACACAAAACTCCCCACTCTACTAAACTACTAGCGCGATAAAAATCTACGTAGACTCTTCCTCCCTCTCCCTCGATCACCACCCGGTGAACGCCTTACCCGCCCGTTTCTCGACCGTTTTCGCCACCTTGACGGTTTCCTTGGCCAACGCGTCCGTCGTGTACCTCGCCTTGGCCGAGCTCTCCCTCGCCAACACCACCAAGCATACGAAAAACAAACACACCAAGAGCATGATGACCGTTCTGCGCATCGCGAGAAGACATCATTCGTCAGTCTTTACGGTTCGTGCGCGCGCGCGCGCGTTCGGATCCAATCCGTCTTGAACTTTGAACTTTGACGCGTCCAGCCCTATCCAAACGACTCGTCCGCCGGCGAAGACGCGAACGAAACCAGCGCGCACCCATCCTCTCGCACCACCGCCCCGACGAACAACGCGCGACGCGTACCTATGTTTCCGACGCAACCACCTCCCGGTGTGCGGTAAATCCAACCCGCGTCCTCGTAAAGACTTCACCGAGCTCATCGCGCTCTCCACGTGTGACAACGAATCGCTTCTTCGCATGCCCATGACTGATTAGAGACGATTTATCGATCCTTTCCGTTTCGCCCCGCCCCTGTGTCGCCCGCGCGAACGCACGAACGCGTCGTCGGGATCGTGAGCTCTCGCACCACGTTCGGCCTCGGCGCGTCGTTCCCGGACGAACGAACGCGAGGCGCGGACTGAGGGATGGACGACCGCGGTTTGCCAGCTGGCATCTTTCTGAAACGCCTCATAGCGACGCGCGACGCGACGCGTGCGCGCCGGCGACGATGGGTGACGCCGCGAAAGACGCGTCGTCGTCGTTACCGGCGCGAACGCTGTTTAAACGCGGACAAAAAGCGACGAACGCGCCGCCGTCGTTCGATGATGTTGACGAAAGTGCGAAACCTGCGCTGCTGGCGCAGCACCGGGCCAAGGTTGAAGAGAAACTGCGGGCGTCGATCGAGGCGTGGAGCGCGAAGCGTGGGTCGAACGCGAATAGTTTACCGTGCGCCGTCTGGCGAGACGCCGTCGGGAGGGCGGAGGTGGTGCAGGTGCGAGGACGACACTTTCATCGGTTCGGGTGCGCGCGCGCCGGGTCGACGTGGTTGCTTCCAGAGGAGTGCGCTTTTTTGGTTGAGACGGAACGGTTGGCGTTGTTTTGGAGCGAAGACGACGAGGACGTGGCGAGCGTGCGGAGTGTGTACGCGTTGCTGGCGAGATGTGGGATTGAGTGGGAGGATTACGCGGCGTATAGTCATTTGTGTCGGTTGGGGTACGTGACGCTGCGGTACGGGGCAAGTTGGACGGTGGACGCGCGAGAGGGAGTTTGGAAGTCTACGATTGGGAAAGGGAAGTGGGCGAGGCGGACATCGGCTGGGAGTGGCGATGACGATGAAGCAGGAAACGGCGATGGTGATACCGATCCCGAACGCGCGTCGAAGCGACGGAGGTTGATGGCGGAGTCGTCAAGGCTTGTGGACCGAGCGTCGGCGCTCGACGAACTACAAAGCGAAACGGTAAAATCAACGAGTAGACGCTGGTGGCCGTGGTCTGGAAGCGCGACGCACGCATGGCTCGGTCCGAGCATAGAGGCTGCGGTGGACCGAGCCGTATCCACGGGTGTCGATAAACCCGTGAAGATTTGGCCAACGTTTCAGATTTACCAACCGAATAGAAATTTTAGCAAAAAGTCTCCCGACCCAGTGAGCTTTTACGTCTACGTCGGGTCGGATCGACCGCTCGACGGAAGAGAGGCGCAGGCTTTGCTCGATAAGGCTGAGGGTAAACCTGTGCGCGTGGCGAGCTGTAGACAATCTACCGTGGTGATGTTCACGATTGCGGGAAAAGACGTGTATTGATGACGTAGGTAGAATGTTGATGATACAAAAGTAGTAGCAGTTCTAGTACCTAGCGCGGCGGTCTTCGAATCAAAGCGGAACGAATCGAGGGCCGTCTCGTTCGGACTCGGCGTCGTTTTTGCGTTCTTCACGCGAGCCTGCAAACACGTACAATTTACCCAGCGAATTGCGCGCGTGCGAAGTAATCGGGCCCTTGTACCAAAAGACCCATCCTTTTCTCTCGCCGCGAGCGCTCGCGGCGGCTATTTCCTCGGCGTCGTCGGTGTAAGTCACCTTCAAAGACTTCATCTCTCGTTGGACGGATTTGTGCGCGTCGTCTCGCGTGGACGCTGGCGCGACTCCACCAAAAGTCCGCAATACGCCGTCGCCTCGCCGCCGCGATTGAAAACCTCCTTGAATGAATTCGTGCGTTTCTTCGGCGAGAAATATTAAACGACTGGGTACACCACGCTCGATCATGGCTTTGCGTCCAGTTGGATCGATGGCTCGAGAGAAGTCGCTCGCTTTAGCGTCAATCAAGTCGTAAACGCGTTGACCAATTCGAAGCACGGCGCGCAGACCCACCTCCAATTTTTCATTCACAATTTCTCCCGCGTGAAACCCGGCGTAAAACGTTTCGACGAGCTCGTCATCTGAAACGATTTTCTTCTTCCAAAGTTCGACGATAAAATCGCCCAAGTCTAAGAGCGATTGACTGGACGATTCGTTCAAGAGCTCAAATGCATATCTTCGTGCGGATGATTGAAAAGTCTCGGGTAAACCCGCGCAACACTCGGCAAACGTCGCGTGATAACTCGTCTGCGGGGTCGCGATATCGATAAACTTTTTCGAACACTTTTCAACGTCAATTCCATCGCTCGAGAGCGTCTCTTTTAAAGTTGCGACCACGCGTTGGAGGTTATCCGGCGATGCGCGATTGAGCGCGGCGGTGAAATCAGAAAGTGGATTGGATTTCTTCCGAATCGACAAGCCGAGTGCCATTGTCGACGACTTCGGTTTCGACTCGTCGCCTTTCGCCCTCGTCCAGTTTGAGTAGTCGCGATCGTCATTGTCGTCGTTCTTCCAGCGATCCATCGGCTTTTGATGATGATCGTCGAGCCGCGGTAACACTACGGAATGCTTGGCGCCTCTACGCTTGGCAACGCCTCGCGCGGATGGATCCTTGACGCGCTCGAAAGTCAACAGCTCGCAGCTTTGGAAACTCGTGACGACGGATTCCTTTGCAGTTTTGATCCGAACGGGTAAACCCAAGGAGTGAAACGCTTCACACGGCGCTCGGAGTAATAATTCCTTGACCCCGCGTCGACGATGTTGCGGCGTCACACACAACCGGTCCACTTGCGCCGTGGTGAAGACGGTGTCTGGAGAAGAGAATGGGTATTGCGACAACGCGGTGACTTGATCACCGCTCTGTAACGCGCTAAACGCGACGTACCCAATTCTTTCCTTTGATGTATCCGCGAGTTCAAGCTCGTAATACACTCCGTGCGGACCCGGTGGAGAGGCGACGTAGTGCAGTCGAGCATAGCCGCCATCTGTCCAACGTTCCGCCGTCGATTCGATGAGATTCACGAGAGCACCGTCGCGAAGGGACTGCCCTGGAGTGATGGAATCTCGTACGTGCGCTCTCACTTTATCGCTCACGTCGTCCAGCTGTTCCGCCATGGTTAAAGAGAGACGCTGAATCGCGTCCTCGTCTGTTCTCCATCTCCTCGAGGAAGACGCAAAGAGACCGTTGTCGTCAACGGTAACCTCATCCGCGACAACCTCGATCGCCCGTGCATGTTCTTCGAGCCACACTCTCGATGCGTACGCGTCCACGTCGTCGTCTTCGTTGCCAGTCTCCGCTCGAGCGCGACGACTAGGGAAGAGCCTTCGCGCCGGACATTTCGCCGTGACGAAATTGAAGAGTAAATTCGCGTTTAAACACGACGTCCGCTTCGGCGCGTCTCCTCTCCCGAGCGCAATCGACACCGCGATACCATCCTCAAACACTGCTCTAAATGCGAGAAAAAGCTGCGTCGCGCGCGTTATCTCACTACTATTTAAAATTTCCGAGCGCGCGACGACGACCACGCGCTCGCAATGCGTCCCTCGCGCCTCCTTCGCGACGGCGTCCCTCAAAATCCTCATCTCCTTGGCGCTCTTCACATCCGCGTACCAATTGTACGCGTCATCTGCATCTTGGACACTCCTCTCACTTCGACCTCGCGCGCTCTTCGGTAACACTCGTATCACTCGACTCTTTGATTTCGATTCGGCGTTTACGACGCTTCGCGCGTCATTCGCGCTCGTCCTTCCAAAACACACAATAATCATCATCACCCGTCCCAATCGTCCTCTCCCGCAATTTTTCTCAAAGTCTCTTCCTTCTTCTTCTCTTCTTCTTCCGGTATCGACGAAGACCCAGTAGAGCCGTCGTCCTCGTCCTTTCGATACTCGACGCGATAACACGCCGCCAGTCGCTCGGCGCCAATCTTCTTAAACTCTGCTCGCCACTCCGAACGCAACGCCTCGCGTTCCGATTCCGTCAAACCCGACGATGATTGCTTCTTTTCCTTGCGTCGCTTTTCCGCCTCGGCAAAGAGTTGTCGCTGCGGCGGCGTCGCGTCTTCGTCCTCTTCCTCTTCGTAACGACCTGAAGAATTTGATGATGAGTCCGACGCTCGCACGACGACACCGACGCTCGCGCGAAGCCTCAACCCACGACGAAACGAAGAAGGATAATACCCACACCGACGGACGCGCGTCGTCGTCGTCGTAGACGTCGATGCGCGCATCGATCGATCGAGTCGTCGTCGTCGTCTGTCGTCCAAACTAGGTCCGAACAAACAACTCCTGCTTCTCCAAATGTCCGACTTACGTATTATAAATAAAACAAGACCAAATATGTGTATTTATCGAAAGTACCGGTACGCAAACGTGAACACCATGCACAGGTGCACTCGCACTCCTCGACGCGCGTGACGCGTAACGACGGATCGATCGAGCGCGTAAGGCGGTCGAACGTCGTCGAACCCGTCTTCTTCTCTTCGCTCGCGCTCGCAAGAAGGCACCATCGGGAGCGTAATACAGAGTAATGACGGCGGAAAAGCATCGAGGCGATGGTGATGCAGTTGAACTCGACGTCGATTCCGGTGACGATTCGTTGCGCGCATTCATCCGGGATTGCGATCGACACGTCGCGTTGGCGGAAAAATGCCAACCAGAGTGCGCAGAACGACGTCGGGGAATGGCCCGGGCAAAGGTGAAACTCGAGGAGGCGTCACGAGGGGCGGTTTTGGGGTGTTCGGCGACGCTCGGCGACGCCGAGGACGCCGACGAAGCGACGGTTTCTATTGAGACGTGCGTTCGCGAGGCAACGCTGCGAGCGTGCGAAATATCCATGGAAAAGATGAGCGAACGGTGCGCGCGAACGGGGACGCGATTGTGGCGGACATCGGATGCGATTCTGTTTGTCGTGTGTTGCGAGACGCGGGCAAAGTCAGATAACGTCAATGACGACGACGAAGACAAAGACGCGTTCGAAGACGTCTTTGAGGACGCGATGGATAACGAAGAGGAGAAATCGACGCCGTCAAAGACAGTCTCTACGCAATGGCCGGAGATGCGAGCCGGGTTCAAGACGGATGCGAAGAATATCACCGCATTGAAGGCGCTCAAGGGAACGGCGGCGCTCGGACGCGTAGACGAAATCACTCGAGCGACGCGAACGATGGAGGAGGATAACGTCTTTGTCGTGTGCGAAAACGTCGGTGAAAACGACCAGGTTCGCGCGGCAAAAATACGAGACGCGTTCGTGAAGCTCAGCGGGGTGCGCGAGAAGCACGTGTTTTGCGTTCCAAACCGTGCGGGTGACGGTTTGAGACTTTTGGCGTCTTTGGAATCCGCGAGTAACAAAGGCGGCGGTTGGTTTTCATCCGTCAGCGCCGCGAGTCCAAAGAGAACCACGGCGAGCGAGTTTGCGCAATGTTTGAAGGATTGGCACCGCGGCTGGCGGGAGAAGCGGTTACTAAAGTTTCGAGACGAAGAGTATTTAAAGTGGAGAGCCGAAGTGCAATTTTGGGCTGCGTTTCTGCGCGAGGACGACGAGTGGCGCGAGGCAGAAAAGGAAAGATTGGCGAAGGACGAAAAGACGACGACGACGACGGCGAAGGATGACGACGACAACGATGGATCATCGTCGCCGGAAAAGCCAGTTGAGGATAAACAAACCTTGGCGCGTTTACACGAAACGGCTTCGTTGACGACGATTCATAAATTCCTCGCTACGGCTATCGAAGGCGTTCCCATGGCGGGCATCGACGGCGCCCCCGAAATGGCGTGGAAACACTTTCAAAACTACCCCGAACCCGAACGCGCGCCGTTAATGAAGGCGGTGTACTCACACAATGTCATTCAGTACGCCGCGGCGCTCATGTTTGCTTGGCTCACACCGGGTCCGATCGGAGCGCACGCGACGCACTTTATGAATCGGTTTCGAATTTGTCTCTTTTTTGCCTGTCTCAGCGGGGCGTCTCCGTTGGATCCCACCGTCGTGGCGACCGCGATCGGACTCGCGGCGGGTACGAGTAGGGAGAATTTGGAAATGTCGCCCGTCATCGCGTACGTCAAGGATGATTCGTGCCACTCGGATGATGAAGACGACGTACTCGACTTCGGCGCCGAATCGGCTGAAGAGAACTCGAAGTCAAACGCAACGATGGATATCGATGGCGAAAAGACGACAGCCGAGGATGAAGACAATTCGTGGATGGCATCGTTCGATTCGTTGTCAACGATGATGCAAGACGCGCTGAACCGGGCGATTTCTGAAGGGAACGATTTGAAGAAGCGCGCGTCTGGTTTGCTCGCCGACTTTTTAAATTCTGGCAATCGAGTCGTTCTCAAAAGCCGTCGTCGGGCGATGAAGCGCGCGTGCGACGCCAAAGCAGAGGCGTTGACAGCGAAGAAAATGTCGTACGAAGACGCAGAAAAAATGGCAAAGGATGTATTCAACGCGACGTTTTCGCGAGAGGTGGCGAGGAACGTCACGTCGCTCATTTGCGGACCGAAATTTTTAGTCGCCGTGCAAGCAGATTTGACGCAAGTCATCAATTCTTCCTTTACGACATACATTGCCGCGTCTTCGATGGATATCTTTTTGCCCATGGTGGAAGAGCACGAGGCTAAAATGCAAGAAAAACGGGATGAAGCTGCGAAAGAAGCGGCGGCTGCGGCTGCGGCTGCGGCGGCTGCCGCGACGGCGGCATTGACGGTGAAGGATGGATTCATCAAAGTCGATGTGTATTACGATGAGGATGAGGATTCTAAAGGCGACGTACGCGTCCGGTGTCAGCTCACGCCGACGCCGAAACCAAAAATGGTGGATCAGCTGTTATCAACGTCCAGGTTGATTGGAGAGAAGACGGCGGCGTTGACTTCGAGCACCGCCACCGCAGTGACTTCGAGCGCGGAAGCCGTAACTTCGTGGGCCACCAAGACGTCGGACTCAATCGCAAAGGAAACCAATCGCAGCATCGAGCGCGCGCAGGAGAGCGCAAAAGTCGGATTTGAGAAGACCAGACACAGCCTCGAGCACGTCGGCGCGTTCTTTGATCGAACAAAGAGTTCGTTGAATGAGACCATTGCTTCAAGCGCGACGTCGCTCTCGAGCGCGCTTTCATCGTCGTTTTTGTCCTCCGCCACGGTGGGATCCGTCTCCATCGACGTTAGGTCCTTGCCCGTGCAGCGAGTCGCGGCGGCGCTAGAAAACGAAGAAGTCGACAGGGTGATCGTCGACTCCAAGCTCGTGCTCAAAATGCCGCCGGATCTCGTCCTGTCCAAGGGTCTCACCGAAATTTACAAGGAGGTTCGCGAAGATTCATCCGCCTTTTGCAAGTACAAGGATGACGAAACTGTTCTCCGCGCCATTCAGCGACTTCTCGAGCTCGTCGTGGAGAGCGGTGATGAAGAAGCGATCAACGCCCTCATCAAGCTCGGCGTCGTTCCTCGACCGAAATCTCAAGCCCAGGTCAAATTGGAGGCGCTCCGCGAACGATTTCGCCAAAACGGTTCCGCCGAAGCCGACAATCCACAAAACGCAGAATCCAACTCCGCCGCCACCGAGACCGAGACGCCGCCACCATCGTCCTCATCCATCCCATCACCCTCAGAAATCGCATCCAAAGTCACCTCTAGGCTCTCATCCATCAGTTTCTCCGCCCCAACGCTCAACTTTTTTGGCTCCAACAAGCCAAAATCCGAACACGCTGCTCGGGCCGAGTCCCCCGCGCGTCAAGACGACGACGTCCCAGCCTCCGACGCCGCGTGAGCCAAGTGTACATTTGATTGTGGCTCCTTTGTTGTAACACCCCTTTGAAATCACATCACTAAAGAATCCGTCGTTGGAGCGCCGTCATGATTGCGATATTACTCCGTCGGTACCGATCCAACGCTCAACCCTCAACCTCTAGGGTTGGACGCGGTGTTTTGTCACCTCTGTCGTCACACGCGGACGGACGGACGAACGCGATCGAACGACACTCCTCGTCGACGCGCGCGTTGGTTGTTTAAACCATGCCCACGGTGAACGTGAACCGCGATGAACTCCACGCCGCGCTCGGAAAGGTGTACACGGAGGAAGAGTTTGATGAACTCTGCTTTGAGTTTGGGATCGAGCTGGACGAAGTGACGTCGGCGGCTCAGATGAACTCGAAGTTTTTAGGACTCTCCTCGGACGACGCGGCGATGAAAACGGACGGACCGGGCTCGGCGGACGACGACGTGATATACAAGATTGATATTCCGGCGAACCGATACGATTTGTTGTGCGTGGAGGGCATCTCTCGGGCGTTGAATGTCTTTCGGGGCGTCTCGCCGACGCCGACTTTCCGATTGAAAGAACCGGCGAATGGGAATGCGAGACAAAAGATGACGGTGAAGCCGAGCGCGATGCTCGTGAGACCCTTTGTCGTGTGCGCGGTGTTGCGTGGGGTGAAGTTTACGCAGGAGCGGTACGATTCGTTTATCGATCTTCAGGACAAGTTGCACCAAAACATCTGTAGAAGACGGAGTCTCGTGGCGATCGGTACGCACGATCTCGGGAAGATTAAGGGGCCGTTCGTGTACGAGGCAAAACTTCCAGAAGAGATTGAGTTTGTGCCGCTCAAGCAGCAAAAGTCATTCAATGCGCGGGAGTTGATGGAATTTTACAAGGGGGATCAAAAGTTGAAGCACTTTTTGCACATCATCGAAGACAGCGCCGTGTTTCCGGTTGTGAAGGATTCGGAGGATACCGTCCTGTCCTTGCCGCCGATCATCAACGGAGCCAAGTCGGCGATTTCGTTAGAGACGACGGACGTCTTCATCGAATGCACGGCGACTGATTTGCACAAGGCGAAGATTGTGTTGAACACCATGGTGACAATGTTTAGCGAGTATTGCGCTGAGCCCTTCACTGTGGAACCGGTTGATGTCGTCGATTGCACCGGCAAGGAAACGACGTACCCGGATTTCATGACTCGATTCGTTGATGCGGACGTGGATTACATCAACAAGCGCATCGGAACGTCTATTGATCGCCAAACCATGGCAGCTTTGCTCTGCCGCATGCAGCTGCCGACAAAGCTCGGGGCGGATGAGAAGATGCTCCGAGTCGAGGTCCCGCCGACGCGATCGGACATTCTTCACCCGTGCGATATCGCCGAAGACGTGGCGATCGCTCACGGTTACAACAATATTGCCCGCACCGTGCCCAAGGCGTACACCATCGCTTCCGAGCAGCCAATCAACAAGTTTTCAGACGCCGTTCGCGGCGAGGTGGCGAGAAGCGGTTTCAGCGAGGTGTTGACTTGGATTCTCTGCTCGCACGATGATAACTTTGCCAACGTGCTGAGAGAAGATGATGGAAATAGCGCGGCGATTGTAGCAAACCCGTCGAGCTTGGATGTGCAAGTGGCGAGGAGTAGCCTACTGCCGGGAGCGCTCAAGGCGTTGGGGGCAAACAAGGATGCGCCGCTTCCGGCGAAATTGTTCGAGGTTGGCGATGTTGTTGTCCTCGATCCGGAAGCGGATGTCGGCGCGCGTAACTCTCGACGATTGCTGGTTCTTTACAGCAACGTCTCCAGCGGTTTCGAGGTGGTGCAAGGCGTACTCGATCGCGTGATGCAAGTCGTCGGTATCGCCAAGTTTGACGGTTCCGATTTCGGCTACGGGCTCGAAGAGTCCAACGAACCAACGTACTTCCCAGGTAGACAAGCCTACATTATGCGCGAGGGCAAGAAGATTGGCGTGTTTGGCATCGTTCACCCGGATGTGTGCGCAAAGTTTGACATCGTCAGCCCGACGTCCGTGCTCGAGCTTGAGCTCGAGCCTCTCATGGCTTCCGCTGCAACCAAGTAAACGGATGGAGCGTGAACAAAAAATCAACTAGCAAGCGACGACAACAGAGGATGTGATATCATGTGATTCTTTTCTACTAAAATAATTGTGATTGACGCGTTCGTTCTATTTTTTGCTGCTACTTCTTTCGTGTCGCCTTTTTCTTCATCGTCGTCGTGCGCTTGGTAGCGGTAGTACCGCCGCGACCGAGGTTGTATGAGCCCGGCGCCAACGCGGGAGATTTACTCCCCGTCGCCGGCATCGCGCCCGCCACGCCACTGAGCTGCATGGCGCTCCCGCCTGCACCCGGAGAGAAAGTTCCCATCGATTGTAATTGAGCGACGTTCCTGATGTCCTTGTGTCTGCCCGGGGTGGCCATCTTACCCTTGGCCGAGCTCGGCGCCGAGCCTGGAACGGACATGGGCATGCTCGATCGAGGAAGAACGTTACCCATGGAGTGCATCGGACTGATTCGCTGTCCGGGCATGATGTTCGAAGGCGCCATCATGCCACTGACGTTACCCATGACACCATTAGAGGCTTGTATCATGAGCACTTGTTCGGCGAAATCAACCGGAGTTGCAACCGGACCGCAAATCGTCTGAACTTCGCGCCAAGAGCGGTGCGGCGCGTGACGGCGGTTCTTCTCCATCCCCAAGCGTTCCGCCTTGGCTGATTTACGGATTTTCATGTGCTTAGCCATGACGGTGCACGCGCGATCGTAATGAATGCGCACCGTTTCGTCTTCGACGGGCAAGGCGCGAGCCATGAGCATGCGCGCGCTCCCCTTGTTGAGGTTGAGCGCGGCGATTGCATTTTGATCTTGCTCTTGCTCAGCCATTTGCGTGAGATGCGAAAATCTCCAGCGGCAGTGCTCGACGCGGTGGTAAGTACCCTTGATTGGCGTGCTCGCCGCAAACGCATCCGTGATGAGAGCCCAGTTTGAACCAAACTCGTGCACGATGGCGCACAAGAGTTGATCCTCCATCGGAGACCAGGGACGCATGGAACCCATCTTGCGCTTCTTCTTTTCCGCCTTGGCCCGACGCTTGTCCTCGGTGGGAACGACCGGGCGCTTGGGAATGGGCACGCCAAAGTCCATCTCCACCTCGTGACCGGGGACGCCGAATTGGATGAATTCGCCGCGCTTGTTCTTCTTCCTTCGGCCCTTGATATCCACCATGTAACCCTCCTCGTCGAAATAATTGCCTCTCGCGGCGGCGGCAGCCAAGAAGGCGCGGCGTGTCTCCATGATTTCCTTGTTTGCCTCCTCCTCGGCTTGGAAACGCGCCACCTCCACCAGAGCGCGAGCGCGCTTGCGCTCGTTCTCTTCCCAGGCGCGCAGGCTTCGCTCGTACTCGGCAAACTTGTGCGCTTCGACTTGCATGGTCTCGCGGTACGCGCGCTCGTTCAACGCGGGAATGGCGTCGTAAAGGATGGGCATGAACTCTTCCACGACGGGCGGAGTCATGGGCGCCAACAGGCCCATGTCCATGTCCATGCCTTCCAATTCGAGCTCCTCTGCCATGGCCACCCGTGGGTGACGATCCCCCTTGCCCGGGCTGTCTTCGTCGTCGTCATCCTTACCCTCGTCCTCGTCTGGCTCCTCCTTCTTCTTGGTACCGCGACCGCGCGTCGATTTGCTCGGCTTTTGCTTCTTCGCAGCCTTCTTCGCCTCCTTTTCGCGCTCCTTCTGCTCTTTTTGCTCCTTGATTTCAATCGCGTCGCGAACGAGATCGCGCTTCATCTCCACCATGGCCAAAAAGAGCTTGTTCGACGCCCAAGAGTTGATCATCTTCATCCCCGGAGGAGGTGGCGGTGTCGTCGCGAGTTTGATCATCGATGACGGCGCCATCGACACCGCCGGAGGCGTCTCAGACTTCTTCTCACTCGCCTCGGTGTCGGCATCTCCATCCTTGCCCTCAGCTGTGTCAGCTTTTGAATCATCATTCTCATTCTTGGTAGCCCCAGTGGCGGCTTCAGAGTCCTCTTCCTCCTCCTCCTGCTCTTCCAGCTCGACCAACTCACCCGCGTTCGGTAGCGGTTTCTCCTTGGCTCGCTCCCACGCCTCGGCCCAAAACTCGGCAATGTCCGCCGCAACCATCGCACACCTCACCTTGCGTCGACCAATCTCCGCCTCTTCCCGATCCATCGGCGTCCCTTCACACGACGCCGCGAGGTGCGATACCTGTCTCGACGTCTCCATCTTCCAATCCCGCTCGCTCGCGAAATCCTTAGCCAACCACCGCATCTCTGTCAACACGTACTCCCACTGACACTTTCTCCCGCCCTCCTCCCCCGTCTTCGCGCTCGCGCGCGCATCCAACGCCCGAATCTTCTCCCTAATCGCCTTGGCTCGCGCAATGAGCATATCTTCATCCCTCAACCGTCTCGCTCGCGCCTCTTCGCTCTCTTTCCCGCCATCACTCGACGTCGAAGCGTCGTTCGCCGCTCCGCGATCTCGCGCCATGACTGCGTTTTCGACTCACAAAAATCGCCTCACGCCCCCCCGCACGTCCCAAAGACGCCCTTCCGCGCACCGCACCGAGTTCACAACCCCTACACGTCCGGTGCGGTGTCCCAAACAACGCGAGCGACGACGACCCGCTTCGCGTGGGAGAGAGACAACAGACGGAACACGGATGGATCAAACAAACCTTCAAGCAAACCTCCTCGTCGGTTTTTTTTCGAGTCACGAATCGTCAATTCGAGAGGGACTCTTTGGTTCGGCTCGCGTCCTCGCGTTCGAAAATTCTCAATTCCCCTAGGGAATTCTCACCCGGTCCGAGCTCGGTGTCCGGTATCCCGGCGCGTTCGTCGCTCGGAGTTCCCGCCGAGGGTGCGCCCGCGAACGATCGGCGTCTCCGACCCGCGTCTGCCGCGCGCGCTCGATGCGAACCGCGACGTCACGGACCGGACCGCGGCGTCGTGCGCGTCGATCTCGCGAGAACGCCCCAGAAATGAATGCCGCGTTGCCCGACTGCGTGCATTTTGTATGTGTTTTTAGTATTGTTCATACAATGTCATTTTATTGGAGTATCTGGGCACTGGTTGAGGACAATCTTTGCCACAGCTTTGGGCACACACGGGCGGTTTCTATGTTTAGTATTGAGCGCGTCGTCTGGTGTTCGGTGTCCGTGCCTCAGTCGTCGTCGTCGTGGTGAGACGACGAGCGGTGGACGGGTGACGACGGATCGTTTTAGACGCGTCCGGTTCGGTCGGTTCGTTCGCGTGGGCGCGATCGGCCCTCGGGTGCTTGCGTCCGTCGAGGTTGATTGATTGACTGATTTGATTTTAAGATGTCCGCGTTGACTGTTGTTGAAACGACATCGTCATCTGCGACGCGAACGTTGATTGCGCGCGCGAACGACGCGACGACGCACGCGCGCGCGAGCGAAAAAGCCACCGTCAACGCGGTGCGCGCGTGCGCGGACGCGGCGACGCGCGTGCGTGAGGTACACGAGGAATCAACGCAGGATTTACTCGCCGCGAGCCGACGCGTGTTGGACGCGAGCGGACGCATCGAGGCGCTAGAAAAGACGCTCGAGCGGGCGAAAGCGCTCGCGACGCGGGCGAGGGCGATCGAGGCTTCGGCGGTACGCGTCGCGAAATCGTCGTCGTCGTCGCGCCAGCTGGATGATTAGATTTTATTTGTATTCACTTGTATTTGTACTCCTCTGCTGTCGACGTTTGACTTCACTTTGAGACTCGGCGCGAATGCGTTCGGTCGGCGCGCCGCGCGCGCCGGCGACGTCGCGAACACGACGAACGCCGCGCGCGTCCGCGTCGAGACGACAGACGGATAAACCGAACGCCTCGGTGACGCGACCGAAACCAAAAAGGAACGACGACGATGAAGCCGTCGTCGTCTCGGCCGCCAGCAGAGAAACTGGGAAAAAGTCGGCGCGGGTAACTGTCGTCGATGACGCGTCGTCCTCGCCCGCTGGCTCGCCGAGGCGGCCGAGAGTCTCTATCGCGGTGTCCACCCTCGTCGGGGGGCCGTCGTCGCTGTTACGCGCGGCTGAGTCGTACGCGGAGGACGCGCCAGAGGTTGCGGCGACGCTTGCAAGGTTGGCGTTGGATGCGTTTGAGACGACTTCTTCGTCGTGTGACGTCGATGCGCTGCGGAGGGTGGCCGCGATAGAGAGAGAATACGCGGCATGGTTTATGGAGGAGGAGTACTACGCGTCCATTTCGCGCGCGGCGAGGGGGCAGAGGTATAGGGATAGAGCCAAACCGAAGACGCGAGCGAGAGATAGGGCGTGTAACCAGCCAAAGGCGAGGCAGGGATGGGCGAAACGGGAGATGCGCGTGGCGAAGACGAGAGTGTGCGTGGCGTGTGAAAAGTTGAGCGCGCAAGAGTCGATGTTTCGGGTAATTCGGGTGAAAAAGAAGGCTGGCGGCCAAGATGCGGCGGCTACGACGGAGGTGCTGTGCGGAGAGGAAGCGTTGGGCGCGCACGGAAGAAGCGCGTACGTGTGTAAGACGAGGGCGTGCGTGTTGAGAGCGACGAAAAACAAATCTCTGTCCCGTGGACTCCGGTGTCCGGTGCCGAACGCGGTGTACGACGACTTGTCTAGCCGCGCACGGGCGCTGGAAGAGCGCGCTGGAACGGACACGACAGGACTCGCATACGTTCGGCCGGAAGGAATCTCCGCGCGCTGGCTCGAGCCACCGACTTGGGTGGATCAAACGCCTTCCTAGTTCATTCATTAGTTTTCTCATTAGAGTTTGTTGTCAAGAGTACGGTTGTAGAGTGTCATTTCACTTCAATTTCAATCTATTCAAACTAAAACTATCAGTCAAGCATCAAAAGACCATTCGGTTAGCACGCGCGAAACGGAGTCTGCCACTTGCTCGGGTACAATTTCTTCGCCGTGTTGTACAGCGCAGTCTGGTAACGCAGTCGAGCTCGTATGGTTTTCATCTGCTCTCCGTCATTGACCATTGTCATGTAAAACGCCTCCGCTTTGGCGTCGAGATCTGGCGTCGCGTTCATGTTCGTCGACTCGCTCAGAGCCGTTTCGTCCAGTGAAGCAAAATCTGGAAGATACTTCTTCAAGCGTCGCAATCCATCTTCGAACTCTTCATTCAGTATGTAGACGAAACAGCGACTTTTCAAGTTTTTGATCGCCACAGAAAGCTGGTTATCTTGTTGACTTCCCAACCCGGGAGCCAGGAGATGGATCCAGTCATCACCACCGAGGTAATCGTACCATTCGATCAGCGTCATTCTACATTCGCCCACTCGCTTCATGTCCGCGTTCCAAATCTTCCTGTCTTCCGCGCCGGCAAGACACGAATACTTGTAGTGACTGAGAAAACGTTCCAGCGGATCTCTCAACACTGTCAAGTACAGGCACGGCGCATCCACGAGTTCACACAAACCCATACCGTACGATCCCTTGGCGAACATTCTACCACCGGCTTCGTATAGCACTTTCAGCCTGTCGGTACCAAACCATTCAGGCGGGTTTTGATTCTCAAAATGCCTCCGCGTCGAGACGAAATTGTTTCGCGTCGTATCGATGATGGGATACGCTGCCCACTCGCTAAACGGCGATCGCGATCGATCGAACAATTTCTCGTGTCCTCCCCCCTCTCGAACCGTGGGTAAGCCTCTATTGACGTTACGCTCCACCTGTCGCAAAACACCGGTGAAATACGTCCCTCCCGTTTTCGGCACGTGAATAAAGTTGTACAAAAACGCCTCATTCGGCTTTGCGCCCCCCACGCCTTTGCTCAACGCCGTCGGAATCTGGTAAAACTCCCCATCATACCCACCCACCAATTTCTGAAAATCAGCCGCCGCATCCAAGTCCTCTTCATACAGCTTATCCGTGAAATAATCCATCTTTACTCTGTACGCCAGGCGCGCCGCGACGCAACACCCCGCGAGCGTGAGCAACGCGCTTCGCATCGTCAACAAACTTTGACCGCCCCCCATCCCCGCATCATCGTCCTCCTCCCCACCGCGCGACCGCGACCGTCTTCGACGACGCGAGGACTTCTTCTCCCGTTTAGCCTCACCCCGTTCGGCATCGCGCAAAAGCGCCGAGGACTCTTCCTCCTCTGTCCGTCGACCCATGTTGGTCGTCGCGGCGTTCGAACGAAGGAATCAACCGAAGAGGACACGTCACCGTCCCACCGTTCGGGCTGAGACGAAACCGATCCGAAAACGTTTCCGTCTTCTTACGTTCCGTTCCCCTCGTCGACCCAAGAGCCGTCGACGCGACGACGCGACGCGACGCGCACTGACGGACGGTGCGATCGATGGTGTTGCGTTCTGCACTCGAGGCAGGAAATGGTTGAACCATTATGGTTCGATTAGGCGATCTATTGCTACAGTACGTGTGTCATGCAAACTCTGCCGTCAGTTTTGAACGCGCCGCACCGACGCCTCCCGCGACGACATGCGCGTTCGAGCGACGACGTGGAACCTCGCGGCGATTAATAACAACCCGTTCGAGTATTACTCGTCGTCGGTCGCGCCACCGACGACCGCGTCGTCGACGCGAGGCGGGAGTGATGACGACGGCAACGGTGGTAACGTGACGTATGATGGATTCATGATTGGCGTCGAGAAACGCCTGGTTGGTGACGCGGAATCGCCGAGCATGGCGTCGGTGATGACGGAAAAAATGCTCGATGATTTGGAGGGACGCGTCGGGGCGATGGATGGGGTGTCGGTGGAGTTGGCGAGAAGGTGTCGGGAGTATTATGCGAAACGCGTGGACGGGAAGACGTGCGCCGAGTTTTTGAGAGACGTCGAACTCGGGGCGAAGAGGTTGTGTTCGATGCCGGATAGGGTGACGAATACGGTTTTTGGGGAAATCGTCGGTGGTGGGAAAGGTGAGAGCGGTGGTCGGGTGTGTAGGCCGACGGTGAGTAACTGTTACGAGGGGACGTTTAGAGACGAGATGGAGTGGTGGGCGGCTTGGATGGTGCGCTTCTTTGACGTGCGCGTGCGATCGGTAGATGGTACCGAGGCGACGATGGCGGAGAGGTTGGTTCCGATTAAGCGTGCAAAGTATCCAGCCATCAGTGAGGAGGAGGAGAGCCTCGGCGTTGGATTACAAGTGTTCTTTTTGGCTGGATTTGACGCGGCGCTCATTTGCGTCGCGACACTCGCGGCGGGATCTTTTGAAGCCTGGCAGCGCATTCGGGCGCAAGTCGTCGATGATTTAGTGAAACACAAGCAGTCTAGAACGCTGGATATTCTCGATGAGTGTCTTCTCGGTGGTAAAGTTGAAGATGATGAGGTTGTCGTGTGTTGTCTTCAAGAGGTGGGTGCGTCCTTCGTGGACTCTGCACGACGACGCAAGGGTATCAGCGCCGCTTTCGAGGTGTGCTGTCCCGCAGAGATGGATGCGAAGCGCGATCAAAACTCGGTGATTTTGGTTTCAAAGTCACTCGTCGGGAACTCCTCTCCGGTTGTCGAGGTAACCAAGGAAATTTTGGACTCTCTCGGCCAAGCCAAGTCGTCCTTCGCCTGCGGCGACTTTTGTGCCTTTTTAGTTGGCAGTCAATCGGAAACTGACACGAATTCGTCACGAACCTCGGGCAAATTTCTGTTGTGTTCTTTTCACGGCGATACTGATGGCTTGCAAACGAAGACGATCACATCCGCCGTGAACACGTACGTCGCGTCTCATGCCGATTTGACTGTCTGCGTTTTCGGCATGGACGCCAACACCCACGTCGCGCATAAGGATGGCAAAAAGCAGGGCGTCGCCGATTTCATAGATTTCGTTTCTGAATCGACATCGTTTCGCTGCTGCTGGTCCATGTGCGGCGTCGACGTCGAAAAGGATGCCTTCACCACGTTTAGCGCGAGAACGTTTCTGCAAGCCCAGCTGAACAAAGCTGTGCCCATGGCTGAGGCGACCTCGAGTCCACTCACGGATCGCCATCCCAAGGATCACATTCTCATCAGCACTCCATCGCTCGAACCATTCGACGCGCGCGTCGAGCGCATCAACGCTGTTGAATTCCGCGACGGCGAGGCTCCAAAGCCTTTGGCTTTCGATCCGGCGTCCATGTTTCCAAACGCCCGCTTTCCCAGCGACCACGCCGCGGTGACCTGTCGCTTCACCCTGTGATTCCGTGATTCCAACCTCCATCTAGCAAATCACATTAGACCTTCGTTCTCCCGTTCGCTTCGCTTCCCGCGTACGTTTTGTATTGACCATTCGTCGACGTCGACGTTCCAACGCTGGCGCTCGCGCACTTCCCCCCTGGTCGCCTCCTCGAGGCCGTCACTCTTCGTCGCGCCGGGGACACCAAACCCGGCCCCGCTCCATCACGCGAAGGGAAAACCTTTCTTCATGCGCGTCCCAGACTTCCGACGCGTCACCCAAGAGGAACCGCCGACGCCCGCGTCCGCGTCTGGTTTCCAGCTCGGTCCAATCCGCGTCGCGCTTCCATCAGCGCTCGTCCGTCACGACGACCCGCGATCCAAGGATGGCAAGAAGTACGCCGCCCGCGTCAACCGGGGTAGAAGAAACAATGGCGATGACGGAGGCGGGATCTTTCAAAAGCTCGGTTCGGGCATCGGAAGCGTCGGCGGGGCGATCAAGGGTGTCGGGAATTTCCAACAGAATTTGATGACAAACATGGCTGTTAAAGTGATCGCGGGCGTTTCCGGTACGTTATCCGGTCTTTTGCTCGCTGGGTTGGCGTATAAAGTCGTCGGTGGGTATCAAGATGAGATGAAGGAGGCGCGGAGGGAGGTGCAGAAACAAAACGCGGAGAGGAAGGCGAGACTGGCGAGCGTACGGAGATTATTGAGCGGACCACTGCGAGCGGCGGCGAGAGACTTGAGGAATCGATTGAAGAGCATTCTTCAAACGGCTCCGAGAAGACGCGCGGGTGAACCGCCGAAAATTCGCGCGAATTATTTCGCCGCGCATTATCCGGACAATCCAAACGAAGCGGTCAACTCGACGCTGTTTCGTCTGTGTCGATACTTGCACTGGGTGGAGCAGTTTCAGAGAGGCGTGCAGTTGGAAGGCGTGAGCGAACAAGACACGTGGCAGTACGCTCTGGACGTCCAGCTCGATCGAGTGGCGACGGCGTTCGAGGCGAGTATCGATCGATACGACGCCACGATACCGACGGAGAGATTGGTTGAGGTGCTCGCGCACGCGCACATGAGGGAAGTTGAGCAAGGCGATGAAAACGCTGACGGTAAACAATCCATCTTCCGCCGGATAGATGGTTGCGTGAATGAGACTTCTGATCTCTCCGATGGCACGATGAAAAATAAAAAGACACAGCGTAGACTGCACGGATTGGAATGCGCCGAACCGCAAGAGCGCCTTAGTAGATTCCCGATGCGACTTTTCCGCGATACGCAAGTTGCGGTGGCTGAAGTCTTTGGAAAATTGGACGGGCACATGGATGCCAGTAGCAGCGGTCTGTCTGAAGGCAACAAGGTTAATCATCACATGTTATACACTGAATTCGTCATGAAACTCGAAGAGGCGCAGTTGACGTATGAGCGTTTCTTGGAGCAAGAAATAGCGGAAAGCGGAGGCATGACCGGAGAAACTGTATTGGCTGCCCAACAAGACTCTATTCAAGCTGATCCCTGGTTCAGATGGATGCTACCTTTGCAGTTACAAATTCGACGTTTGGCAATGTTACAATCACAAACATCGAAATTATTGACGAGGAAAGAATCCCGGGAACTACTCGCAGCTCGAGCGCGTCTCCGGGGCGTGCTTCAAGGACTGGATGGTTTGTTGGATGTGCTGGACAAGCGCTTGGATGATCCCATGTTCAACAAACCAAAAACAGTCGTCAAGGGCTATTTCAGCGCAAAGTCTGAAAGCAAAAAACATCGCATGAACGCGATAAAAAGGGCGAAAGCGCTCAAGCGATGGTATAAAATACGGCAATGTGTACCGTACGTCGCCAGGTACCAGAGAATGCCTCCTCCTCCAGTAAGGAAGGGCTATCTCGACTTGTTATCGGGTAAGCGGTTCATGGCGATGGCGCGTCGTTACAAGCAGAGAGCGATTGCCGGGGTCATATCTGCCGTTAGCACTGCCGTATTCACCGCACTCCTGAGTCACGAGATCGATAAAAAGTCGCACAAGGAGTTGGCTGGTACACACGACGAAGACGACGGCGAAGATGATGACGCGGCAGAGGAGTATCCGCAGCCGAAACCGGAGAGGGTTGTCATCCCTCGAGTCGATTCTTCTCTCCCCCCTGATTCTCTTTGATCACGAAGTTCATTTTACTTGTACCGGTAGTAAAGAAGATGTAAAACATAAATGCACGATATGATATTACAAGCAGCAAGCGACGACTCATCACGTCTCATCGTCGATAGATCTTGACGACTCTTCCCCAGATGCAACCAGTGCTCTATTAATAGCGCGCGCAGCGTAGTACCACTCTGCCCATTGAATCACACCATCACCATTGAGGTCTGCAGCTTTCGCAATCGACTTTACCGAGGCTGATTGCGATGACAAGTTGATTGCTTCGGGGAAGATGGAGTTGATGAAGGCGTCACTGGCTGCAGTAAACTGTTCCCTGTTGAGATACGGAAACGGAAAGTTATCGTCCGGATCGGTCGCGTTCTTCTCAAACAACTCGTAGATTTGTTTGTCCAAGTCTATCTCGCGCGAGTCCCTCTTCTCGGCGGAACCTCCTCGGTTGGTTTGTGCGCGACTGCTGATGGCAAAGACATCCTGAGCGAACGCTTCGATGGCTTGCACGAGCGGGTCGTCCAAAGTATCCGCCGCCGCAGCTTTAGCAAGCAGTAGAGCGTCAGCCTTTCGACTCAAACTAGTTCTAAATCGATGACCGACCACAATCATCTCGAAATCAGAGGCGACTTGCGCGATAAAGGCGAGGACAAACGCATACACGTTACACATGATTTCTCGCACCGCTGGGATCTCGGCAAACTCTTTCGTGTACTCATCAAGCGCCCTGCTATCCGGACGGAATCTCGCAAACTGCTTTGGACCTCTTTTCGGGGCAGCGCGCACTTGCATTCGAATGCGTCTCCCAAGCATATCGAGCTCAAAATCAGAAAGCAAAGTCGACATGATGTCCAAAAGGAGCTCGAAGCAGTTGATGTAAAGCGCTCGCTCGATGTTATCTGGTATCGCCTTTACGTTATACATGGGATCCTCGAGTAAGTAGTCCACGAACTCTCCGACTTCTTCGTAACTACGCTTCTTCTGAGCCTTCTTCTTAGCGGTGTCAGGATCTTCATCACCACTGATCCTGATGCCCAGGAGTTCTCGACTGGAACTACCGATGTTGCCAAAGTCGCCTCTTCGAAGATCATCAGCCATCTGTTCAAACAACTCTCTCGCCGTCTTCCGTTTTTCTGGTTGATCAGACAGCTTTGAATCCAAGTCCTGAACAGTGGACGTCGTCGTTGCGGACGTCGTCGCCGGTCGTTGACGTTGTCGGGTGATGCGCATGGCCACCGTGAAACCCAAATTGTTGAGAATAGGACCGCCGCCAATCTCCCCGAAAAGTCCCTTGAGTACGTTAACATACGTCTCGCGCTCAAGCTTTGCCGGTAAGAAGATGGAAGAGATGGCGACTGGGCGTGACCTCATAAAGTCGTCCACACACACTGTGATGAGTTCAGCCACCGCCGCTTTCGTCTCCACGTTGTCTTTTTCGCTGAAAGAAATGTTTGAAAAAGCCTCCTTAGATTCTTCATCGTAAGGCTCGAGCGCGAATTCAACTGCAAATCCCTTAATCTTTGCCTCCATCGTGCACGCCTCCGAGAGCATGCCCACGGCGAGCTTTGCAGCGTTCTCTTCGAGCTTTGGAAAGATGCGCGTTGTCGGCGGCAGTTCGAGTTCGTTGTGCGCAATCTTTAGGAGCGTTTTCGTGCTCAGATTTGGAACGATATCCAACTGTCCACCATCGTCAGATACTTGTTTCGCTCTTCTATCTGCAGTCTCATCCATATCCTCGTCTTCGATAACGAAACCAAACTCCTTGTCAAAGAGCCTCACCTTGAACGAACTCAGCGTGTCCTCCATCACCGTCCAACCGGTGAGAACGGCGTTTGTGTACAACTCCTGCTCGAGTTTTGCGGAAAGGAAGGGCATACCGCGGTTCGTACCCAAAACCTCGGCGATAAAACGCTGAAGCTCCTTTTCCTTGATTCCAGATTTCTTCGGCATGTGTCCCGCCGCGATAACGTTTGACAATACGATGGGATGGCCGAGAACCGCCGCGCTCGCCAAGTTTTCCTCGAGATTCTTCACTGCCGACTCGTAAGCCGCATTGGCCACTTCTCGATACACCTGATCCTCAAGAAAATCAGGAATGAGCGGAATGTCGTACGTTTCCGTGATGAGCTTGGCGTAACGCAAGAGTACAACGTCCGCGTTGCTCATTTTCTTCTTCTTCTTTGCAGACATGGCCGCCGCGCCGCCGACGACGGCGACGCTCGCCGCAGCGGCACCCATCACCGGCGGCGAAGGTTTGGGCAATTTTGAAAAGCCCACTTCCACCCGTTCGCTTAACGTCACTGCCGCACCCTTCCCTTTACCAGACGTCGCCTTTGTCGCCTTTGTAGAAATTTGAGCCAACTCTCTCGGCGCCAGCGTGGCCGCGTCCCGCGGCTTTACCCCTTCGTCCGCGCAAGCTTCCACCCCTCCACGCGCGTCGTCCATCCCCGCGTTCGCTGATTCACCCTCAAAAAATCCATCCTCCTTGGCGCGCGCCCGCACCGCACGTCTCGACCTCGTCGTCGTCCCGTCAGGTTTCGCGTCCGCGTTCGCGTTTGTCAACGCCCGTCGGCTGTCCCGGCGTCGCCCGACCGCGCTTCTTACTCTCCTCGTCGACATCGATCCGGGGACAACCGTCGCCGTCATCGTCGTCGTCGTCATCGTCGTCGTCGTCGTCGCGCGCATCATCATCGCGCGTCTCTTCACCGTTCACGACTGTTCAACGCGCGCAGTGCGCAGTCGGTTAGACGGATGGATTACCAGTCGTGAATTCGACAGCGATTCCGACGACGACACGCAGACACCCACGGAACGCGCGCGCGCGTGTATGTATACGTATAACGGAAAGTCTCCGCCCCTCCGTGCGCGCGCGAGCGGCGAAAGACGACGAGAAACCGCGGCGCTGTCTCGCGACGCGCGTAATGGCGCGTCGTTCCGCGATGGCGCGATCGATCGCGCGTCGTCCCCCCTCGAGTGATATTAAAACTGTTTACCCATACAACAAGAAGACCCACACGCGCATTGTGTTTCCTCTCCGTTCGATCGGCTCGATTCATCGATCGATCGTTTTCACGCTTCGAACGCGCGCGTCGAAAGCGGGTTTTCATCGAGTGCGCGTCGACGTGTACCTGGTGCATTTATTTATGACGTATGGGTAAGTAGTAGTAATGGTGATTAAAAAGCTCGGACGCGCCGAGACCCCGGTGACGGCAGAGCGCGACCGACGGGACGATCGATGACGACGTAAAAGAAGGTACGGGCGCGCGTTCACGGGACACCATCGGTGGCGCATGACCGCGCCGCATGCCCGTCGCTGTCTTCGACGCGCGCGACGTCGCGAAGAGCGCGTAGCTCGGCGTCGTTCGCGCGCAATTTAAAGTTGAAGACGAATTCCAACGACGGATGCGTGCGCGGGTTTTTCAACTTGACGTTGGGATTCGAGGAACACCGGGCGAAAATCCCCGGGCGCTGAGGCAGAGAGTGTCGAGTCGACGAAGACTAGGACCTCGGGGAGGACCGAGAGATCGGATACCGCCCGAGCAACTCGCCGAAGCACAGTCATGTGTCCAACGCGGATGCAACGCGCGAACACAACGGGGTTTACTCGAACGCTGACGCCCGCCCCCAGAGGTTCTTTTTTACATTCGTCGTCGCGAAACAGGAGGATGGACCCGGGCGGAACGGCCCGCAATTGTTCCTTTCATTGGCGTGATTCCACGCCGTAAAAGATGAAGAAGAGATTGTTTGTTTACGAGCGTTTTTCGCGCAACTTTTTCGCCGTTACAAAAAATCATAAAAATTCACTCGTCGTCGGAACGAATGGCGCCGTCTTCCTCATCCGCCACGTCCTCATTTTCATCCTTGACGACGACTTCGTGTCTCGCTAATATCTCAATCGCGCACTTGTTCCAAATCTTGCGCTTATCCTCATCTGGTGTGACGACAAAGAGGACGTCGTCGATGAGCTCAAAGTCGTCCTGCGCCGCGCGCGCGTACGCCAACGCGCCGTCAAAGGCGGCATCGAGCGAAATCGACGACGCCCGTCGCGCGATGGACGCATTCACGCCGTCACTCATCGCCTGAACCACTAATCTATCTAGTATTCTCCTCGCGAGTTTATCAAACTCCGTCTTGAGCGTCGCTTCGACGCCCGCTCGATGCGCCTCGTACAACTCTCTCGCGCGTCTCTCGCCGAGCGTCGACACGTCATCCCGACCCATCGGATCCCCGGCGAGGTCGCGTTCGTACGCCTCATCGTACGACCTCGAATATGTCTTCACCCTCTCCGCACAAAGCGCTTTGAACGCCTCTTCAGCCTCCTTGATACGCATCTCTGTCTTTCTTCGCCGAGCGTCTCTCTCGTCTCGCTCGCGACGCGTCGCCGTCTCCCGTTCCCTCGCTCGAATCGCCTCCTCCCGCCGCTTTCTCCCGGCGTCATCATCACCACGTTCACCACCATCCCTCTTACGTTTCTTCTCCGCCTCTCGCGCCGCTTTCGCCTCCCGAACGAACGCCTCGAACGCCGTTCTTCGTTCCGAGTGCGTCTTCAACGCCTTGAATCGCGCGTCTCTCTGAATCTTCATCAGCGACCGTTCCCACCGCGCATCCGCCGCGGACCCCCCGAGTTTTTCACGCAACATTTCTCGAAACTTTTCCACATCCATCGATCGCGATTTCATCGCCGTCACCACCGCCGCGTACCCGACATCGACGTCCGTCTTAATTCGTTTCGCATTCGAGTCAACACCGTCGTCATCATCACCGACATCATCATCATCGCGGTGTTCTCCTCGTTCACCGACCGTCCCATCGTCGTCATCGAGCCCGTACGCGTCCGGGTCGAAATCCACGTCGTCGTCAACACCGTCAACACCGTCGTCGTCCATGCGCGCGTCGATCAGTGCGCGAACGGCATTGAGAATCATCATCAATCGAAAATGCAAAAAAATCATAAAAAACCAAAACATACGTATACAACAAATTATAACCCCATTTAAATATTTTAGTCGGGAACGTACCCGAAGAACCACCAAACCGAAGACACGCGTCACACCCCGACGGACGGACATGGCGGCGCCGTCGACGGCGATTCCGGCGACGCCGGCGACGCGCATGCGCATCGCGACGATGTATACCGGCGCGGGAGCGATGGACTACGGGTACGCGCGACGACGACGACGCGAGACGACGACGCGAGACGACGACGACGAAGAGAGAGAGGGAAAAAGCGCACGTCGCAAACCAACCTCCTCTTCGTCGCGCGCGACGGACGACGGACGCACGCGACGACGGACGCGCGATGGAAAAGGTCGCGCGATGCGCGCGCGCGAAACGTTCGAGTTGGGTTTTCGAGCGCGCGTTCGCGGTGGACGCGCGGTGGACGCGCGCGGTGGACGCGCGGTCGGTTCGGTGAACCGAGTCCCGAACGCCCTCGACGACGACGACCGGGACGCAAAAGGCGTTTGACCGACGACTGACGAACGATGCGGCGACGGGGGATGGGATCGCGCCGATGTAGGTTGACGCAATCGGGACACGATATCGTCATGCAGTGCGAACGGAACGAATCGGCGCGGGGGGTGCTCGCGGCGAGGTTCCAGGGCGTGCGGTTGGCGAGGGAAGCGTCCGACGTGGGCGAACTGC
>Ga0255774_10000309_pt1 | contig 44979 bp, 56 predicted proteins | sample 101ome_17_FD_179972 | JGI IMG/M metagenome (GOLD analysis project Ga0255774, IMG submission 179972) | Coastal salt marsh microbial communities from the Groves Creek Marsh, Skidaway Island, Georgia - 101407AT metaG (version 2) | ecosystem: Environmental > Aquatic > Marine > Intertidal zone >... | reverse complement strand
AATCATCTATAATCAACACCCCTTCACTTTCATACACTTCTTTTATAAATTCATCAACGATCTCATCCCAATCTCCTTTATCCGACAATACATCATCCTGATTAACGCGCAATAAATTATGATTGTTATAAACAGCCAAATCTTCTTTTTTCCTATCTCTTATTTGAGTTGATTCTGGAGAATTCCAGTTTGATACTTGCACATAATGCTGGCGACCATCAATTTCAATAATACTTTCAACTCCATTTATTAATTTAATGTATATATCATAAATATAGTAAGTATTATCAGTCGCCCTAACATCCGCCCAACTAGGACGATAACCATGCTTTATACAATCAATATTGAGTCTCTCTTTGTTTTTATGTAAATAATCAACCATTTTTTTCTCTGTTTTAAGATTACAAAATTTACTTTTAACCCATTTATACTCAGGGAACACATCCTTAATAATCTGATATGGCGAACCGCTGTAATAATTCTTTAACAATCCACAACCATAATTATCGTTTATTGCTTTGACTGATATGCCATACCAATCTTCATTGTTATTATATCCCAATATTTCACCTAACCATAAAACATAATCCTTGCGAATACCAGAATCCGTCCATTCATTGTTAGGCGTATGTTTAAACATCCAAACCAACCATTTATACTCAGGAAATACATCCTTAATAAGTTTATATGGCGAACCGTTGAAACGACCTAACAACCCTCCACCATAATTATCATTTATTACGTTTGTTGTTATACCATACCAATCTTCCATAGTATTAAATCCCAATCTTTTACCTAACCATTCTATGTACTGCTTGCGAATAGCCGCATTTTCCCACATACCTTTGGGTGTAACATTAAACATCCAAACAAACCATTTATACTCAGGAAATACATCCTTAATAAGTTTATATGGAGAATTATTGAAACGACCTAACAATCCACTACCATAATTATCATTTATTGCGTTTGTTGTTATACCATACCAATCTTCAATATTATTAAATCCTAATCTTTTACCTAACCATTCCAGATACTCCTTGCGAATATCAGCATTTTCCCATACATGAGGCGCACATTTAAACATCCAAACCAGCCATTTATACTCAGGGAACACATCCGTAATAAGCTGATATGGTGAATCATCGAAACAATATAACAATCCACAACCATAATTATCTTTTATTACTCTTGCTGTTATACCATACCAATCTTCCATAGTATTGTATCCCAATCTTTCACCTAACCATAAAACATATTCCTTGCGAATATCAGCTTTTTTCCATATACCTTGTGGCGCACGAATAAACAACCAAACCAACAATTTGTAATCAGGAAATACACTTTCAAGAAGTTTATGTGGCGAATCATCGAAACTATCTAATAGCCCCCCACCATAATTATCTTTTATTGCTGTTGCTGTTATACCATACCAATCATCCTTATTATTGTATCCCAATCTTTCACCTAACCATAAAACATATTCCTTGCGAATAGCCGCATTTTTCCATACATTAGGCGCACATTTAAACATCCAAACCAGCCATTCATTCTCAGGAAATACACTTTTAATAAGTTTATATGGAGAATTATTGAAACGATATAACAACCCTCCACCATAATTATCTTTTATTGATTTTTTTGTTATACCATACCAATGCTCTGTCTTGGTATATCCCAATTTATAACTTAAATATTCCATGTATTTCTTATGATTGTTTTCATCTTCCCAATGATTGCGTGGAGCCGTTTTACCAGTACAACCGATAAACTCCAAATAAGTTAGTTTAGTATTAGATTTTGATAGACTCATGTTATTAGTAATGATATTTACTACAGGTGACTACAAGTACCAAATTTGCGTCAACTTTTAATATTTCTCCACATCACAACCAAACATCTCTCCCATTTATAAATTGACAAAATAGTACAACTTAATAAAATCAACAATCAACCCAATCTCAAAACAACACAAAACAACACAAAACAACACAAATAAAACAACACAAACAAAACCACAATGGATGACTACTGTGACTGCCCTTCCTTTCCTGGATACACCTATGACAAAGAATATTATATGGCATCATCAATGTATGCTTCATATGTAGATAAAATAATAGCAATGTTACAAGAAAGACGAAACTCTCGCTGCATACCAGAACATTAAATAATAACAATCAACCATCTCCTATACCCCAACACATCAAACATCTCTCCCTTTTTTATAAATTATTTCTATCCAAAATCTAAATTGAAATAATTCTGGTACTTAATAAATTAAATTAATCAACTTCTAACAAACAAGCAAGCAAACAACAACATAACAACCCTACTCAACAAACAATCATGGTTTCAATCGTATCACAAGCATTTATGTCAAAATTGTCATCAAAAAAGCAAACAAAAAAGGTATCATCAACAATAGCCGATCGCGAACTTGATAAAATGTATAATGAAATAAATGAAAAGGTCGAAGCTCAATTAAAACAAATCGTAATCACACCCACAAAAATCACTACTAAACGCAAACGCGTAACATTCTCTGACGAAGTGACACAACATACAATAAAGCGCCTATGGACGACGGCAAGAGAACGCCAACAGTTATGGCAATCCAGCCCAGATAAGATCATGACTGCCGCCAGATTTAAGCGCACGGAACCATTTTGGCAACGAAACACACGATATCAATGGACGATCGATCAAGATGCATGGAAAGCATATATGAGACGAGAAACCAAAGCAAAACAACGATCACGAATCGCCTATGATTTATCACTACAACCCGATGCCGGCCTATATTAAACAAACAGCATCCCACCTCACCTCCGACAACATCTCTCCCATATTCTCCTCCCCAAATCTATTTTTTATAAATTGATTTAAAAGTACAACCAAACAAATCACACCAAACCAACAATCACACAACCCAATCACACCAAACCAATCACAGCAAACAACACCCAAACAAACACATCAATCCAATCAAACATCATGTTAAAGTTAAAACTAAAGACAACCGTTTGTATACTATTTGCTTTGTGCGTGGCAACTGCATCCGCGGACGAGTTTATAGGAGGCATAGTGGTCGGCATACTCAACAACAACTTGTATAATATGTTTGATAAAATTGAAGCAAACAACATCGCAGACTATGAGAAAAACCACGGTATATGTCTTAATACAAAAACCAGTCCGTTCGTTAAAGAAATGATATATCAGCAATGTTATGATGAAACACAATCTAATACAAACCAGCCAGAATTTGCGGGTCGGTTTATTGGATTGCTAACAGTAATCATCATAGCATCATTCAGCAAAGATGACGAACGCAATCACAACCACAACCACAGCCACAATCATGGTGCTGATTTCATATCCGGAATAATCATAGGAACCACATTTGATATGATTATGTCATCCATCAATGATGATTAAAGTTCATCATCCGCGCTATCATCGCAAACTCTGCACATCATCCAAACAGTCCCTATAATTCCAAAACATAACACAATAATTTCAATTATCATAATACAATATACAATATACAATATACAATATACAATTTATAATATATATCTAATTACTATAATCTTTTTAAATATATATTTAATTTATCAACCTACACGCATCACACCACACCACATCACATCACATCACACCACACCACACACCACACACTCCACACAATTTTTATTAAAATTGACCAAAAAATGGTACTAATGATTTAATTTAATCAACTATCCAACAAACAAACAACAAACACACAAACAATAAACACACAAACAACAACAAACCATATAATGTCTACCACCGCAGTAGCAGTTATGTCAACACAACCACTCGCGCCCAATGCTCCTAAAAAAAAGAGACAACATCGTTGTGGCACTTGTAAACAATCGGGACACAACCGTAAAACCTGCCCAATGAGAAATGTAACCACCGAACGAGGTTCGCGACCAGTATCCAGAAAATTAGAAGATGAATTTATGGATGCACACGCAAAAGCAAACGCAAACCCCACCGAGCATCACGAGCACGAGCACGAACATTGCTCTATTTGCTTTGAATCATGTAACGACAACCAACAAGCATGTTGTGAACTGGAATGCAAACACAAATTCCACACATCTTGTATATTTAAGTGGATGTCAAAAAACAACAGCTGTCCACTATGTCGCAAAAAAGCAAACCGACATCACAAACCAGAGATTCGTATGCCATCTACTGATTTAATGTGGGTATTAACAAACGACAGCCAATTACAGGAGCAATTTCCCAATACGACTCGTTTAGAATGGTGTGAAATGTATCATTACTTACGCCATGAAATAAATAATATGTCTCAAAGCACGCTACGATCGTATGAAGTATTATCACCAGTATTTAGCCACAGCCGCGTGAGTATTTAACCGAAATCAACTATATACCCCACAACTATACCCATATTAAAACACAAAAACAGAAAAAACAACAAAACAAACAAAAAACAAAAAAACAACAAAACAAACAAAACAAACAAAAACAAAAGCACACCTTTTTTTATAAAAACACAACACAACACAACACAACACAACACAACACAACACAAAATTGACATCAAATTGGTACTTTATGAAAACTCATAACAAACTATCTAACAAACAAGCAATCAAACCAACATATCATAACAAACCAACAAAACAAAACAACAAAACCAATGTCTGCGTTATCGTTAGCACAAACACAACCCACCTCACAAACACAACAAGCTCCTATTAAAAGAAGAGCATACAAGTGCGGTCACTGTAAACAAACAGGACACAACCGTAAAACTTGTCCGTTAATTGATGTAGCTTCGCAAAGAAGCGCAAAAACAGCACTCGACAATGTTAAATTAAGCAATCAATGTCAACACGAACACAAAAAGCATGACAATGATGAAGCACAAGAACCCGAACAATGCTCGATATGCTTTGAAATATGTGACGACAGCGAATCACCATGTTGTCAATTGAAATGCAAACACAAATTCCACACATCTTGCATATTTAAGTGGATGTCAAAAAACAACAACTGCCCACTATGTCGCGCAGAAGTCAAGGAATTAAACCCGAAACCAGCTAGTAGAGGTTCATCACGCCAAACAGTAACTCTACCAAGCACCTATATAATGTGGGAAGCTGCCATGGTAAATCCTTATATGTCAGGCATTAATATAAATTTACAAGATTGGTGTCAGTTTTATAGTGGTATAAAACAAGTATTAGAAAGATTAACACCGGGTCAATTGCAAACATTACAGCACCGAGCACAAAGCCGAATGCGACAATAGTTAACTTCTCAATCTAACCTCTCCACCCCTACTCTACCCACACCCTCATCTCCCACTCCTCTACCCACACTTTTTCTCTCCCTTTTCCAAACAATTTTTATCTCATAAACCCCACCATTCACACCCCTATTCAACTCACTTTATATTGATAAGCAACAACCCCACCATAATAACAGCAATACCAATACCTTGTATTCGTGTAATATTTTCACCATAAAAAAAGTAAGAGATAAGTGTTGTAAATAAAACAACTAAAGGCCACACAAAAGCAACCGAATAAGAACCATTATTAATTTCTAATACTCTCCAAAACGAATACAATCCACCAAACCCGGCTATAATAGACAACACAAAAACAATCATAAAAGTATGCGTATATTTTTCACGAATCTTTTTGATAAGACTAGTAAAATAGTTATTATGAATGCTTACCTTTTTAAAAGACGACATGGATAATACAAAAACCAGCAAAATCGCCAACAAAGGAAAACCAATACCCATCCGTAATATATATATTTCCATAGGATCAAATGATTTAAGTAAATAATTTTTAATTAATATGGTAGTTGATGCCCAAGAAAGACCAGACAACACGGCAAATCTATAAGAAATAGGAATAGATGATAATAAACTTAACACACCTTTCATATTTTATAATTTTATATACTATGTACAGAATATATAATGAAGCACCACACCCGCCGACGCCGCAAATCCCTCCGCCGCAAATCCCTCCGCCGCAAATCCCTCCGCAGTTGCTGCACCGCAGTTGTCAGCACCAAAACCTGTAAAAGAAAAGACGGAAAACTATTTAAACTACCCCGCCGTTTTAGTAAGAAAACATGTTTAACAAAAAAAGTAAGAGGATTTAGTATGAAAAGCAGTTGTGCTCCATTTAAATACTGTAAAAAGCGCACTAATGTTAAGGCCAAGTCCCGCAAAAAAATGTAAAAAATAAAAAAATAAAAAAATAAAAAAATAAAAAAATAAAAAAATAAAAACTAGCACAAACCACATAAAACCAAAATAATATACATATTAACACACAACATCACCGCACCTAACGCACAATACCTAACACACGACACAAATTTATGTATTGTGAATGCACCGGTATAATCGTAATAGCATCATTTCTCTCCCCATTTATATGCTATTTTTTATACATAAAATTCATATACGACATTAGACACAGCATTAAAACCGCCAAAGTGGAACCCATTATAAATGCAAAAGAAACACACTTACCTATAAACAGTGAAGCAATTGAAACTCACATCATTACCGCAAATATAGTTTACGCGTAAAATAATAAAAATTATATATTTTTATTATCTTAACATTATCTTACCCTTATTTTAACATTATCTTACCAATCTTATATCTTTACTTTATTTTACTAATCTCATATTCAATCTTCCGCATCATAAACCCATAACCACTACTATCCCATCCCAAGTCCAATACTAAATTAGAGACAAACTTCATGGCAACAAGTTGCTTTGGATCCCACCAATCATCTAAAGTAAACATAAAACCATGTTTAGGATCGGGACCTTTTTTAAAACCCGAATACACATCCTCCGCATTTTCATATTTGCCAATCGCATCCATAATAGTTTGGATATCTTTATTTTCTTTCATTTCAAAATCCGACATAGACATAGGCATAGACATAGACATATTTAATTATACTTCTACAAATAATTAATATTTTACTTCAATTTAATAACACACGCACACACACACACACACACACATACACATCACACCATAATCTCACACATCATATCGTCACCTCTCTCGCCGCCCTTCTCCGCCACATCACCCTTCTCTCCCACCGAATCCATTTTCATCAACTCTTTATCAATCACTTCCATCACATTGACACCATTGATAGAAACATCTACCTTTATTATTCCATGTTCATTAAACTCCCGACATGTAATATACACAACTTTATTTAATAACATTTCTTCCAGCAGCGCAGTATATTTTTTCAATACATCACCTTTTCCCATACCTTTTCCAACCGACTTTACCTTACCTATCATATTATCAACAACATTTCCATCCACCAATCCCTTGCAATTATTTGTAAATAAATCATAATGACAATCATAATTAAGCACACAAGGCCATTTATACAACTTTCTTGAACCAGAACCAATAATTGGAAATACAATATCCATCATCAATCGATCATATACACACACCACTTTACCCATAGTCCCCTTGCCATTAAAAGACAGTTCATTTGTATATCTAGTGGCATTTCTCCAATTAATAGTTAATCTATTATTATCACGATTACGACCATCATTGTCCGCATCATCTATAACATTAATACTTCTACAACAACTATTCATTTGTTAATACATTAATATAGAAAAACATCTTTAAATCCTAACAATACCAATCAACATACCAATCAACACCCCCCAATCAACACACACCAATCAACACACCCCAATCACATTCACAAAGAAATCCATTTTGTAAAATACGAAAAAGTGCCATAGTAAAGTAATTTGTTGAAATTATCATATGTAACTCCTCCTTTATTCCACACCAAAGAAAAAAACAATAATAAATATATAATTGCTGCAATAATGGTAGCGTTGTATCGATTCTTATAATGAATATCATACCCAAACAACCATAAAAATATATCCATGACATTTAAACTATTACCGGTTAATTTATATTCAATTACGGATAATACACATCCGTCCAACAATATAAAACAAGAAAATATGCTCATAACAGTAATCCACAAACACAAAGAAACAAATGGAGAAGAAAAATAAGCCATTAACATAATATCAAACGGCATCCTAAAATGTATAATTTTAATAAATAAACAAGCTAAATCCAATGGAATACCAGATCGTTTAATAGATTCCACATTTTTATTTACAATATAATTTCTTATTTTTTTCCTAATACCAATTTTCTTAACCCCCCCAGCCTCGCCCTTACCCTCACCGACCACCTCCGCCTCACTATCCGCCTCGCCCTTACCCTCACCGACCACCTCCGCCTCACTATCCGCCTCGCCATTCACCTCCGCCTCGCCATTCACCTCCGCCTCATCGACCACCTTATCTATTTCATTTTCATTTTCATTTTCATTTTCCTTATTTTTCATATGTTGATTCATAATAAATAAAAACAATATTAATAGCAACATTTAACGCTATATATCTAAATCTAAATCTAAATTCGTATGAACCATTGCTAATATATCTAAGTATAATACAAGAAAATATCTATATTTAAATGAAGTCCCATACAAATCAAAATAAGCAACCACACGACAAACACAAACACAAACACACACCACCTACCATAACGCAAAGCATAAAAACAAACAGTTTATTTTGGATATCTGTCATAATATCGATATTAGTAATATCGTATTGTAGCACTGGACACAGCGTATCTTCTTATATATCCGGCATCTTCACTTTTATTTTCATTACATTTTGGGGATACTTGATGCATTACATATCGCACAGTTTTAACTTTACAAAAGCATATGAAAATTCCACCAACTACCTATTACAACGATTCCATAAAATCCCCGTTTTAAATCAAATCATAAAAACAATATTAGAAACCACAATAGATTTCCATGCGATCACACATCATGATACATCGATAAACCGAACGCCAACCAATGTTATAATAGAAGCCGTGCAAAATTTCCTAACACAAGGAGGGTTATTTGTATTTTTCAACAATTATGCTTCTCCTGAATTTACCTTATTTAAACCTCCCACCCCCGACCCATCTCTATCTCCATCTTCTCAACCATTTAAAATAAATCTAAACAATCATGTTTTAAAATTATGGGCATTATTTTATGCAACAATACATAATATTAATTATCGATTTACTGCTCCAATTGAACATGAAAATCATCATATAGACCCACAAACCAATTATGGTATCGATGTAGTAGACATCATTTTAAACAGCAAATACAATACAAAGCATAAACCAACGCAGCACATCACAATAGAAGATCATAATCATGGAACCTTAAACATTATAATCATCACAATCATGCTAATATGGGAATATCTTACATAACACAACACAACACAACACAACACAACACAAGTCTTCGCCCCCCCAAAAATAACAATACATTTAAATAAAATTTAAACACATTACTTGAAAAATATATTATATTAAGTTAAACTTATTAATTTATATGAAAGACGTTATTTCATCGATGTGTGTTGGCATCGGACAATTAATAGTAGGGCATCCATTTGATACTATAAAAGTGCATATTCAAAATAAAAAACCGTTGCCATATGTATCCCTAACTAATTACTATAAAGGGTGGAAATTTCCATTACTACACGGGTTGTTTTATAACATCACTTGTTTTACAATACATGAAAGAAACTATAAATACACAAATAGTCATTTTATATCTGGTATGTTAGGAGGATTATGTGTTTCCCCACTTACTTATATATCCGATACTTTTAAAATCAAATATCAAACAAGCAAACCAAAAATATCATCGTTACCCACCCGCGACAACTTCAGCTCCCACTCCCATTCCCATTCCCATTCCTTAAAGCCGATAATAAAGCAAGCGTATTCGCAAATTAAAACAAGAAACGGCTTGTATTCTTTAACATGTCGAGAAACCTTAGCGTCTGGAATATATTTTAGTACCTTTCATACATTAAAAAATCATATAGATAGTTCGTTAATATGTGGAGGATTAACAGGAATTGCGTCATGGACAATCACCTATCCAATCGATGTAATAATGTCGCGCCAAATCGCACAAAACATATCAATCACCGCTGCTTTACAACAAAAAAATTTATGGAAAGGGTATAAAGTATGTATACAAAGGGCAGTTATCGTAAACGCCATCAATTTCAAAATATACGACACATTGATGAATGGCGACTATTTATCTTTTTTAGATGAAAATTAATCACACACCTTCCCACGCACTCACATCCACACCCGCTTACAAACTTCCATAAGTATTAGACGAAGACACACTTCTTATTAAACTAGTGTCTTGTCCACCAAATATGCAACGACATGCGAAAGGAATAGCAACAAAAACACACAAGGTCAAACTAAGCAAAATTCCGGTTACTACAATTTCCATATATAAAATATAAAATAATATTATTCAAGAAAATAATATTATTCAAGAAAATAATATTATTCAAGAAAATAATATTATTCAAATCAAATAAAATAACACCTTATATTAATATGAGTTGTTCAACACCAAGTGGAGGTTTAAGAAAACAAATAATATCCCAACTATGTGTTTTAAATATAAATAATACAGCACAACCCTTAATCAAATTTTTCGCTAAAAAAAATGAAATAAGTGATACAAAAACAATCAATCACGCCAATGAAATCGTAAAAAAAATAGAAGACAACGCAAATTTAACACAAGGACAAACTGTATTAAGTAATATAACCAAGCGATCTTCCAAAATAATCAATCATTTGGATGATAACAAAGTAAGATCTGTATTTAGTGATATATCTGTAATCAATAATGGTATCATGAAAAAAGTAAACGAACAGGAAAAGGAAGAATTAATAAGAAAAATATCCGCATTAACCGTAGGAATGAGTCGTGCTGGTATAAAAGAAATAATGGATGAAGTCGACAAGCGAAACGAACAAGAAATCGACCCCGTTGAATTAGCAAAAATAAAAAAAATCATATCAAACATGTTTGATTACAAAGGCTCACCCATGCCAAATCAAACCCCTCCCGCCACCAACGCACTCACCGACGCAGCCACTGCCGCCGCAACAGCCGCCACCGAAGCAGCGGGTCAATTAGCACAAGGTGCAAAAGACAGTATTGCCAAGCGATTGGGTCCGATCGACACAAATGAAATGAAAAAAAAGATAATAGAAAAGGTGACAACAACTGATTTAAGGGGTGGGTCAAAACGCACACGCACACGCACACGCACTCGCAAACGCACCAAAACCCACCGCCACAGCAACCCCCACAGCAACCGCCACAGCAACCGCCACAGCAACCGCCACCGCCACAGCCAATAATCTACGCTTCAATGTGTAATATCAGTTCAGACACACTTTTCTCATAAACATCCAATGAAACCTGAACCATCTTTATAGCATTTTTAATAATCGATATGGAATGTTTTAATATACTAGATATAGTATGTTTAATCCAATTAAATACATCGGTTTTAATTTGCTCTATAAAATCCTTTTTTAAACTAAAACAGCAATTTTCATTATCACAATTATTATGATATTTTAAATAAAATATATATCCTAATAAACATACCAATGCTACAATGGTTAAAGTAAGAATAAACGCATAACAAACAAAAGAAGAAAGCATCGCAATCCCCGTCCCTCCACCCACCATGCATCTCATGCCATCCGCACATCTCATCTCCATTCTACCTCCACCACCCATTCCACATCCACCACCCATTAACCCACACATCTCTCCCATTCCTATTTTAATTTTAGGATTAAACATCGGATTCATCCCCTTAATGTCTCTATCTCTATCTCTTTCCTGGTTTAAATGTTTCTCTAAATCACGACTCAATTGTTGAAAAACATCTTTAAAATCAATACCACCAAATAACTTCGCCGCAAAATCACTATTTTCCATACAACCCCCTGCATCAGTTTGAATAAATGCTTCTTTTGTAGATCTAGGCCTGTCCATAATAATTAATTTATATTATAATTATAATTTAATATTCATAAACAACCTTAAATTATAATAACAAAACAACAACACAATAACAACAACCAACCTAACAAATAACTCCATTATCTTTTATATATTTTTCAAAATCCACAAATATGGCAGGAACATCTTCTTTGTCTTCATCTCCCCCAACTCCGCCTCCGCATCCGTTATCTTCCGAATAGTTCATTTTATTTACACTATTACAATCGCTGCAGTCCTCATTACAACAAACATCCACATCATGTGCTACATTTGCAGTTGCAGTTGCAGAATTTTCTTTTTCAACCATATCACCCACCCAATTTAATAAACAATCAATATCGACATAATTATTATGTTGATGCAAAACCAAATCATATTCCGCATCACTGACATCATCTAAATTCACTTCCGGCGACGAATCAATTTTCGCTAGATGGTGATGATAATTACTATATGTGTTTTTCAACCGCTCAACTTGCAATTCTCTGGAAACATTTAACCGCACTGTTTTCCATCCATTCATTTTCAACGCCTTCATTTCATTTTTAAACCGCAAATCATCAATCAATGCGAATTGAACACCATTTGTATCCTTCAATACATGATTAATCCACACATTAGGATCAATCTCCCTCATTCGTTGTCCAAAGTCTACATATAACCGCCTATTTTTATACATTTGAACAATCGTATGTTCCCCTCCTTCTTTTATTTTAAAATCATGAAAAAACAAATCGTGCGCTGTTTTTTTCAACTTATCCGCAAAACTAAATGTTTTAAACTGCGGGTATTTTTCCGCAATCATCTTGGAACAAAAACTTTTACCGCTACACATTTTACCTGAAATCGCTATTTTAATTACCATTGCTTTAATAAATCACTATATTTAATAAACGATATATAATTATATGTTATCATAATAAATATTTAAATACATTTAAAAGAATATTTAAACATTTCTCTCCCAAATATAATAAGCAATCAATCAATTAATCAATCAATCGATCAATCAATCAATCAATCAATCAATTAAATGTCATCTATTACCTCTAAAGCATTTTTTTCAACCTCTGCTTTCACAACAACCTCTTTACAGTTGCGTGACTTAGCAAACAAAGCGTTAAAATCAAACCAACTACTTAAAAACAACAATGTTGAAACCTTTTTAATCAACATCAATGATTTGGTCCGCGCGGAAATACAAATCCCAGATGAACAGCGAATTGTATTACCAGAAACCGTTAACCAAATCGAAGAATATCAAGAAACACATTTCAAAAAACACAAACACTTCAACTTTCTAGGCACATTAAATATAAACTTTTGTCAAGAACAAAACTCCTATTATTTAATGGATGGACAACACCGATACAGTGCGATAAAGCGACTTCATCGCAAACAATACCACAACGAAAAAGTAAAAATCGAATTAATAACCGTCCCTACTTTTACGGATGTTTTGCATAACTATAAATTAATCAACAAAAACACGCCTTTACCAGAATGGTCGCCCAACATCGATGAAAACATTCCAAAACAAGTATTTGCTTCTTTAATGAATGAATATCCTAATATTTGGAAAAAAAGTAAAAAACCAAAGCGACCATACATTAATTACAATGATTTTCAAGAAGCATTATCTTACTTAACGGAACAACTCAACACTTTAAAGCAAACTGCATACACCGACACAAATACATCCACGCACATCGGCACAAACGATACAACATCATCATCCTCCACACATCTCTCCCCTTTTCAACCAGTTACCGCGGCTTATTTAAAGGGATTAATTGTAAATAAAAACAGCCAGATGCAGAATTGGACAGTTGAATCATATAAAAAGATCCGGAATGGAGTCAACTGGGAGTTGTATAAAAAAGAAGCCGATAAGCACGGGTTTTATCTAGGGATGCATTTGATGACTGGACAAGAATACGGTTATGAATGGGTAAAAGAAATTATCCACCAAGAAACCGGTCATTTACTTAAAAAACAGAAAAACATGAATCCTAAAACAAAGAAAAAACGAATACCTAAACAACTGCGGTTACAGGTATGGGATACATATATTGGAGAACAATATGGAACATCATATTGTTATTGTTGTCGAAATGAAAAAATCGACAAAGGAAAACCAACCTGGGAATGCGGACATATTAAAGCAGAAGCGGAAAACGGATCCATCCATATCAATAATCTGCGTCCAATATGCAAATCCTGTAATTTATCAATGGGAACGGAACACATGACGGAATACATCAAAAAGTTCTACCCAAATAATTTGGATGCGTATCAAAGTAATAAATCTCCTGGTCCTTATACTACTACCGAACAAACAACATCGCTCCCTTCTTCAAAACCAAAAAAAGGATTTTTTAATTTGAATTTGTTTTAACACCCCCTAAAAAAAATAATTATTTTTTGTAAAAAAAAATAATTATTTTTTTGAAATTACATCAACGAGTTATTTTTTACGGAACCAACGCACATGGTGTATAAAAGACGGTTCACAAAGTAAACCAACAATGGTTGCACCAACAAAACCATAAGCGTCAAAATCTCCGCCTTTTTATCCGTCAACAAACGACGAATCACACCAACAACAGCAGCAGCCAACACTACCAAACTAACAATCATAAGTATGTAAAAATAATAGCAGTATTCAGGGCCAAGAGGACCAAGCAACGTATCCATCAATTTATTCATCATATATAATAATAAAATAGAAAAAAATAAATAAACATATTCTAAATATATTCTAAACAACCAACTGTTCAATATATCAACGATTATTTAATAAAACACAAATAATTTAAAACAATATTATACAATATTATACAATATGACTAGTCGAGTATCCACAGAAACTTTTCCGATAGTAAATAATATATACACATTAACAAAAATAACCGCGTCTTCCTCATCAACTATCCCTCAAACCACTACAGACCCAGACCACTTTATAAAAACCAACTTTAGCGAATTAATTTACAACAACATTATAAAATCGATTAATGCCATATTAACAAAAAACAACATACTTAAAATGCCAATCGCGTATCATAATAATATATATATAATCGAACACGCCACTGAATGCCCTATAAGCCGCATCAAACACCCCGGCATAAATCATAACAACACTACATTTTATGTAAATTACGATAGCACGCAAACCAACGATCCAACTGATTTTATAAGCACCATATTATCTACTACACCATCATCCACAACCACATCTCCAACCACCTCCACAACCACCTCCCCAACCACATCTCCAACCACATCTCCAACTACATCTCCAACCACATCTCCAACCACAATACAATTCAATAAAACCGAGTTACTTGACAATAATATCATGTATCCAACCATCTGCAATTTCATATACAACAAAACATTTGATATAATTACAACATTAAATAAGCAATTAAACAAACATAATATTAAAATAAAAAAAGCCCAACTACCGTTTTGTGTTCTTAGCGGATACAAGGAAATGATTCGTTCATATCCCCTTGATTCCCCCATGTTAATTGATATAATATTTTTAAAACCAACCGCAGATGTGTTTGAAATGTTTGAGTTTGAAAATTTAAACGCCACACAACAAATTACTGATCCATATGTAATACACAACGCATTAACGGATAATAAACCAATCGAAATAGAAGCGTATAAAACTGTAGAAGAAATAACATACGAGTTTAAAACCCGTGTTTTAAATATTATAGCTTAATCTAATTATATCTGTTATATCTTTATAAACATTATTTATAAAGATATTTTAATTATTTTCGTTTCTTTTTTCCTTTACCGTTTCCCTTACCTTTTCCTTTTCTTTTGATAGTCTTCTTTTTTCCTTTACCGTTTCCCTTGTCCTTTCTTTTTCTTTTGATAGTCTTCTTTTTTCCTTTACCGCTCCCCTTGTCCTTTCTCTTTCTTTTGATAGTTTTCATTCCGCTACCTTTTTTTCCGTTTCCTTTTCTTTTTACTTTTATTGTTTTCTTTTTGTTTTTTTTCATATGCAACCTTCCTCCACCTTCGGGGTGTCTTTCGTTATCTACGCATAGATCTTTTATATTTCCTATATCTTGTGGTATTAACAAACTCTTGCAATTATTTTTTACATTTAAATGTTTTAAGTTTGTCATCTTGGTTATACTTGCCGGTAACTTAGTTAATTGATTTGTATTTAGTTCCAATCTATTTAAATTATCTAAGTCTCCTATACTGTCAGGTAACGATTTTAATTTATTGTTGCTTAGGTGTAATTCAATTAAATTATTTAAGTTTCCTATACTGTCAGGTAACGATTTTAATTTATTATCGTATAACTGTAATTTTTTTAAGTTAGTTAAGAGTCCTATATTATTAGGTAACTTAGTCAATCCACTCTCCTTTAAAGATAAATATTCTAATTTTGTTAATTTTCCTATACTTTCCGGTAATTTCAATTCAGCATTTTCAGCATTTTCAGCATTTTCATTATTTCTATCTATAACTAATCTTTCTAAATTAACCAAATCCCCTATACTCTCAGGTAAGTCGGTAAAATTATTTTCACTTAAATATAACTCTTTTAAGTTGGTCAATGTTGATATATTTTCTGGTAACCCAGATAAATTATTGCCGGTTAGATCTAATATTTCTAAGTTTTCTAAGTTTTCTAAGCTGGCCAACTTATCGGCTATAGCATCAATACTCAATTCTTGGTTTTCTAACCCCAATTCGGTTCCGTCTTCGCTTAATCCTTCCGTTGTTGATGTTGTGTCAACTGATTCGTTATCAGATGTATAGTAGGATCCGTTATCAGATTCGTCTGATGACATATATATATATATATTGTAAAAAACAATTAATATACACTAAACAAATACAGAAAATTGAATTAATTATAAAACATACATTATCACAATAAATATATTAATCGTATTCTTTATATTTATTTATTACAATGGACCGATTTGTTATAAATAGAAATGCCGCATCTCAACACACTACTACTAAGACTCAACACACCACACCACCCGCCACCGAAACGCAAGAAATCACCGTATACACAGATGGTGCCTGTATAGACAACGGCAAACCATACGCCCGAGCCGGATATGGAATATGGTTTAAAGAAAATGACCCCAGAAACACCAGCGAATCATATAATGGAAAACAAACCAACAACATCGCCGAATTACTGGCAATCATCAAAACCTTAACTATACTAGATAAGGAAATCAAAAACAATCAACCAATCCACATCTACAGTGATTCAAAGTATGCGATCCGCTGTTGCACAACTTATGGGGAAAAGTGTTATAAAAAAAACTGGATAAATCCCAACAACAAAAGCAAACCCATACCCAACTTAGAATTGGTTCAAACCGCCTATTTATACTGTAAAAATCACAAAAACATTTATTTTCATCATGTAGAAGCACATACCAACCGCACAGATAAGCACTCCATCGGCAACGACCATGCCGACCGACTTGCAAATCAAGCAATCGGTGTAGATAAATGTCCGTATGCTGCCGCGGCTTCAACTGAAGGCAATGCCACTTATAACAACGCCACCGAATATTATCTCTCCCTTCACAAACAAAACAAATCATCTAAATCTCAAAAGCGTATTTACTTAAATATACCTTACAACGAAAAAGAAGAAGCAAAAAAACTAGGCGCCAAATGGGAATCATCAAAAAAAAGTTGGTATATTTTAGAAAACAACAAACACAAAGAATTAATGATGGGACGATGGTAATCCGCCCACCCCCATCGCAACAAAAACATATTTTGCGTAAAATAAATACTAAAAACAACAATATAGATAGTATAAGAACCCATTCATGGAAATCATCGATAGTTCATCGGACAAAATCAAAATAGAAACGCCTACACCAGCATCTACAATCAAACGACGCTTGAAAATCGGAATCACCTCACAAGAAATCAAAGACCTTTTTTGCAATGGATTGCGATTTAACAATCAATTATGGTACGACTTTTTAACGAATTGTGGTTATGATGTATATTTTTTAACAACCACCGATTACACGCATCCTAATTACCGTTTTTTAAACTATTGTAAATTGTGGGATGAAAAAGGGTATCGTGTCCCCAATTACAAGGAAAAACACGCAGAACTACTTGATTTCGACTATATCTTTATTGTGGGAATATATAGCAATCGTTTATCCAGTATAATGAAAGAGCATAAAATAAAACTAATATATATCATATTAGGGAGCGTATATCACAATGATGTCCACAGCATCGTCGACGATAGATGGTCATCGGGCGTGGTAACGGACGAATTCAGTCAAATTTGGATAAGTCCACATTTTGAGTATTGCCTACAATATTATAAAATCCGATATTCCACCGATAATATTTATATTGGTCCTTATTTTTGGAGAGATGATTTATTTAAAAAAGAAAATTTAATGAATACGGTAAGAACCGATGTAAAAGAGCATTTAAGAGTTGCCATTTGCGAACCCAACTTAGAACAAGCAAAAAACTGTATTATTCCAATTGCCATTTGTGAAAAAGCTTATGAAGATGTAGAACGAGTATATGCGTTTTCAACCGCCAAACTAAAAGAAGTTACCTTTTTCAAGAATTTCTGTTTACGAACCAAACTACATCGAAATGCCAAGTTTTCAATAGAAGGACGATATCCATTGCCATTTATATTGCAAAAGTATTGTAATTGTTTGGTTTCCTATGTAGAAGACTGTGATTTAAACTACTTGTTTATTGAGTGTTTTTATTTGGGTATACCATTGGTTCATAACTCACCTATGTTAAAAGATTATGGATATTATTATCCTCGTCTTCAAGTCGACAAAGGAGCAGAACAATTAAAATACATAAAGCATTTCCATAACCGCGAAGAATACATAAAAAAGCATCGTCCCATAGTGGAAAAATATGCGGTCGACAATCCTGTTTATATGGAGTGGGCCAAACGACGATTGGAGTATGGACTCGACGATGACAAGACAACCGATACCAACGGCGTTAGCTTTGGGATTAACATTTAATAAATCACATTTAATAAATCACATTTAATAAATCACATTTAATAAATCACATTTAATAATTACTAATTGATAATTAATAATTATTTAAACAGTATAGGTTTCAAATAAGTGAGAAAGATCATTTACCAATTGAAATTTCTCTCTTGTAACTGGATCAATAAATTTGTTTACAACACCCCAAATCACCTTAAATAATTTAGTAGTAGAACAAACATAACAACTGTCTAATTTGTCAGGAAAAGCAGTGGCGGTTAAACTATTGATATGTTTAAATAACTTAAGTGAAAAATTTTCCATCGAACAATTATTTAAATTTACATATAGTCTCATTTTATCCCAACCACTTTTTTTCGATATATTTAAAGCATCTAAACACAACATCAATACATATTCTGAAAATTCATTGTATTTTCCCTTAACTTCTTTAGGCTTAAAGTTTTTCATACAAAACAAAATAGAACCCACCCCATCAATATCTGCAGTATATAAAAAAGAAAACATCTGCCGATATTTTATATATTTTTCATTATCCATATTACTATTATTACTATTATTACTATTATTATCCGATTGAGACATAATTGTTTATTATTAATTAATATAAAAATAATACATATTCAACACAACAAACCCCACAACAACCAAACAACCACAATTGTATAATAAATGTATAATAATTGCTAAATATAATTTGTGTATTATATATTAATAATGCCTTATTACAACAAAATGCGATTATTTACGGTTTTACCAACAACAAACATCACCACATCAAAAAAACAATCCAATAATGTAAAACCCCCTCCACCATCCATAGAACAACAAGAAAAAGAGTTATTATATTGGGAATCACAGTTTGAAACCTTATTTGATAATATAGAAAAAAAACGCCAAGATAAATTAAACAGACGAACAATGTATCGTAATATGTTTTCCATTAATTTACAAACCCATTATAAACAATAATCATATCCAATACCCCAACCTATCCACACAACAAACCATCCACACACCAACTCATTTCATCTCCAAACATTATATAGAAATCATTTAAATAGACACAAATATAATAAATTATAATAATGAGTGTTCAATTCAAGTTGTATTTAAAAGTCGAAGACGAAGCATTAAAAAAGGAATATATAAAAAGGGTGGAAAAATGGAATAATAACTTAAATTCCTCCCACCCAGATTCCGGCTTTGATTTACTATGTCCTGAAACAGTATCATTTGCGGTTCCCTCTTCAGCCACCTCCACGGCTAAACTACATTTTGTCACTCGACTGGTAGATTTAAAAGTAAAAGCTGCTGCTTATAAAATGGTAAAAGACGACACACATCAAACACCAGCACCAGCACCAGCACCAGCGTTATCTCCTCATGCGTATACTTTAAATGTGCGTTCTAGTATATATAAAACGCCTTTTCGCCTATCAAATAATGTGGGAATTATAGATAGTGGATATCGTGGAAATTTAATGGCCGCTGTAGATTGTCACAACACAGATGTAGAAATGAAGCAACACAATCGCTATTTTCAAATATGCATGCCCACTTTGGAACCATTTGAAATAGAAGTGGTGGAAACATTAGACGCCACTGTGCGAGGCACTGGTGGGCATGGTTCCACCGGAAAATAGCCATCCTAACCCCACTTACCAAAACCATCCTAACAACAAACATAAATAAAAAATAGTATAGTATTTTTTATTTATTTTCGATTATTACTTATCAATTATTGCTTATCAATTATCCCTTTGTTTCTATTGATATGAACTATAGTTTAGTCCATTTTTCTTTTTGTTTCGCTTCATATTTCTTTTTTCACGATAAACAATATTTTTCAACAAACGATTGCCATTTCTGGAATCATATACGCTACTCCATTCATTGGGTTCAACTGAATAGTACATATTACCGTGCTGCACCACACGAAACGCATTCACCATAAAAGGATCTTGCGTAGTAGGAACATAAATATTGCCATATGGAGTCGCAACGGCAACTTGCTTGGTTTTATTATTGTAAAACTCCAATGAATCTTCTGTTTCAATCATTTCCCATCCTTCATTTTCCAATGTTTCTGCGATTGCTTCCTCATAAGATTTTCCATCTTCCATCAACAGTCGGATACTGCCACTTAATTTGGTGTTGTTAATCATACTAGATTGACCTTGGGTTAATTTGGTAGACGCACTTAAACTCATAATTACTTAATACTTAATAATTGGTGTTTGTTTTAAACCTTTTTTCTTAATCAATTTATGTAACTACTAATTACTAACTACTAACTACTAATTACTAACTACTAATTACTCATACAAATAATTTTGTATGGCATTTACATAAATCTTGGCGGCAAATATCATGTCATCGTGCTTAATAAAATCTTCCTTATTAATGTATTGTTTAATTTTATATTCCCGTTCAAATACCACATTTTTATAAATTTTTATCATGTTTAATAGATGCTTATCGGTTAAGTTTTTAAATATGCCATTAATTGTTTCTAAACCATGTATAGGAACATAAATATCGTATACTTTTTTTAAAAAATTATATGCGCATGTTTCATTTTGCTGTGTCATAAGTTATATCTATATTTTACATTAACAGTATTTTTATTTACTTTTTACTTTTACTTTTTTATACTCGCATTTTTTCACCATACTTTACTTCCACTTGTCGCGTCAATTCATCTACTAGATCATGTATCTCTGAGGGAACCGCCTTACTTTTATTTTCATTTTCATTTTCATTTTCATTTTCATTTTCATTTTCATTTTTATTTTTATTTTTATTTTCATTGTTTTGTAAATGCGATGGCGTATTTGAAAATGATTTTTCCAAACTTTTCCCTAATTTCACTTCATACTTAAAGTAATACATGTCACCATGTTTATCTTTAAAAGACGGCAGCTTATAAAATGTCTTCTCTTCTTGAACCCACATAAAATCCACATATATATTTCGTATATGCAGCATCTTACCATCCACATCATCCATAAAACACTTATACGGCATGCCTACAATTGTTTTCTTACACCCATCTTTAATAACACCTTGCTTAAACAACTCATGAAACGCACGATCACTTAATAAACGAGACAACAGTTTTATCAAACTCACCAAATTATTTTTACAATTATCATATGTGTCTGAACTAATCTCAGAATTATGAAACAACCGTTCCAAATGCCTTCTGGCGTTAAATACATATGGGTCCACAATATACTTGTAGTTATTACTTATATAAAATTTATACCTTTCATGAAACCCATTTTCAAATCCATGTTTCCAGTGATTACTTTCATCATTTGAATAGATATAGTTATATAAATCCAACTCGGTAATCGGAAAATGACACGCACTATAATATCCTCTTTTATATTCCAAATCTTCACCGGCTCGTATAGAACAATTGCGAATTTTCGTCACTTGTCGGTTGTGTTCTTCGATATATGTTTTCATTCTTTGAATGTTTTTCTCGAGTCGTTCGGTTTCCGCGTAACGGTCCACCAATGTATTTCTGGTTCGATTAATAACATCTCTAAACATTTTAAACTCATCGGTGGCTGCCGCCATATTAATACCATGATAATCCCATTTGGAATAATCCACATAGTTTTTCCGACATAACGGACATGTTTTCGATTCTTTTAACCACTTAAAGAAGCAATTTTTACAAAACAAATGGTTGCATAAAGTAGCCACTGTGTTTTCCACACATAATTCCTCATAACATACACCACATGATTTTGATTGCTCTTCCTCCACCGTAGCGTTTACTTGTTCCTCTGCCGTTGCGTTTACTTGTTGTGTTGTTGCCATATTTACACGCCTTGTTTTAGATTGATAAGTATTTTAATTAATGTCTTTAAATTAAAGAATTAATTAAATCAATTTATAAAATTAAGCAATCGCATCTTGATTTAATATGTAATCCACATATTCTTCTGCTCTCGCTAGTGTAGTAAACTTGGCATTATAATTAATCATAGTGCCTTTCATAGGATAAGAAAACACATATTTGTTTAACAACTTATCATACTCCAAATAAACAATAGCAGTTTCATCGTCTTTTTTACAAAACGAGAAAATGGTTTTCCTATCACTATTCTCTCCGTATTGAAACATACCGTTGTCGACTAGTTTGCTGTAGCCGCGATCTTTAATTTTTTTAATTCTAGTAATATTCATAAAACTAAACTGGTTTATATAATTATCTCACTACTTATTTAATATATTTTAATTATTATTTATCATTATTATTTCGTTGTTTATCATTTTACAAAATTAATATGTTAATGTATATAAATGACAACATTAGGAAAAAATATTGGAATATCACAACCGCGTGCGGCTCCACCTCGCCCCAATCAAGTTAAAGCATTACAATCCAGATACGAATACCCAAACAGTATAAAAAACAGCTATTACAACACATTAAACTTTGGCACGCCAAACGGTTCAAACCGCAAATTAAAAACATACAATCATCCACAAGCAACCACACACAATATGTCAAATATAACTGATCAGCAGCGACGAGATGGTGTTACTACAACAGACAAGGTAAATATGCAAAATAAAATAGGACAGATGGATCGTCTTAACCGAATCAAAGCACAGGCAATCAACCAGTCAAAATAAAAGACAACATACACACAACACACAACACACAACACACAACACACAACACACAACACACAACACACAACACACAACACACAACACACAACACACAACACACATCAAATCGAGTTTAGCGTTTCTCTAGTTCTAACCGGATACAACTTGTTATTTAATTTAAACCGCAATATCATGCCTAACCCAGCGGAAGTAAATATAAAAACATGCCACATGGAATGATAAAGCACATATTTCGAGTCGTCTTCGGAGCTATAATAGCAGAAAATCGACAGCCCACAACAAGATAAACACGAGACACTTGTGATGCGAAAATATTTAAAAAACCGTATAATGGTTTTATATTTAAAAATAAATACTACAAATGTAATGATTGTAAGTAAATATATGTTGAGAATATACAAACTAAAAAAGTTTATCGCTAGTAAAAATGTATCACACATATTTGATATAATATAAATCCATGGTTCTCTAATTCTACAACAAAACAATATGGTAGTAATCACTAAACTAGCGGATTGATGACTATCTAAAAACCCCCATATATACCTATAATCTTCATGCAAATCAATAAATGTTTTATTTGTAATATGGTATGAATGATACATTAATGAAAAAAACAAAGTATATAAATATCGAGAAATCAAAAACAAACTATCTTTTTCCTTTCTAACTTTATAGTTCCATAAAAGTGTGCCGATAGGAAACAAACAAGCAATATGTGTAATTAACAACCATTCGCCTGCCATTTGTATCTGTATTTTTTATATTTATATCACTTATGTGCTTTATTTTATATAATTTTATTAATTTAATAAAATGATATTTAATAAAAAGCATACAATACTTATTTTAATATTTACTAAACAATTGGATATAGTAAATATTATTAAAAAATTGCTCAATGTGGGGTTCGAACCCACGACCCCGGGCTCATAAGACCCGTGCTCTACCAACTGAGCTAACCGAGCAGATAAATGACTATTGTGGGGTTCGAACCCACGCGTACGAATACACCCGATCTTAAGTCGGGCCCCTTAGACCTCTCGGGCAAATAGTCGTTCTAACAATACAACGCAACGCGTATTATTAATATAATTTATTAATGTATTTATTAATGTATTAATTAAGTAAAATAAAGGTCTGACTATTTAAAATTCTCTCGAATTTAATATTAGACCATCTCCGGACAGTGTGAATCGAACACACGACCAATTGATCTACAGTCAATCGCTCTACCAACTGAGCTATATCCGGCTAACCTTAGCCAACAATGCCACATACCCTTTTCTTTTTTTCTTTACTTCTTTACTTCTTTACATTCTATTTTCTTTCTTTTTTCTTTTCAGCCAACAAAGCCACTTACCCTTAATAATAAATCATCCAATTAAAGCTACATACCCTGCGTATTATTAGGTCGCCACCTAGCGCTCAAAACAGGGATTGAACCTGTGACCTCGCGATTAACAGTCGCACGCTCTAACCAACTGAGCTATTCGAGCATTTCATTCGCACTACATCTGCCTATTATTCTATAACTATATTTATTTAAGTTGTTTTTATTATAAATTTAATATTCGCGGTTTTTAACACAATAAAAAAAGCAGAAATACAGTCCAAATATAATTAAATAAAAAACCAGCGTAATAGCGTCACCAACCGATTTAAGCATTGGTGTATTATTTACATTAACATTAACATTACCATTACCCAACATCGCAGAATATGAATCCATACTATAATAATAAAACACACCAATAACTGCTTAAATGCTTTGCGCAATTTAATTATCTCTCCCCAACAACCCACAAAACATACCCCAACAACCCCCAACAACCCACCCAGCAAAATAATAACTAAAATAAGTTAAATATATGTTTTAAAAATAAGTAAATGGATATCAATAATAAACCTTCAATATGCTCTATAATATATGACAATTGCGTCTTTTTATGCAATCATTTATATGCTAAAATGCATGACGACCTGTTAATAGGAACCGAACACAGTAGAAAAATCATACCGGACTGCACTACACCTTCGCGTGGCTTTACAATTGAAGAACAAGAGTTGACTCAATCTGAAAAGGCCGATATCATAATTACAGACCCCAAATTCGGTATGTTTTCTTTGTTTAAATACCATCTTAACCGTGGATATAGAAATGAAAAATTAAAGCAAAAAAACGCATTTTATTGTAGTCATGTATTTTCATTACTGACTGCGTTACCAATAATGATATTTATGGCACAATGGTCGATTTATATCGCCATCGTCGCCAATGAAGTAGATAATTACGATGGACGATTGTGTCCCAGCGAATCCGATTGGAAAAAAAAGTTAATCATGTTTGGTGTATCATCGCTTTACTTTGTCCGCTCTTTTTTTCTGTGGGATAATTTAACGGACCGCACTCGTCTGCAGAAATTGACACCTAGTGTAGATGTTTTGGTAATGATTGACACCTTTCAAGAGTTTGGATTTAACTTGTTTGTTAATCTAGCAAATCTATGGATTATATTTAAAGAAGACAACTTATACGATATGGTTCTTAATTGTGTGGCAATGGAGTTTTTAATGAATTTGGACAATGAATTTGAAGAATTGTATTTTAAGTATTTACCTGAATCTGCTGATGATATTTATGATAATGTATTTGTTAGTTATAATATCAATCAAGAACATGTAAAAGAAAAAAAGAAATCCAGATGTTTTAAATGCATCACTGTATCTGCTTACATTCCTTTTAAATTATTAACGATTTCATTGATGCTGTTTCCATTACTATGCTTTTTTATGATAATATATACACCACTATGTAAATAATAGTAGCCATAAAAAATGTATAATAATTGCGGATGAAAATGAATAATGTACTGATGTGTATATTGAAAATACATATCAGTAAAATAAATCAATGTTTACGAGTTTTTTTTGTTTTGTTGTTTTTCGTTTTTGTTGTTTTTCGTTTTTGTTTTGTTGTTTTTCGTTTTTGTTTTCTTTTTTTACGATTGTATATTATTCTAGAACGTTTTTTTGTTTTTGATTTTGTTTTGCTAGTTTTTCTATGGCGTGTTTTTCTCTTTTTCCGTTTCCCTCCTGTGGTTGTTTTACCTGCGCTCGATGCGACGGGAGTGTCAATTGGATTACCTCTGTAAACTGACCAAATTTGTTCTGGCTCCACGCCTTTGCCACAATGGTCATATCCAATGGCATATTCGTCAAATGGTAATCTTGCTACTGAAGGAACCGTTAAGTCGTTATCTTTAATGAAAACTAAATAGAGTATTGGGTCATCGTTACTTTCGAAACTGTTAATAACACTAAAAAAATCACTTTGGTAAACATAAAAACGACGACCGATAATATTATTTATTGATATTAAAGGGTCTTGTTTGTTGATATTATCTTGGCGGGAACCGCGCCTTCTGCTTCGTCCTTCGGAGATCGACCGCGCGGTGCGAGTAGCCTTGCCATTTGCTTCATAACATGGGAATACAGTTAGTTTATTAAAATCCTGGTCGCCGGCCATTTCACTTAAATCTTCGTATGTTAGTAAATAATGGCTACCAGTTGTTGAATTTGCGTTTAATACTTTCATAATTATAGGCGTTTCGCCTTCATTCATAGTTTCTAAAATAAACTCTTTAATATTTTTATTTTCAGTCGCCCCTATGATGTCATATCCTGTCTCATTAATATTTATGGATTTTTTTGCTTCTTCTAACATGCGAATACGATGCATGGGCGCAAGGGCTGCTAATGGATTTGCATTAGCATTAGCATTAGCATTTACATTAGCATTTGCATTAGCATTTGCATTAGCATTTACATTAGCATTTGCATTAGCATTTGCATTAGCATTTACATTAGCATTTACATTAGCATTTACATTAGCATTTGCACTTGTATTAGATTGCGATATTGGATTTATATGATATTTTCCAGTAACTAATCCTGGCAATAAATCATGTATTATTTTCGTAGTCAAATCTTCTTTAGTTATGTATGTTCCATTGGTTAAAGCATATTGATTTAGCCTAATAATATGATCTACCCAACCTTTAAAAAGCTTATAAAATTCTTGAAAGTTTAACTGACCAGGTATTTCTGGAGAAAAAGTGGAAGCATTACCGGATATCAAATCTTGTAATTCACCTACAGGATAAATTCCCTGCCACTGTCCATTTTCGTCTTGTGCAATATTCGCCATATTTAATACACTAACTAGCAAGTTATTAAATTCTTCAAAATTAATAGACTTGCTACCATTCATGTCTGATTTATCAAATACGGCTTTGTAGTCATCCATATATTATATTCTTATAAAATAATTTAAAATATAGAGTTCCATTTTTAGCGATGAAACTAAGTTAAAACATATTAATAAATTATTAATAAATTTTTATTTATGATTATATATTATATCATATAATGGCACATACACAATATACCGATTACAAACATTATTTAAAAAACAAAGATTCCACTTTTTACTATAATCAAGCCGTCAAGTTACAAGAAGCCAGTTCGGTAGATTATACCTTAATTTCCAAAACATTTTACAAAGCACTTATTCTAAATAAAACAAATATAGACGCACAACAATCCTTGCGAAAAATGATAGATGACGGGCAAATTACATCACAACAATGTGCCACTGCCAAAACATCTGCACGCACTGATTTATTACAATGTTATAGCGTAAGCGACCTTAAATAAAATACATAACCTTTCTATGCCTCATTACCACTAATGTCTATTATTTTGTTGGTATGTTTGTCTAATACGGTTGGGGTTTTATCATTATGAACCACAATACCATTTCTATGCAAAGCTTCAATAAACTCTTTTTCTTCTTTGTCGGCCAATAACTGTGCTTGCTTATGTAAACGAGACGCTTCTGTATTAAACTCATCAATCATTTCCTTTAAACACCGAGCATCTAAATCGCTTGCCTCGACTTTGTTTTTATCGCCATCCATGATTATTATACCAAACTATAATAATAAAATTTATAACAAAATATTTATTTTGTTTTTAAATCAATTTTACATAAAATCACCATAACAATTAATGAAAAAGTTAATATAATATAAAATTGATTTAAATATAATCATTAATAATTAATTATAATCATCATGAGTTTACTATTTCATAATAATACTGTCAGTCTATACGATAATTGGTATGAATCCCATGCCTCTCTGCTTCGCGCAGTTTGCTTGGAATTGGGTCATTCCGATAAAATCAATGAATTAATGGAGAAGTTTGTGGGGGAGAAAATGAAAATGAAGGCAAAGAAAAATAAAAATACGCCTAAAAAAGCAAAGTCGGCTTACTTCTTTTACTGCGATGAAAAGCGTCCTGCTTTGTTGGAAAAGGAGAAAAAGAAGGGTGGAAAGGTTAACATTGGCGAAGTGGCAAAGGAACTAGGAAAAATGTGGCAAAAGCTTTCCGCTGATAAAAAGAAAAAGTATGAAAAAATGAATCTTAAGGATAAGGAGCGATATGAAAAGGAAATGGCGGAATTTACGCAGAAAAATGCTTAATTATATAACCACAATAAATAACAAACAGTGACAAATAACAACAACAACAACTACAACTAACAATAACAATTAATTAAAATATTAAATTAGCAAATGATTAATATAATATTTTTTTATTATAAATGAATAACTCCAAGTCTAATAATATAGATAATAAGCATAGTAAGATAAGTGATGCCAGCCAGACCCATTTAAGCCGTCAGCGACAGTCACGCACTACTGCCACAATAGACAAACTAAACATCGATTTAAATGTAGACAATTATACAATTGACGACATGAAGGTATTTATACGACTTCCTGATAAAGAACAATATGATTATTTTACTTTAAAGCAGCATGTAGATAAGAAAATCCAAGCCATTACACAACTCAACTTAACTTTGCAAGAAAAAAGCCAGATAGTTGATTTCATAAAACGCATACATTTTTCCTTAAAAGACAAGTTAAATATCAAAGGCGCCAATAATTTAGCTGGTATAATGGATGAGTCGTATTCCATTGCTGATTTGCAACAAGATATCAAACAATTGTCTTCAGTTGTAAAAGAACGCAAAAATAAAGAATTGGAATCAGTTTATGTAAGTCCTATTAATCAAGGTATCGTAAATGATCTTCGACGAAACATTATTACTACGCAAATCAGTATTGATTCCAAATTTAGAAAAAACTATTTTAGTTCAAAAAGTTCCAATTTCGTTGTCAATCTGGCAACACCCTTAAAAAATGTAATTTCCATGAAAATGTCGTCAATGGAAATAGCCAACATACAACATGTTGTGTCTGAAACATTAGGCACCAATGGCTTTAAAATAACCAAAACACCATCTAGTGGCACCAGTGTATCCGCCACCATTAAAATACCGAGCGGAAACTACGATACCATACCACTGGAAACTGCTTTAAATGGAGTTAATACAGACACAAATACCTTAAGTTATGCGGGGTGCACGATTTCTATCAATTCCAATACCATGCGGACAACTATTGCGGGTGCCACGGACGGAGACCGTTTAGAGTTGGATTTCCAAAATCTGGTGCATCAAAACGCACCTCCTATGAAAACGCTGGGATGGGTGTTGGGATTTAGAAAAAGGCATTATAAAGGACAGCAGTCGTATACTAGCGAAGGAACGGTTGATTTGGCGGGATGTAAATATATATTTCTATGTATTAATGATTTTAAAAATACCACACAAGATGTATGCACTATATTATATGAAAATTCGTTTTTAAGAAAGCATATATTGGCACGCATACCCATGCGAGAAGGAAAGGGCGCTGTATTGTTTGATGATACATCCGATAAAATCACCAAAAAACGCCATTATTTCGGTCCTGTAAATATTGATAAGTTACACATTCAATTAATAGATGAATATGGTATGGAAATAGATATGAATTACAATGATTATTCGTTTGCACTTGAGTTTGATATTTTATACGAAAAGTAAATACATGTCTTAACTGCACATACACATTTTCAACTACGCATTCTCAATATATTTAATATCTTTGGATGTATATAATAAATGGATTTGTCGAAATATTCTATTATGAAACTAAACATCTCTCCCAATTTAAAAGATAAAAATGGGAGAGATGAGCACCATTTGGAAGCCATCAAAACAATTGATGGTGAATTGTTACGAAAAACTTTTTCTATTCAAGATGACGATACCGTTTCAATTAATCAATCGTCTATACAAATTAAACCGATGTTAACACTAAAACTATTTAATAATATTAAATCTGCTTTATCATATAAATTTAATAATATTACACAAACTAAATACAACACACCGGTTCAAACACTACAAGAACACTATATATCCATGCTTTCTTATAAAATATTTAAAGTTAGTAATTTAACACAGCCTTTTAAACATTTAAACCGGTTAAATCAAGCAATAGAGGAAAAAATAAATGATATGATTTATCAATTTTTAGATATTGAAACCTACAATAATCCCGATCGACTAAATGAATTAAAGCAAATATTAGATACAAACAACAAACATTTTATCTTAAATTTCCAATGCATCATTACACCACCACCCGAATTAAATAAATACAATATCCATGAAACTATCTGGAATATTAATGTGTTGGTTGATTGATTTATACACCACATCCCGCACACCCACGCACTCACACGCCCCGCACACATATACACCCTAAAACACAAAAGTAAATTGCCGTCTTTTTTCATTAGGTAATTTGGTTCGCTTACTTAAAAACTTAAAGTATTTATTGGCAAGTGAAAATCGTGCTCCAACATGTTTGGCTTTTTTATAAAGTGTTTTTTTATGTTTTTTCATAGCTTCTAACCTTACTTTCATTATCATACCTACTTGCCATATCCTTTTATGAGGATATTTTCCTTGTTTATAAAGTCGTTCCAATTTTTCGATCGTCTGTTTTACATCATCTACAGTCGTATATTTAATATGAATCGTATCATCGGGATTTTTATCAATATACACATCAAAACTTTTTTTGGGGTTATTTGGATTGTATAAAAATTGTTGTTTACGCGTTTTTGCTTTCGCTTTCGCTTTCGCTTTTCCTTTTCTTTTTTTACGCATCGTTTTCTTCGCCATTTATATACAACAGATATGTTATTTTGTATTTATAATTATGTATTTATAATTATGTATTTATAATTATGTATTTATAATTATATTTTCATAATATATATCTACATATGAGTGGTAATTTAATATTTGAAATCCCAGTGGTATTTGACATGAGTGGAGACCTTACATTATTTGGCGAACTTCCGGCAGAAGATTTGGTCGATCATCATTTAGTATGGAGATGCTCCACCACAGATGTATCGGCTTCCCGTCTGGAAAATTTGTTTTTAATTGGCGATTTAAGTGGCGGTAGCAGTTTATTTTGGGCTCGCGCAGATAATTCTGGAAACGAAACAAACCAAGAGTATTATGTTTCCAATTTTAGTGAGTTTATTTCCAGGGTATTATTAAAAGATTCCAATTTAATATTTAACAATAGCGACCCCAGTAAAAATGTTCCTGTTGGGCCGGCTGTGCAAGGTCAAGACCCCTCTCAAAATATATATACATCATCATTAACTGGATTAACCGGAACCAATTATGCAGAATGTATGATACGAGTATTGTGCACACATTTATTAGGCAATCCTTTATCACAAACTTTTATTAAAGATGAAACCAACCTAATAAATTACATTGAATCCGACGCAAATGTATATGTGCTTGCGTCACAAATAAATGAAACACTTGGCGGCGATGTATCGGGTAATGGGTCAATCGCTTTATCCACGCAAAAATTAAACGGCGTAGAAACAAGCATTGATGCGTCACAAAATGTAAGCGATGGTGTGTCAAATACAATATTAAAAACAATGTATGAGCAAATGTTTGCCGATATTAGTAATAATGCTACAAGACGACAACGAATGGTGGAAATGTCCGATTTAAGTGGCGACCAACAAAATATAAAAACATTTGTGTATAAATTGCCGTTTCTACCTGGCGATAAAATCAATTTTTACATTAGAAATTATATAAATTTGGACTTTGAGGCATTAACCGACGCAAGTGGAAATGTTACCAATACATTAAATGACTTGGAATTATCGGATATTTTTCCGGGTGGTTCTCTTTCATTAGGCGTGCCTTCACCCGGATGTTATGGATGGATGGGTAACCCCGCTAATAACAGTTTCAATATTACACAACAAACAACCGATGTAAGTGGAAATCGAAATATATTTGATGCCCATGTATGGAAAATACAAATAACGCTCGTTTAATTAACAAACAAAAAAAATAAATCATCTAAACTTCAATAAATTTTATAAACTTCAATAGATATTATATGTGATACTATTTCTATTTCATAATTATTATTTAAAATTATTATATTTAATAATTTTAAATGCCAGTGGCCAGGACTTGTTTTTATTGTAGAAAAACCTTTTTAAAATCAACACATGAAATGTTTTCTCATGTGCAATCTTGTAGTAAATATAAAGAAGTTATTAAAACACAAAGTAACAATAGCAATAACAATAACAATAACAATAACAATAACAATAACAATAACAATAACAACAATAACAACAATCATAAAACACCGGCCAAAGTGTATGTTAAATCCGAACTCTCCATACACCCATTTTTTTAAAACGCCCGTATTAATTTACTAATAATACCACGATAAAAAACACGAGCGTCGTGTTTAAAATTATATAGTTTATCATATGGCACCCATTTAATCATATCTTTTTCGTATAACCCAGTTTTATTATATAACTCTGGCTTATTTTTTCTAACATATAGAAAGTTTTTCCTGAAATCTTTTACAACAGTATCGTTATATGGCACATACACTACAAATGTTTTATACTTGTGATGTTCTATTTCTTTAACACATTTTTCATCAATTAATTGTGTAATATGGTTTTCATCGCCAAGAAATCCAGAAGTTTCTTCAAAACCTTCGCGGATTGCCGTTTGTTTATATGTTTCTACACCATCCCGACTTCCACCAAAATCAGACCACATTCCTTTTTTTGATATATCGCTGGTATATTTATCTTTGTTTTCTCTCCCAAACAAAAATAACACTTTTCCTTTGTGTATTGTAAATGGTAGTATTCCTGCTCCCATATATTATAATTATATAATTGTATAACTGTATAATTGTATAATTGTATAATTGTATAATTATAATAATACACAGTTAAGTTATCGCGACGGTAAATACTTGTGAAACATATCTATCTCTCCCTTTTCAACTAAACTAACTAAATCATTTATTGGTTTATCGCCATGTTCGTCCTTGTAATATACATAAACCGGTGCGGCGGGTTTTTCTATAAAAAACATCAGCCCAACTAAATGTTTCAGCCATTTACTTTGCAACATAATTACACTTTTTTGTAAATATTGTGGTCGTTTTCGTTTTATTTTTTTAATAAACATTGCCATTTTAATAGCATAAAATATACTTACATCACCAAATTCACAAGCATCAAATAGCATTGTAAATGGCTCCAATCGATTGTATAAAGCCAACCATGTATCGGTAAATTGTTTATAATCTACATAACTTTTAATATCACCTCTTAACTTAATATAAACAAGAGGCCAATTGTCTAAATTATAAGAAGCAAACATTTCCGTTTTTATAGTAATAATGCGTATTATCCATTAAAAAAACAAACGAATAAACCAACCAATCAACTCTCCATATAGTAAGCCCAACTTGCTGTAAATTGATTTAAAATAATATAATGCTTAGGTAGTAAGCAATATATTATCATATTAAGTATTAACAATGGATATCAATACACTTAAACAACATCATCAAATCATCGAAAATATTGAACACTTCAATATTAATGACTTGGAAAAACTAAATAATTTTATAAGCAAATACAATGGAAAGACCACGCAATATTATGTAGAAAATATACAATTTCACCGGTTTACATGCGAATCGTTTGAATATTTAATACAACAAATCAATGCTTTTCGAAATACATATTTTGATATAGGACCATTTGTTAATAAAAACGGATTATGGTATGCAAATAAATCGACTGAAAATCTGGAAAATATTATAGGAACATTGGAAGATGTCGTGTTAAAACAGCAAAAGGAAATAGAAAAACTAAAACAACAAGTAGCACAAAAATAGCATTATTACAATGCCATAACACCACACCATACAACACAACGCCATACAACACAACACCATACAATACATATAACCTGTCATTTTTTATCGTCGCAAAGAATTCGTCCAATTATAATACGAAACATCCCGCACAGAACCGGATACTCCGGCTATTCTGGATTGATTATTTCGTGAAAAAGGGAGAGATGTATTTGTATCTGACAAGGTTTTATCCATTTCATTTATAATATTTTTAAGATGTTCTACATAAGTTTCAATATCCTTAAGAGCTTTTTTATGTTGTCGGGAATCACTCATGTTTACTTGTATTTATATGTATATTATAGGTTGTTTTCATATATTTTTTAGTATTTTTAATATTTTCAACTTAATCATTGTCTGCTCCATCAAATTCCGCAAGTAAAACCGGATCAAACACCCCACCAGGAGGAACGCCATATTTTTGAATATATAACAAATACCGCACATCAAGTGAAACATCGGCTTCAATAACCGCCCTAATAACCTCCGGTGCTTGACGAGGCAATAAATTACCACCCAATTCATCCACTCGTTCTTCTAACCGTTCAATCTGCTCAGATAACACTCTAAAATCACTGCGACCTTTTGTTGTAATCTGCAAAATCGAAATACCAATACTTGCTAAATAACTAGTATCCGAATCACTTAAATACTTGCTTAAATTATTAATAACATTTGTGTAATCAGTTAATATATAATTATCTAAATCATCCGTATTATTATTTAAGTAGTCGGTGATAAACTGTGGTTTAACATTTACATCAATATAAGACTGTAGCTTTTGAACCAACGCAGAATTACCACCGCCACCCCCACTATTAAACCCTATCGTATTTTGTGATTTGGATATTAATTTTTGTAAAACACCCACAGATGATGATTTGCGGGGCATATATAATTCCAGCACATATTATTAAATCGCTTATCCCCCATCACACATTACTCCGTTAATTTAGTATTTGGAAATTCAAGTGACTTATTTTTGGCATATACCAATACATTGTTTTTCTTAAAAGCACCGGTTCCATTTTGCGTATATACAGTTTGATTTGAAACATCTTTATTAAAGTAAGTATAATTATCTACAAAATAAGGAGTTTTCAATCCACAATCGGTTTCGCCACCTCTTGTATTGCTATACGGCCAATTGGTTCCTCCCAACATCTCACTTTTCTCCAATGGATTATTAGAAGCATCTAATTGTAATCCAGTATAATTAACCGTAGTAACATACCAATCATCCATAGTGTCCGTTTTGATTTTATCGGTATTGTTTTCTAAATAAGTGGTGTAATTGCAACTTAAATCGCTACACTGTTTATATCCTTTTACGGTCGATAGAAAGGTATCATAACTTTTAACTGTGTTAATCGTAGAGGTAGTCGCCATTTTAATTTGCGGTTGATTGTTATTACGCGAACGATACAAATATATATTTTTCTTGTTTATCATATGATTTGATGCTGTAATTGGTTCATCGTTTTTTCCAAACATAGAAGAGTTCATTTATATATCTATTAAAATATAAAATTGAAAACAATTAATAATTAAATTGAAATTAAATTAACCAACCATCTTATCAGTAACTATAATACTATTACACACCAATTAACCTCAGCCAACTACAACACAATCCAAAACAACAAAAATATGTTTCGTCAATCTAATTCACCTACTTATAACAATAACACTCGCAATAACAATAATAACAATAACCGTCGCGACAATTATAACCGAAGTGGTGGTAATTACAGAAGAAATATGCGTAATCAGGAACCACGACGCGAACAAAACGCGCCTGAAGGTGGGGGATGGGAAACTGTAAGCAGAGCCGGCAATTCAAGACAACGAACCTATCAAAATCGACAAAGGCAGCCAAGACAGCCAAGGCAACCTACAAATTCTCGATTTAACAGTTTAAAATCATCACCAATATCATCGTCGCGTGGATATAAAAACGCAAAACAAAATTCATTTTCCGCATTGGATAATACGGAAACCGAAACACCACGCACTCGATGGGAAAACCCACGCTCTCAATGGCGTTCGCGAGAACAGCAGCAGCATCATTTACAACAACCACATCATCAAAAACAACCGGAACCTACCCTAGAGTTTCCACCACTATCCGCAACTGCAAGTGTATCTAAACCTGCGCCCACACCAGTTACTTCCAAACCATCACTACAAGGTGCTTGGGGTAAAAAGCTAAGTGATGCCGTTGTTACAGAAGAAAAATTTGAAAAACAAGTAATTAAACCCAAAGAAAATGATGGAATGGTGCCAATCAACTTAAAAAACGAAAATCCCGTTCAAAAATCATCATATCACAAATTTAATTATAAAAATCAGTATAACTCGCAATTGTTTAATTTAAACACATCTACACCATCCAGCCCGAAATTATGGGGTGATTATGAAGATGAAGAAGAATCGCAATATTATGAAGATAGTTATAGCGATGATGACGGCGGGCGTGATTCACGAGACAACGCATCTGTAAGCGATGGGGAAGAATATTACAGTGATGATTATGATTACAGATATTAACCAAACGATAGTATATAATTACAAATAATAATAGATAATAACCTAATAATACTTATACCACTTATAATTTTTTATATTATTTATAAAAACAATCTAAATGCTTATATTTAATTATATTAATTAAATATAAATAATGTCAACAGCAGCTCGTATTCAAAAAGAACTATCTATATTAGTAAAAGATCCACCAGATAATTGTAGCGCCGGCCCATCGGGGGACGACCTTTTCCATTGGGAAGGAACCATTATTGGTCCAACTGAAACCGTATACGAAGGTGGTATTTTTAATTTAGACATACAATTTCCCAAAAATTACCCATTTAAACCGCCGAAAGTAAGGTTTTTAACTAAAATCTATCATCCAAATATAAATAGCGGTGGGTTTATATGTTTGGATATATTTAAAGAAAATTGGAGTCCTGCTTTAACTATTACGAAAGTGTTGCTTTCAATTTGTAGTTTATTAACCGACCCCAATCCAGACGATCCTCTTGTCGTGGATATTGCGGATGAGTATGTAAATGAACGCGAAAAATACAACGAAACTGCACGATCATGGACGCAAATTTACGCGTCTGTGTAATCAATTAATATTCAAGCAATATTCAAGCCACATTCAAGCAATATTCAAGCCACATTCAAGCAATATTCGGATTTTAATTAATAATAATTTACCAGCCTAAATAAATGAATTATTTTAAGAAGCAAAGATGTACACCAATTACATCATTAAATAATGATGTATTTGTATTTGAAAAGGTTGAGTTATATGAACCATCCCATATGCCAAAAATAGGATGGATACATTCTTGTATAATGTGTGCTAGTTTTACATCTAAAACATTATTATTTGATAGAACACACTATTTAAATAAAAACTACGAGTTTCATACTTATTTATGTAAAACATGCGTTGGTAGAATTTCCGACAATATACGGCATTATATTTTATTTAGTAAAAAAGCATCTAGTATGATGAGGCGATATAAAATACGAAATTTTAATAGAAATCAGTTGCATGAAGTAGAACAAGCAGTATTGCCTGATACTTCTACATCATAACTATTACAGTCGCAAACACGACGGGCTTTTACTCGTGCGATTTGGTCTCCTGCGGTTAACATTTTATTATCAGTAGGCGTTTGTCCTTGTTTATTATCATTGATGGCGGCGGATGTTTTATTTTGCAAGTGTTGATTGCTACTAAATTCCGGCATTCTTTTATATGTAGTTTTAGGATCTACAAAATGTTTGATTCTTGTTTTATATAAATTACGATAGGATTGTTGAATAATAGGTGTTTTTGCATAATCAGAAGAGCATTTGCTTTTATTGACACCAGTGTTTGTCACTGCTAAGTTAAACCCACCTCCTACGGAATTAACAACATTGTGTCTGGTTTTATTATCTAGTTTTCGTTTTAAAACATATAACGACATTATTTTATATTATTATTAGAAAATAATATAAAATAAACAATCAATCAACTAACCCGTCAAAAATTGAGCATAAATTGGTACTCGTATAAATCAGCATTCAACTCTTATCCAACACAACAAAACACAACAACACAACACAACAGTAAAATGGAGAGCTCAAACATGACTTTAAAGAAGTCCAAGAAAGGACCTTGCTCTATATGCAAAACAAACGCAAACTACCAACTAAACATGGGTTATCATGGTTATGATGGTTACTGTCATTGGATTTGTTATGTAAGTAAACACTATCCTTGGATTGATGTATCAAAATATAAGGAACCTGAAACACAGGCGCAAACGCAACCGCAAACGCAAACGCAAAAAACGCAAATTAGCATAGAATCTATAAAAGAAGAGTGTAAAACCGAAATAAAAACAACGCAATCCGTATCACAAGTAAACCAAATTCGTAGCATTCATTATCATAATGATTTTAATTTAAACGATCCATGGCAAGCCCGAGTTGCCGCATCTTCCCCTTAAACACAACACAAATAATATCTACCTTGTTTACAAAAATAAAAAACTATATACTTTTATTAAAATACACCCCCTATACATTTTTTTATTGATTATCTATAAAGTAGCGTTTTTGTTTAATTTTATCTTTATTTCTATCTCTGTCCCGGTATTTTTGTTTGTAATTATTGTTGTTTTTATCTTTATTACACCGCGTTTTATCACTGAGTTTATGTAGATACACAATCCAAAACCATGGATCATCGTAAAATATTTTTATGTTTAAACGCGTAGTTAGTTTTTCTATGACACTATCTACATAGTCGTTCTTATACCAATAACTGTAATAAATATGAACAATGTTTGTATTTTTGCCTTTGTTCTCTATAATATCAATTTTCTTTATTTTACCAAATTGATATTTATTTAACACATCAATAATCTGTGCTTTTGTTATTGTCTTACAGACGCGAGGTATACACAAAGTGTAATTGTTAAACATGGATATTTGGATTAACAACTATCCATATTTATAAAATCAATTTATAAATGCTGTCTCTTATATGTTAGTATTTAGTATAGATAACAAGTATCCATGTTTTTACTATATAAAGTCTAATATCGTAACTTAACCTAGGGTAGCTGTAAAGAGACATATTAATAAGTAATTTAATCTTTAAATTGATTTAAAATAAATTAACTTACACAAGCCGCACAAATTACATTTCAATTACACCCTAATTACAATATTACCAAGTATGAATCGTTTTCAAGATATGTCATCGAACCGCTTTCACGGCCAATCTCAACCCAACAGACAACCATCCAATCGGTTTCATTCTGGCTCAAGATTTAAAGATTCCTCCTATCATCAGTCACAGTCATCCACGCGGGTATTTCCACGAGGTAGTCACAATAACACCACCTCATCCAGCCGTGATTCACGGTTTCAGTCCAACCTACCCACAAATAACCGATGGAAACGAGATGAACACGAACCGCCTTCTAACAATCAACCATTTACTAAAACCCGTAATACGATGGGTTCAATGTCATCTGCAAAAGTGGGAATTGATCCGACATTTGACCCATCGGAAACAAACAGTAAGTTTGTAAATTTAAATTCAATGGCAATGGACTTTAATCAAATAACAGTAAAACCAAAGCAAAATAAAAACAAGAAAAACCGGAAAAACCGAAAGGTTCAATCAATCCAGACGCCACCAGCGCCTAAAAAATACAGTAGAAAATATGATTTAACAGACGAACAGCAAGACGATTTAAAAAATTCTATTGTAAATCAATATACTTATGAAGTAATTGAAGATAGTGATGAAGAGGTTCCACCAGAACAACCGTAAATATAAAACATTAATTACATCAATATTAAATAATCAAACATTAATTACATCAACACATAATAAAAACATTAAATAAGTATAAATCGCGAATAATTTATAATGTATTTTTTATATGATAAGTGATATAAATGATATTGGTAATATCGACGATATAAATGATACATTAGATGATTCATGGATAAAAGAAATAGATGATGAAGAATCGGTGTATAAACAGTTTTATACTTCTTCCCCTACATATGTTAATTTATGTATCATTTATTTGGATAATGTAAATAACATAATTCACATCAAAAAAAAGCCGACATCTTTAACAAATAACACATTAAGTAAAACCAAATTAATTTATTATATCAGTAAATTTTCCACTTTTCATAACACAAAATACAAATGTTTAGATATTTTAAAATACAACATACAAGTAGATTCGAAATCCATTCATAATTTTATAGCCAATCCAGATGGATTTAATTATTTATCAAATGAAAGTAAAATAGACGATATTTACTGGGAAAACAGTGTGGAAATGTTACATGATATCAATACATTGTATGTTATATACCAGCCTAAATATATAGAAAAGCATCGTAAAAGCAGAAAAACAAGGAAAAAACTGGTAATGAAACAAAGAAAAACAAGGAAAAACATAAATTGATATCAAAATGGTACTTATTGAAACACTTAATCATTTCATTCTAACAAACAAGCAACACACAAGCAACACACAAGCAACACACAATCAAAACCAACAAAACATGACATCTATGGCAACCATGAGCAAGCAAACACGAATTCAACAAAACAGCAATGATGAAACCGGTATATCGTTATGCATTCCGTTTGTATTTAAATCGGTAACAAAGGAAAAGATATTTGCGGTGATCCGCTCTATGAAGGTGGGTCATATTGAGCGAATTGACATTGTCAATGTAAGCGACCGTCAAAACAAAGCGTTCATTCATTTTGCCAAAGGTAAATGGGCATATAATGAAAACGCCGTTAATATCTTAAATGATATGAAGGCCGGTATTCCATGGATAGTGCCATATTGCAGAACTGGATTTTGGAAAATCGGTATATCTACAGCGGAAAAACCAACGCAAACGCAAGTCAATATCGTGCAACATCAACAAGCACCACGACATACACGAAGAAAAGTAATTGATATTAGCCCACCAACTCACATTTCCAATGAAGAATATTGGAATGTAAGTCAGGATGTTATGTCAATTATCGGAAACATGTATGGTGTCGACGATCAAGTATTGGCTAATATTCTATCAACTGATGAAAATGTCATGAAGGCATATGGCGAATATGTTGAAACCGGTGATTTCAAAACTTTTAAGGAAAAGTGTGAAAAAGCGATGGAAAATATTAGCAAGCAGTTTATTCCAACACCAATTGAACGCTGCGAACCGGAATACGAAGACGAAGACGAACTCGACAAAAAGATAGCAGAAATTGAATGGAGAAGGGACAATGATCCAACTCATCCTTGGTATTTAAGTGAGGAGGTAAAGGAAATGAATAAAAATGAGAAAAAAGAACTGCGGTTAAACAAGTGGACTAATGTCGACGCGCATTATAAAACGGTGGCAACGCCAAGAGAATATTATCAATTAATCAATGGATATCCTTATGTTGAAGGAGAAGATAGTGATGATGAAGAATATGATTAATAACAAACACACCTTAAAAAAATAAAAATACCCCCCAGAATAAAACATAAAACCCCCCTTAAAAAAATAAAAAAATAAAAACATAAAAACCCTTAAAAAATAAAAACATAAACCCCTTAAAAAATAAAAAAATAAAAACATAAAACCCTTAAAAAATAAAAACACAATAAAAACACCTTTTTTATTGTGTTTGTATTATTACAACATCAAAAACAACTTAAATTTACATAGATTAATATGTATAATTATGCATACATATGGTGCAAAAGGACATATTCAACAAAGTTGGATAAAAGATCATGATTCTACATTATCTGAATTAGATGATATCTATAACTACATTTTACAAATAAATTTCCAATTGGTAAGAACCGATGATATACACCTCTTAAAACAAAATTGGCAATTTCTATTGAAATTTTTATTTAATAACAAACCCAAATATATAAACGAAATAATGATGGTATGTAAATTAATATTGTATACCAGGGATATTAATTATGGAAAAGGGGAGAGAAAGTTGTCTTATATGTTATTGTTTGAGTTGTATAAGGTAGATCCAGAAACCGCAGTAATACTATTTGAATGGTTTGTAAAAAAATTACCCGATAAAACATCAATTGGATGTTGGAAAGATGTGAAACGATTTGCGGATTATATCAATAGTGAAGCAAAAAATGACAATCATATGTTTATTACGAAAATAATACAGATTTCAAATCGTTATTTAAAAGCCGATCATGAACAAATTACGCAAATATATGATTTGTTTAAAGATAAACCAGAAGAAAGAATCCAGCATTACATAAAAAACAATGTGGAACTTTCGCTGGTAGCAAAATGGTTGCCTAGAAAAAGTAAAAACAATAATAAATATGGGTGGTTATTTGAAAAATTAGCCGACAACATGTTTAAACATTATTTTAAAATGGTAAGCACGGAGAAAAATATTAATAATAAGAAATGGTGTCGAGCGGTCAATAAATGTGAAATGAATTATCGCAAAATGTTGTCGTTTGTAAATAAGCATTTAAATGTGGTTGAAATACTGCAGACATCTCATGAAACAAACAAGATTGATTTTACCAGACTACCGACGCTCGCAAAAAAAAGGTATCACTGTGCATTTTTAAAAAAGAAAACACATCTCGGTGATATATTATGTAGTAGTAAATATGAAAATTATATATTAAACTATTTTTTAAATGAAAACGCGGTTATAACCACCAAGCAACAATTATATGAAATCGTCCAGCACATTATTGTAAATAAATTATGGGAATGTCCAAACAATCATATGGAACGATTAATGATTGATAAACTATGGAATTCAAAAAAAATAACGATAGATGAAATGGAAAACATTGCCATTGTAGATATGTCACAATCCATGCACGGATTGCCATTATATAACGCAATCGCACTAGGTATATACATATCACAGCATAATACAGGTAGTTTTAAAGATCGATTAATTGCGTTTGGTAATCGACCACAATATATTAAATTCAGTGAAAATATGGATATTTGCGAAAAGGTTAGACTGACTTTCGCCGAAAACGACAATATTCATAGTGATTTGTATGGGGTAATAAACACACTGATCAAAACCATAAAAAATTATAATTTACCTAATAATGAATTAAAAATGTATTCCTTAACCATTCTTTCTGATATGCAGGTTGAAAATAATGTTAAAATTAATAATACTAACGAAATCATACCTACTAATTTCTATATTTACAATACAATTAAAACGATGTTTAAAAATAATCACATTGATATGCCGCAAATTATATTTTGGAATTTAAAGCATCACGATGGGTTTCCTATATCTGTAAATGATATGCATAGTTATGAAAATGTATTGTTGCTGTCTGGATTTAATGAAAATAATTTACAGATATTCCAAAAAAGTTATGAAAATAGCAGTAACAATAATAACAGCAAACCTACGCGCATGGCTAAAGATGTGTCATCAACTGATAATGTATTATTCAAACTATTATCAATTAAGCGTTATGATTTTGTAAACAAAGAGATATTGGCAAATATATTACTGTAAATTTAAATAAATCTAAATATAAGCCCAGTAGTTAATATATGAGTAATTTTTTAGATATATACAATGAAATAAATGCGGAGTTGCTTTCGGATACATATGAGCAAAATGTAATTAATAATATAATAGAATTGACATTAAATCAACAAAATGCTCACAAACAAATATTGTCTGAAAAGGGAGAGAAACAACTAAAACAAGTTGTGTATAATCAGTCAACGCATGCGATGAAACAATGTCCAATTACACTGAATGACTTTAAAGAAGGTGATATAGTAACTGAATTGCCTTGTTCTCATATATTTGATAATAGTGGTATTGAATTGTGGTTAAAAACAGAATCCGCAAAGTGTCCAGTA